>Ga0308159_1004472_pt1 | contig 12776 bp, 12 predicted proteins | sample PhyCR1_FD_201040 | JGI IMG/M metagenome (GOLD analysis project Ga0308159, IMG submission 201040) | Phyllosphere microbial communities from UC Gill Tract Community Farm, Albany, California, United States - DLSLC.R1 | ecosystem: Host-associated > Plants > Phyllosphere > Unclassified | place: USA...
CGTCGAATCGACCGGACGCCTGACGGCACCGCCGGTCCGGGAGGATTCGCCAGCGGAAATCGACGCCATGCTCGAAGACGAGTTTCTCGCCAGACAAGCTGACCTGGAGAAAGAGTAAGGAGTGTCATCATGGCCCGGATTCAATCCTTTACCCACGAAACGCTGAGCACACTGCTGGCCCTGAATGACCGTCTCAACCTCAGCCTGTACATGCCGGCGCATCGAACCTTTCCGGAACGCTCGCAAGACCCGATCCGTTTCAAGAATCTGGTCAGGCAGCTGGAAGGTTTGCTCGAACAACATTCTCCCGAGTCGCCCAGGGACATCGTGCTCGCGCCATTTCATGAGCTGCTGGACGATCAGTCCTTCTGGAATACCTGCCCCGAGTCCATCGCAGTTTTCGGCGGCGAGGACCATTTCATCCTGGTCGGCCTGCATCAGGCGGTTCGCGAAGCGGTCATCGTCAACAGCCATCCGTATCTCAAGCCGTTGCTGCGCCTGGCGCCGGTGATTGATCGTTGCCAGGTGCTGTGCCTGTCCCGTGACAGCGTGCAGATGTATCAAGGGACGGGGCAGCAGATGCAGGAGGTCGAGCTGCCCGAAGCGGTGCCCACCCGACTGGCGGATGCGCTCGGTAACGAGCTCACGCCACGCGATCAGCAGGGCCACCCTGATGGCTTCAGCGGTGGGGGGGAGCGTGGTGATCCGATGATGCACGAGTCGGGCGGTGGCGGTAAGCAGGATGAAATCAACCTCGACCGAGAGCGGTTTTTCCGCGCGGTCGATAAAGCTGTCACCGAGCATTGCTCGCGCCAGTCCAGCCTGCCGCTGGTGCTCGTTGCGCTGCCGGAGAACCAGGCGGTCTTCCGTACGGTGAGCCATAACCCGTTCCTGTTACCCGACGGCATCGAGCGGGATCCGGCGACGCTTCAGCCTGCGCAACTGGCGGCAGCCTGCGCGGTTGTGTTGCGCAAGCGTCATGACGATGGGCTGAATAAAGCATTCGATCGCTATGGCGTGGCGCTCGGTCAGGGAGCGGTGGGGCAACATTTGTCGGAGATTGCCCAGGCAGCGGTAGAGGGCAGGGTGGCTTTGTTGCTGGTTGAGGCCGAACGTGAAATTGCCGGTACCATTGCGGCCAATGCGCTGAACCGCGAGGCTGCCGATAGCCGCAAAATTCATTCGAAGGACGTACTCGACGAACTGATTCTGGCGGTGATCCGCCAGGGCGGTGAGGTGGTGGTTGTACCGCCGGAACGCTCGATGCCGACCGAGACGGGGGCGGCTGCGGTTTATCGGTATTGATCGATTAGCCGGGACGTTGCTCAGTTACTTACGCCGGTTCAGCGCTGTGACGGCAGCCCTCATCTCTGGCAAGCCAGGCTCCACAGGTTGCGCGTTGAACATCAATTGATGGTTCAACGCAAACTTTGTGGGAGCTGGCTTGCCAGCGATGGCGCTGGCCCAGCCAACGTTTACTCCTTGACGCTCATGTACTCCTTGGCCCAGAGAATGTATTCCTCGGGTTGGGTATAGGTGTGCGTCAATTCGGTCGCGCTCAGATCGGCGGCCTGGGTGAAGATCTGCCGCTGTTCGCGCAGGCTGTCGTAAGTCGCTTTGATCGCAGCGAAGTAGGCGCCGTGGCCGTCGATGGTCACGCGCACCCCGAGTTCTGCCAGACGTTTGTCATCGCGCAGGGCCGGGTTACCGTAGGTGACCAGCATCAGCGGCACGGTCAGGTGCTCGGCGATTTGTTCCAGTTGGTCGAAGTCCTGCACGCCGACCATGCAGATACCGTCAGCGCCGGCCGCTTGATATTGGCGGGTGCGGCTGATGATTTCCTGGATCGGCAGAATGCCGGCGTTGGTGCGGGCGACGATGGCCATTTCGGTGTCGACCCGGGCTTCCAGCGCCGCGCGGATCTTGCCGACGCCTTCTGCCACCGTAATCAGGTCGGTGGATTTGCGCCCGAATTGCGCTGGCAGCAAGGTGTCTTCGATGGTCAGTGCCGCGACACCGGCGCGTTCCAGTTCGACAATGGTGCGCATCACGTTGAGGGCGTTGCCATAGCCGTGATCGGCGTCGGCAATCACGGGGAGTTGGGCGACGCGACCGATGCGCGTGGCCTGTTCGGCGAATTCGCTGAGGGTGATCAGGGCGAAGTCCGGTGCGCCGAGCACCTGCAGGGAGGCCACGGAACCGCCAAGAATACCCACTTCAAAACCCAGGTCAGCGGCGATGCGGGCGGACATCGGGTCAAACACCGAAGCCGTGTGGTAGCAGGTGTCGGAGGCCAGCAGCTGACGGAAATTACGGCGCAAATCTTGATGGGAAAGCCTGGTCATACGAGTTCCACCAATACATAAGAAATGGAAAGGCTTGAGCAAAGGTGTCAACGCCGAAGAATGAAAAGGCTATCACGCGAATGGGTCAGGAATCATGACGAATTTGCGCGGCAGGACTGGCGGCTGAAAGGTTTAACCTCTCGCGCCGGGAATATCAGGCTGCCACGGCGTGTGGTTGTTGATGGGGCAGGCGCACCGCGCGTACCGAATTGCCCGGCTGAAGCTGCAAGCGTTTGGCAGTGAGGCGATCGACCATCAGGCTGTTTCCGACCATTCGACCGGGCGCCACGGTGATGCGGCAGTTTTCCAACCGGCGGTTATGAATCAGCCACAGCGGTGCCTGCTCGTCCGGGGGGCCAAGGCTCAGGGCCAGTTCGAGGCTGTCGCGTACCGTGCGGATGCTGCGGATCGGCGCTTCGATGACCGGACCACCGTCAAAAATGTCGATGTAGCCCTGGTGCGCAAAACCCTCCGCCTGAAGGATTTTCAATGCCGGCTGGGTATTCGGATGAGTCTGGCCGATCGCGGCCTGCGCCTGCTCGGTCAGCAGACAGGTGTACAACGGCTGGCGAGGCATCAGTTCGGCGATAAAGGGTTTGTTGCCCAGGCCCGACAAGTGATCAGCGTAGGTGAAATCCATCTGGAAGAAGTGCCGGCCGAGGCTGTCCCAGAACGGCGAACAACCATTTTCATCGGCACTGCCTCGCAGCTCGGCGATCATTTTCTCGCCAAACAGATGCGGGAATTCGGCGACGAACAGCAAACGACCCAGCGACAACAGGCGGCCATTGCTGCCGCTGCGCTGGTCATGGCGCAGGAACAGCGAGCACAGCTCCGATTGACCGGTCAGTTCATTGTTGAGGAACAACGTCGGGATCTGCCGCTGAATGCCCAGGTCAGGTGCCGAACTGACCGTCATGCCGAGCCGGTAGTTGTACCAGGGCTCGCGCAAGCCAACGGCGCCGGCCATCGCGCTGACACCGACGACGCGCTGTTCGTCGTCTTCAAGCACGAACAGGTAATCGGCATCGGCCCGCTCCACCTGTTCGGCAAAAGCCCGTTGCGCCCAGCGCACCCGATGCGCCAGGCGGTCTTCGTTGGCCGGAAGTGTGGTGAACCCCGGTCCGGCCTGTTCGACGAGGGTCATCAAGGCAGGCAGGTCGCTGACTTTTACCGGACGAACTATCATGCTCCAACTCCTTCTGCGTACCGATTCAGGCACCCACGGCAAACGCGGCTCACAGCGCGACCAGTCGTATCGAACCGCCATCACTGACTTTCAGCGCCGCGCAGATGGCGGGCGACAGGGGCAGCGGCTGGTCGGTGTGATAGTCGAGTTCGGTGACAATCGCGCGGTAATCATGCAGGCCGTCGTTGCTCAGCAGATAACGGCCGCGGGCGTCGGTCGATGCTTGTTGGCGAACGATGGCGGTCTGGCTGTCAGCGATCGAGCGAATGTTCGCAGTACGCGCATACAGCGTCGGACCGGCGTCGAACAGGTCGATGTAGCTGTTGGTTTCGAAGCCTTCACGCTCGAGAATGTCGAACGCTTCCTGGCCGTCCGGGTGCACGCGACCGATGCAATCCTGCGCCGCTTGCGGCAGCATCGGCACATAGATCGGGTATTGCGGCATCAGTTCGGCGAGGAACGTGCGGCTCTGCAACCCGCACAGACGCTCGGCTTCCGCGTAGGGCAGGTCGAAGAAGTGTTTGCCCAGGGCATCCCAGAATGGCGAGTGACCGTGCTCGTCGCTGTAGCCGACGATCTCGGTGATTACCGCCTCAGAGAACCGCTGTGCATGCGCGGCAATGAACAGCAGGCGCGCCCGTGACAGCAGTTCGCAAAAGGGTGTGCGCACCAGCGCGGCATCGATGTGGAAACCGCGCAGCAAGGTGTGCCCGCTGAGGTCATGGCACAGCGACAACGCCGGCACGCCGTGCTCAATGTTCAATTCCCGCGAAGCGCTGGTGAAGTGGCGATTGCGCAGGCTGTAGAACGGCTCCTTGAAGCCGGCGGTGGCAAGGATCTCCGAGCAGCCGAGCAGTTGCTGGCGTTCGAGGTCTTCGAGCACAAAGAAATAGTTCTCCGGCCCCTGCGCTGTGGCGGCGCTGTCGAAGGAGGCGCACGAGGCGGCGATTTTTTCGCGCAGGTGTTCGCTGTCATCCGGCAGCGAGGTGACGCCGATCATGCTCTCGCGGGCCAGGCGCTGTAGCTGGGGCAGATCGTTCTGCTCGACTGGGCGTAAGACCAGCATGGATGTACTCCTGTATCAAAAGGTTCGGCCCGTTCGCCGAACCTGACTATCACTGTCGATTTCCACGCGATAAATCGGCGGTTACCTGATTTGTTGTCAGACGCCGCTCTTTTTCTTGTCAGCCTTTACTCGGATCGGGCAGCGCGGTGCTGGCGCCGAGCTTGTTGAGGAAGAACAGGTAAACCAGACCCAGGGCAATCCAGATCAGGCCGAGCTTCTGCGCATCGACGCCCATGTTGTACATGATGGCGGCGACGATGATGAAGCCGATCACCGGGCAGAGCAGATGGCGTACAACCTGCCCCGACTTCTGCCGACGCCAGTAGTGGTTGATCACCGTCAGATGCAGCAGCATGAAACCGCTAAGGGCGCCGAAGTTGATCAGCGAAGTGAGAATGTCCACTGCATTGATGAACAGGTAGCAGATAAGCAACGACAACACCGCCACCAGATAGATGCTCAGGTACGGCGTGTTGTGTTCCGGGTGAACCCTGGCAAGCACCTTCGGCAGCTTGCCGTCGCGGGCCATGCCGAACAGCAGACGAGAGACGGCGGCCTGCGAGGTGATTGCCACGGCCACGCCCCAGGCCAGCGCTGTCGCCACCGCAGTCAGGGTCGCCAGCCAGCTGCCGGCGGCGATTTCAGCAATTTCATAAAATGCGGTGTCTGCGGACTTGAAGCCCATGCCCGCCGCCAGATCGGTGGCAATCCACGTCTGTACGACGAAAATCGTGCCCATGACCGCGAGGGTAATCAGCGCCGCTCTACCCACGCTGCGGCCCGGGTCTCCCTTGATTTCTTCGGCAAGGGTCGAGATCGCGTCGAAGCCCAGGAACGACAGCACGGCGATCGACACCGCTTGCATCAGCAGGGCGAAGTTGAAGGTTTCCGGGTGATACAGCGGCGCCATGGTCAGCTCGCCATTTCCCGCGCCGTTGTGCAACGCGTTCCAGGCGTAGAACAGGAAGATGCCCAACACCACCAGTTGCGCCAGCAGGAACAGGATGTTCATTCGCGCGGTAAAAGTGATGCCGCGCAGGTTGACGAATGTCGCACTGACCAGAAACGCCAGGATGAAGCCAACCTTGGGAATGTCCGGGTACAGATGGTTGAGCGCCATCGCCGCATACAGGTACAGCAACGGCGGAATCAGCAGATAGTCGAGCAGCATCAGCCAGCCAGCGATGAACCCGACATGTTGATTAAGGCCGCGTTGCGCGTAGGAATATACCGAGCCGGCAATCGGAAAGGCCTTGGCCATGCTGCCGTAACTGAGCGCGGTGAACAGCATCGCGACCATGCCGATGATGTAGGCCAGCGGCACCATCCCTGGAGCTTCGGCGTTGACGTAGCCGTACACTCCGAACGGTGCGATGGGGATCATGAAAATCATCCCGTACACCACCAGATCGGTCAGCGTCAGGCTACGTTTCAACTCTTGCTTGTAGCCGAATTCTTCAATTTCCATGAAGCGCAACTCCTTGTCAGCCATCGGTCGTTTCAGTTGTTCCGTCGGTCCATCATTTACTGCGATTGCTATAGCAACGGTGCGAGATAGGCGGCCCAGCGCGATACCTCTGCGGGGCTGCGCAGCAAGTCATTGCGCACCTCGATCAGCACCGCTTCAAGGCCGCGGGCATCGCCGTGCACCGGCACGGTCATATCGCCCAAAGGATCGATTCTGTACGGCTGGTTGCCCGCGACTTTCAACGGATGCGCTTGCAGCCCGTCGAGCAGGCGCTGGGCGTAGGCTTTCGCCTGACCGAACAACACGCCGACTTCCAGCGGTCGCGGCTGACCGTAATACACCGGAGTGAAACTATGAATGCCGACCACCCGCACCGCTTGGCCTTTGGCAATGCGCTCGTCGATCAAGGTCTGCAAACGCGCATGAAACGGTTTGAACAGGGTCTGCCGGCGGTATTCGCGGGCTGCTTCATCCAGATCGTGATTGCCCGGGATCTGATAGATCTCGCTTTGCAGTGGAATGCTGTCCGGCGCATGGCGCGGGCGGTTGAGGTCGATCAACAGCCGTGAATAGTTGGCACTGAGCAGGGTAGCGCCGAGCTGTTGCGACAACGCTTCAGCCAGTTGCAGCGCGCCGATGTCCCAGGCGATATGTTCGCGTGCGGCCGCCTCGTCCAGGCCCAGATTGTTCAGAGCCTCGGGGATATAACGACTGGCGTGCTCGCACACCAGGATCAACGGGTTCGTCGAGTCCTCGCGACTCAGGTCGTAGACCGGGCGAGCGAACAACCCCAGCTCGGCCGATTCAGTACAGGCGTGCATAGTGCTCACACAAGTCAGCGGGCGAGAGCTGTTCCGTCAGCGCCAGTTCCTCGGTTTTCAGGGCGTAATACGTGTCGAGCAGCGGCTTTGGCAGCCATTCATTGAAAGCTGCACTGTCGCGCAGGCAATCCAGCGCCTGGGACAGCGAGGCGGGCAGGGCGACGATACCCCGGGCCTTGCGTTGCTCATCGTTGAGTGAATCGGGGATTTCATCGGTGATCGCATTCAGCGCCAAGCGCTGCTCGATGCCCAGCCGCCCGGCAATCAGCAGCGCGGCCATGGCCAGGTGCGGCGAGGCAGTGGCGTCCATGGCGCGGAATTCCAGGTTGAACTGTTGCGCGGCGGACTTGCCACCCAACGTCACGGTCGGGCAGATGCGCAGCGCTGCTTCACGGTTCTGCTGCCCCAGGCAGGCGTACGACGCGCTCCAGTGGTGCGGCTGCAAGCGCTCGTACGACAGCGGCGTCGGCGCAGTGAACGCGCACAGCGCCGGCAGAAAATGCAGGATCCCGGCAGCCCAGTGCTGGCCGATGCTCGACAGGCCATTGCTGGTGCCGGCGTCGTAGAGCATCGGCTGGCCGGCCAGGTCGAGCAGGCTGACGTGCAGATGCACACCGTTGCACACGGCTTCGGCGGCAGCCTTGGGCGCGAAGCTCAGTTCGAGGCCCATCTGCCGGGCGATTTCCCGGCTGATTTCGCGCACATTGACCGCGCGATCCGCCGCCGCCACGCCAAGGGTCGGACGGCAGGTGATTTCGTACTGGTGCTTGCCGTATTCCGGCAGAAACATTTCCGGCTCGACGCCACCGGCGCGCAGGGCGCTGAGCAGCCAGCCGGCGAATTCGGCGCCCTGGCGCTGAGCTTCCAGGGAGAACGCTGCGTGTTCGGCGAAGCCTGCATGCAGATTGAATTCATGTTCGAACGCCGCGTTGACCTGCAAGCCCAGTTCATCGCGATAGCGCTCGATCTCATCGCGCAGCAATGTGCGTGGGCAAGCGCCCCAGGCTTGGCCGTCGGTCTCGCGAATATCGGCGTGGATGAAATCGAGCACCGGTGCATTGGCATCCGGGCCGCTGCCAACGGTGACGCGGCTGTCCAGATCGGGTACCAGCCGCAGGTCGCCATACGCGCCCCACGGATTGCTCGAAGCGATGATGTCTTGCGGCGTCAATGCGCTGTTGGCCGGAACCCAGCCGCAACCGGCTGCCTGGTAATGCTCCAGCTCATCGGTTGGAAACGAACGGCCACGGGTGATGCCGATCAGGTCAGTGGTGACCAGCGTGGTCATCGGCAGCGGCGTCAGGCGTGCGCTCATGGCTGCATCTCCTGTATACGGCCGAGCACGGTCTCAGTGTTGGTGATCCAGCAGTAACCCTTGATGGCGTTGAGGCAGGCATGATGGCGTTCAGCGCTGTAAGTGGCGCAGGCGTCTTCCACCAGTGTCACCAGGTAGCCACGGTCGGCGGCGTCGCGCACGGCCATGTCGACGCACTGGTCGGTGACGATGCCGGCAATGATCAGATGGCGGGTTTGCAGGTTGCGCAGCACGTAATCGATAGTGGTCGAGTTGAACACCCCGGATGAGGTCTTCGGCAGCACGATTTCATTTTCCGTCGGGGTCAGTTCAGCGATGATCTGCGCTTGCAAGCTGCCTTTGGGCAGGTGCATGTCCGACAGTTTGTGATCCAGCGAGCGGTCGCGACCATCGGCGGTCAGGCTTTCGATAATCGTGTGCAGCACGTTCTGCTGCGCTTGGCGAACGGCGCTGAGCAGTCGTTGCTGGTTAGGCACCACCTGGCTGCGCGTGCGCCGGAGGAAATACTCGGCATCGGGCCTGCTCAGGTGCGGGTCGAATTGCGGTTCGAGCCAGGCGCGCTGCATGTCCACCAGCAACAAAGCCGTGTGGTCGAACGCAAACGGCAGATCCCGAGGCGAGCGGTGGGGAAGGCTGAACATCCTTATTTTTCCTCCAGCAGATGAGTCGCAAAGTCGTTGCGCAGGGCATCGATGCCTTCCAGCCGATCGGCCGGATCCGGCACGCGCAAGGTCAGGCAGGCAATCAACGCCTCGACCTGCGCCAGCGCTGGCACCATGGTATCGAACGGCGATGCCGACTCCACCGGCGCGCTGATGATCAGATCAGCCATTTCGCGCAACGGCGAGGCGTAGACATCGGTGAACAGCACCACTCGCGCGTTATTGTTTTTCGCCGCAGTGGCTACACGCAGGGCTTGGGTCTGGTAGCGCCGGTAGTCGAACACCAGCACCACGTCCTGGCGTTGCAGATCGAACAAGCGGTCAGGCAACAGGGCGTTGTCTTCCAGGGCAAAGCAGCCGGGACGCAGCAGGCGCAAGTGGTTGAGCAGGTAATGGGCCATGAGAATGCTGAAGCGGCCACCGAAGCAGTAGACCTGATGACGGCTGTCGAGCAGCCATTCGACGAGGATTCGCACATCTTCGGGTTGGGTCAGGGCTTGGGTGTCGACCAGCAAACGGTGGCTGTCGGCCAGGTAATGGGCCCAGGCATCGTCCTTGTACTGCTGCGAGCGTGGCTGCAACAGTGTGCGTGGCGAACGCAAGCGATGGTCCATGTCACTGAGCAAGGCTTCCTGAAACTCGGCATAACCGCCGAAACCGAGCTTTTTCACCAGGCGGACTATGGTCGGATCGCTGACACCGGCATGTTCGGCCAGCCGCGCCATCGGTCCGAGACCATTACGCGGATACTGATCGAGCAGGGCGCGGACGACTTTGCGCTCTGACGGCGTCAGGTCCAGGCCGGGATCGGTGATCAGGTCTCTGAGAGGGGGCATCCGTGCTCCTGCTGGATGGGGTGTCGAATTCGTTTCACAATCCGTTAAAAAGAGTATTTATGTAATGAGTGCTACATGTCTAGCGAATTTTTGTACACGGGCAGCGAGCACCAAAAGCGTGCAAGGTTCCCGTTTAACAAGGGCTACACCGAAGTAGCTCGGCGTTGTAGTCCATTGCCTTGGTTGGTGTGAGACATTGCCTATCCAAGCTTCGGCGGCTGGCAGACGGCAATCCTGATACCCACGGTTTTACGGCACAATGGCTCGCGAATTGGCTGTGCCGTCACTTGTATTAACTTTCAACCGAGAACCTGCTTGTGCCAAGTAGCCGTTTGACATTGATTTGCCATGCGCGAACCGTCGCACAAAAACTGGCGCGTTTTCCTACGGACGAGCCTGTTGAAGATTTGCCTGCAGCGTCTGACGCCTTCAAGGCGCGATTCGCTCCGCCATCGCGACTGATTTGCGGGCCAGAGTTGCGGACTCGGCAGACGGCGGCGTGGCTGGGCGTCGATGCGCACATTGACTCAGCCCTGCGCGATTGCGATTGGGGAGGCTGGCACGGCCAGTCGATCAAGGGTTTGCAGGCCAATCACGCCGACGCATTGCGGGTTTGGCTGGCCGATCCAGACGCGGCACCCCACGGCGGCGAGTCGCTCAGGCAACTGACGGAACGGGTCTCAAGATGGCTCGACAGCATCGCCGCAACGCCGGGGCCCGTGATGGCGGTCACCCATCCGTTCGTCATGCGCGCGGCGTTGATGCAGGTGCTGCAAGGCGTAACGTTTAACGCGATCGACGTCGAACCGCTGTCGATGATCGAGCTGCGCTTCAACGGCATCTGGCGACTACGCTTGCCGGGCACGGCTCTCGGAGAGGAATTGTGATGAAACAACTGCTGGTCATCGGCATTGGCGCCGGCAATCCGGACTACATCACGATGCAGGCGGTGAAAGCGCTGAACCGGGTCGATGTGTTCTTTCTGCTGGATAAAGGCGAGGGCAAGCAGAAGCTGATCGATCTGCGCCGCGAGATTTGCGAGCGCTACATCACCGATCACGCTTATCGCTTTGTTGAAGCCAGCAGTCCGGAGCGCGACCGGGGTGATGTCGATTACACGGCAAGCGTCGATGCACTGAACCGCACCAAACAACAGACCTTCGAACGGCTGATTGATGAACAATTGTCCGACGGCCAGTGCGGCGGTTTCCTGGTCTGGGGCGACCCGGCGTTATACGACAGCACAGTGCGGATCCTTCAAGCGATTCGGGCATCAGGCCGCTGCGCGTTCGAGTACGAGGTGATCCCCGGGATTACCAGCGTCCAGGCTCTGGCTGCGCAGCACAAGATACCGCTGAATACGATCGGCCGTTCGGTGGAAATCACCACGGGCCGGCAGTTGGCGGCGGGGCAGGTGAGTGAGGCGGACAGTGTTGTGGTGATGCTTGATGCCGAAGATTCGTATCAGCGGGTGGCGGACCGGCAGACCGAGATTTTCTGGGGGGCTTACCTGGGCACGCCGGACGAGGTTCTGCTTAGCGGCACGCTGGCGGATGTCGCCGATGAGATTGAGCGGGTGCGCAAAGCGGCACGGGCGAAGCATGGGTGGATCATGGATACCTATTTGCTGCGCAAGCCATAGATTGGGTGGCTGACCTGGCCCCTTCGCGAGCAAGCCCGCGCCCACAGTGGAATGCATCGCAAAATGGGAGAGAGCCTGCTCGCGAAGGGGCCAGACCATCCCCTACGATTCTCGACGGCAAAAAGAAACCCGGTGCAACGCAAGTCGCACCGGGTTTTTTGTTGCCAGCCAACAGCGGATGTCGTGGATCCGCCGCTGGCCTTGAACTTCGTATCAGACGCGTTCCAGCGCCAAAGCCACACCCTGGCCGCCGCCGATGCACAAAGTCGCCAAGCCTTTTTTCGCGTCGCGCTTGAGCATTTCATGCAGCAATGTCACCAGCACGCGGCAGCCCGATGCACCGATCGGATGGCCTAGGGCGATGGCGCCGCCGTTGACGTTGACCTTGTCCAGATCCCATTGCAGGTCTTTGGCCACGGCCAGCGATTGTGCGGCGAACGCTTCGTTGGCTTCGATCAGGTCGAGCTGATCGATGCTCCAGCCGGCCTTGTCCAGGCAGCGGCGGGTGGCCGATACCGGGCCGATGCCCATGATCGCCGGATCGACGCCAGCGTTGGCGTAGGCAGCGATTTTGGCCAGCACCGGCAGGCCCAGCGACTTGGCTTTCTCGGCACTCATCAGTATCACGGCCGCAGCGCCATCGTTCAGCGACGAGGCGTTGCCAGCGGTGACGCTGCCGTCCTTTTTGAACGCCGGGCGCAGTTTCGCCAGGGATTCGACGCTGGTGTCGCCGCGTGGCTGCTCGTCGACCTTGAACGCGACAGGATCACCTTTACGCTGCGGAATCAGGATCGGCGTGATTTCCTCAACGAAGCGGCCCGCCTCAATCGCAGCGGCAGCTTTCTGCTGGGAAGCGGCCGCAAAGGCGTCCTGCTGTTCGCGGCTGATTTCATACTTGTCCACCAGATTCTCGGCGGTAATGCCCATGTGGTAATCGTTGAACGCATCCCACAGGCCGTCGCTGATCATGGTGTCGACGATTTGTGCGTGGCCCATGCGCAGACCAGTGCGCGCGCCCGGCATGATGTAGTTGGACAGGCTCATGTTCTCCTGGCCGCCGGCGATGATCACTTCAGCGTCGCCGCAACGGATTGCCTGTGCCCCGAGATGCAAGGCTTTCAGGCCCGAACCGCAGACTTTGTTCAGGGTCATGGCCGGCACCGCGTGGGGCAGGCCGGCCTTGATCGCGGCCTGACGCGCCGGGTTCTGCCCGGCACCGGCGGTCAGCACCTGACCCATGATCACTTCATCGACCTGCGCAGCGTCCAGACCGGTCTGCTCGAGCAACTGGCGGATCACCGCCGCGCCCAGATCTACGGCGGACACGCTGGCCAGGGAGCCCTGAAAACTGCCGATCGCGGTACGCGTGGCGGCAACAATGACGACGTCTTGCATTTTCGAATTCCTCACTCGGCAGCGAACTGCATTTGCG
>Ga0308159_1004473_pt1 | contig 12770 bp, 11 predicted proteins | sample PhyCR1_FD_201040 | JGI IMG/M metagenome (GOLD analysis project Ga0308159, IMG submission 201040) | Phyllosphere microbial communities from UC Gill Tract Community Farm, Albany, California, United States - DLSLC.R1 | ecosystem: Host-associated > Plants > Phyllosphere > Unclassified | place: USA...
TCAATAACAGTTATCACTGTAGCTTTCGCGGCGAAACCGACCAAAGAGGGCTAAGACGAGCCCTCTTTGGAATCTCCACGTCTTAAACTCCCCGCTCCGCTCGCTGGCTATGTTTCAGAAACAACAGCGACAGGCTGGAAATCTTGCCGCTGCGCGGTACCTTCACTCGGTCCTGGAGCCTCTGGTCTCCAGGCCGCTCCGTTCAGCAAGTTTTCTGAACCGCCCGCACCATCTTAAATTCAAAGGCAAAATGTCTTTTATCTTTTAGAAAAGTTGATTGGCGTGCTCAAAAATGGCACCGAGTGAATGGTTCGAGACCAGAGGCTCGACACCTGACACTCGGGAATCGCGCAGCGATGACATTTTGCGCCACTCACCAATGCACCAGAACATGTCCATTATACCCGCGACAGCGCGCAGTAAAAAAAGCGCGGAGTCCAGAGGCCCGCGCGTTACCGGGTCTCTGGTCGGTGTGGGCCGACGCCCACGGTTTTGAAATTGAAGTTGAATTGGCGGCCGCCCGCCAGGGCAATTTCCACACCTTTCCAAAAGGTGTCATCCGTCCGTCACATTCCCCCTTTACGCTCACCCCCACAAATAAATCCCAAAGAGGATAGTACCAACCATGATCATTCCAGCTCATACCGGCGGGAATGCGCCTGCGCGCATGTCTTCTCCCCCTGCCATCGCTATTCATCAGGTGTCCCATTTCTTTGGGAGCAACCCGGTACTCAATCACGTCAATTTATCCGTGCCGGAAGGTACGATCCTCGCCCTGCTTGGCCCTTCGGGCTGCGGGAAAAGCACGCTGCTGAAAATGCTGGCGGGGCTACTCCATCCCGCGTCGGGGCAGATCAGTTTCGATGGCGAAATCGTCGCCAGCGGGAAACTCAGCGTGCCGCCGGAAAAACGCAATCTCGGGATGGCGTTTCAGGATTACGCCCTGTGGCCACACATGAACGTGCGCCAGAACGTCGCGTTTCCGTTGCAAATGCGCGGGATCCGTGGCGCGGCTCAACACGAGAAAGTGATGGCCGCGCTGGAACGCGTCGGGCTGGCGGATTTTGTCTCGCGCCGCCCTTCTGAACTTTCCGGTGGTCAGCAGCAGCGCGTGGCGCTGGCACGGGCGATTGTCGCCGAGCCGCGTATTTTGCTGTTCGATGAACCGCTGTCGAATCTTGACCGCGACCTGCGCGAAAGCCTGTGCGAAGAAATGGCGACATTGTTGCGCCAGCTCGGCACCACGGCGGTGTATGTCACCCACGATCAGCACGAGGCTCATGCACTCGCTCACCGCATTGCGCGCATGGACAAAGGCGCCATCGCCAGCATTGACCAGATTGACCCTTCCGTTGTTTCACCTTTTGTTGCTTAACCTTTGATGGAATGAAAATGATGAACCGCACACACAACACACAGACAAAAACGTTTTCCCGTACCAAAACAGGCGTAATGACAGCAATGACTCTTTCTCTCGCAATGGCAGCCGGCAGTGCTCAGGCACTGACGCTCTACACCGCCGGGCCGGGTTCACTGGCAAAAAAACTGGCAGCTGGCTATGAAAAACAAACCGGCGTAAAAGTCGATGTGTTCCAGGCAACAACCGGCAAAGTCATGGCGCGGCTGGAAGCCGAACAGGCTAATCCGCGCGCGGACGTCTTAATTTCAGCGTCCTGGGATACCGCAACCGACCTCGAGCAACGTGGCTGGTTGCTGGAATATCAAAGCCCGAATGCAGAACAGGTTCCGGCACAATTCAAAACGCCGTATTACGTCGCGCAGGGTATTTCCGCGCTGGGTATCGTGTGGAACACCAAAAGCGGTACTACCGAACCGAAAGACTGGGGCGATTTAGCCAAACCAGAATTCAAGGACAAAGTCACCACGCCGGATCCGTCGCTTTCTGGTGCCTCGTTAGATTTGCTGATCGGGTTACAAAATGCGCATGCACAGCAGGCCTGGAAGCTGTTTGAAGATTTGAAAGCCAACGGCATGATTATCGCTGGTCCGAATGCGCAGGCGCTGACGCCGGTATTGCAGGGGGCGAAAGCCGCGGTATTCGGCGCAGTGGATTATGTGTCTTATGGCAGCGTGCAGGACGGTGAATCCGTTAAAGTGATTTTCCCGAGCAGCGGCACGGTTATCGCGCCGCGTCCTATGATGATCCTCAAATCCAGCCAGCAGCAGAAAGAAGCCAAAGCATTTATCGATTACGCGCTCTCGCCTGAAGGCCAGAAACTGGTCGCCGATGCGTGGCTGATGCCAGCACGCACGGACATTGATGCCAGACGTCCCTTGTTTAAGTCATTGAAGTTGCTGCCAGAAGCCTCACAGGCTTCAGCATCCCGTAAAGACGTTCTCGAGCGTTTTGCGAAGCTGTTCGGCCAGCAATAATCCTTTCACGGGCTGTCGCCAAAACAGCCCGCTTCTGAGATTTGATCAATGAATAGAAACGCTTTTTTACCGGGCGTAACGGGCATCGCGCTGCTGTTACTGGTCGCCGTGCCGGTGGCATTTGTGGTCTTGCAGGCGGTTTTTCCGCATCTGGATACCGGCAGTTATTCGGCGCCATTCAGCACATTTACCCGTGTTTTTGGCGAACCTTCGTTGCAGGCACTGTTTGCCACCACGCTGAAAGTCGGACTGGGCGTGGCGTTATGCAGCGCGCTGATCGGCGTGCCTCTGGGCGCGCTGCGCGGATTATTCGCCCTGCCCGGCGCCGTTCTGTGGGATGTGGTTTTTCTGATCCCCTTTTTAATACCGCCTTATATCGCTGCGCTGTCGTGGATGCTGGCGCTGCAAACCAACGGTTACGTACAGCAATTGCTGCCGTGGCTGCATCTCAATGATTTTCTGTTTTCACTGCCGGGTATGGTGGCAGTGATGACGCTCAACGTTTTTCCGGTGGTCTATTTTGCTGTCTCGCGCAGCATGGCCGCCAGCGGCAGCCGTCTGGCGGATGTGGCGCGTATTCATGGCGCAGGCCCCTGGCGGGCATTTATCCGCATCACGTTGCCGATGGCCTTACCGGCCATTGCCTCCAGTCTGCTGCTGGCATTTACCCTGTCGATAGAGGAATACGGCGTGCCCGGTGCGTTAGGTTCGCGAAGCGGCATTCTGATGCTGACAACCGGTATCGAACAGCGGCTTGCCGACTGGCCGATTGATATGCCGGGCGCTGCGGTGCTTTCCCTGCTGCTGGTGGCGATCGCACTTTGTGCTTACAGCGTACAACGCGCGGTGCTGGCCGGTAAAAATGTCGAGAGCATGACCGGTAAACCGGCTGATGTGACACAAAAATCGCTGGCAGGCTGGACGCTGCCGGTGATGGCGTTATTTACCGTCGTGGCGTTGATTGCGGTGGCGCTGCCGATTGTCTCCACGCTGGTAACGGCATTTTCCGGCACCCTTTCCGGCGGACTGACGCTTTCCAATTTCACATTACGGCACTTTGGCAATCTGTTTGCTGCGCATAGCGATGCGCTCGGTGCGCTGTCGACCAGTCTCAGTCTGGCGCTGGGCACGGCACTGATCGCCGGTGCGACGGGATTTCTGGCGTCATGGCTGGTGGTGGCACGCAAAATTCGCGGGGCGGCGTTGATTGACGGACTTTCGCTTTTTCCGGCCGCGCTGCCGGGTATCGTGGTTGGTGTCGGGCTGATCCTGGCCTGGAACCGCAGTTTCTGGCCCGTGACGCCGTATAACACCTGGGGGATCCTGCTGTTGTCGTATTGCTGTCTGCTGCTGCCTTATCCGGTGCGGTATGTCAGCGCGGCGCTAAAGCAGATTGGCGGTAATCTCGATGCGGCGGCACGGGTACACGGCGCGACTGCCGCGCAGGCATTGCGGATGATCCTGCTGCCGCTGGTGTTCCCGAGTTTGCTGGCGTCAATGATGATGGTCTTTGCAGTGGCGTCGCGTGAACTGGTGACGTCGCTGCTGCTGTCCCCGGCAGGTGTGCAGACGGTTTCTGTGTATGTCTGGCGGCAGTTTGAACAGGGTTCGGTAGGCGACGGGATGGCAATGGCGTCGATTGCCGTACTGCTGAGCCTGACGCTGATGTTAATCGCATTCAGGCTACAGCAGCGTCAGACGTCTTAACTTTCCCGCTGCGCTTCACGGCGCGGGCGGTCGCCAGACGGGATTAGCAAACCTGCGGCGACCGCCAGCACTGAAACCACCGCCGACACCACGAATACCCAGTGCAGCGAAGCGGCCACGCTGTCGGTCAGCATATTCAGCTGTCCTGAGTCCATCGCGCTGCGCGTGGCTTTTTCCATCAGCTGCTGAACCGGGTCGTTCACCTGTGGCAGCCGGTATTCCAGATTAAGATTCAGCGTCGCGCCCAATACCGCCGTGCCGATGGCTGAGCCAAGCATCCGCGTGAACAGCGTCGACGCGGTAGCAATGCCGCGGATCGCCGGTTCTGCGCTGTTCTGCACTGAAACGATAAATGTGGTGTTAGAAAGCCCCATGCCTGCGCCGATAGAAAACGCCGCGATGCGCGCCATCCACAATCCCGACGACGGCGAAAGCAATAACAGCGCCAGACTTCCGCCCACCAGCAACAATCCGCCCGTCACCGCCGTGGTACGATACGACGTTGCCTGCATCATGCGGCTGCTGAACATGCTTGCCAGCGGCCAGCCGATGGACATCAGCGCCAGCGTGGTGCCCGCCTCCAGCGGTGTTCCGCCGAGAACGCCCTGAACGTAAGTCGGCAGGAACGCGCTGATCCCCATCATGGTCGCGCCGATAATCAGACCACCGACATTACCGGCAATAATCACTTTGCTGTCCCACAGCGCCAGCGGGAATAAAGGTTCCGGCGTTTTACGCTCCTGACGAACCAGTAACCCGGCGTTGACAACAGCAAACGCCAGCAACGCCAGCGCCCAGTAGCCCAGCGCTTCAGCCTGTAACAGCGCCAGTAATAAGGAAGCAACGGCGAGCGTGAGATAAGCGGTCCCGGCCAGATCCAGCTGATGCGGTTTACGCTGACCGTCCGGCGGCAGGTATTTGATCAGGATCGCCATTGCCACCAGGCCGATAGGCACGTTCACCCAAAACACCACCGCCCACGGAAAATGGGAAACAATAAACGCCCCCATCAGCGGCCCGACTATCGCCGACACGCCCCATACGCTGGACAAATACCCCTGCGCTTTCGCCCTTTCCTGCGGACCGTAGACATTGGCAATCAGCGTCGTGGCAATGGGCGTAATGGCGCCAGCCCCCAGCCCCTGCAACGCACGAAAACCGATCATCCAGCCCAGCGACGGCGCGAAGCCGCACAGGACTGAACCAATAAGAAATAAGGTGGTGCCGATGAAAAACATTTTCCGGCAGCCGTATAAATCCGCCAGCCGCCCGTAAATGGGCACCGTAATCGCCTGCGTCAGAAGATAGACGGCGAATACCCAGCCAAGCAGTGAAAAACCACCGAGATCACCGATGATGGTCGGCATTGCGGTCGCGACAATGGTCACTTCTACCGCGGCCATAAACATCGACAACATGCAGGCAATGAGGATCAGCGGACGGTGGGAAGATTTAACAGCAGATGTTTGGACTTCAGAATGATTGACGGCCATGTTCTTTGTTTTCTTAAGAATTGTGTTGATGAATGCACTCAGGCAGATTTCAAATTATAGACGTAAAAAAGGCTCCGGGTTTTGCACTCAGAGCCTCCGAACTGGCGAAATTTTGTGACAACGTCACCGTCAGGCGCGGGTCATTGTTTTGAGATTGAAGCTGGACAGGTCAATAAACTTCGCCATATCGCGGCTTTCAGCGCGGGGTAAATACGGAATTTCCCCCAGAAGCGGTGCTGAAATATTGGCGCTTATCGCGTCAATCGTTTCCTGATAGTGAGCCAGGCACGGATTAATGCGGTTCGCCACCCAGCCAATCAACGGTAAACCATCAGCAATAATTGCCTGCGCTGTTAATAATGCATGGCTGACGCAACCTTCCTGAATACCGACCACTAAAACCACCGGCATATTTTGCTGGCGTACCCAGTCAGAATAAAAAAGATGCGGAGTAATCAATGTTCTCCAGCCATCACATCCTTCAACAACCACTGAATCCGCCTCTTCACGCATGAAATTAAGGCCATTGGTCATTATTTCAAACACATTTCCGGGGATCTGGCTGGCATAAATATCTTCATCCGCCAACGCCAGAGGGGTTATTTTATTAAAAGGATAAGAAATAGAAGATGACTGCTGGAGAGTTACCGCATCTTTATTTCGAACCCCGTCGGCCAACTCCTGGCTGCCAGTTGCAATAGGTTTATAGCCTAAAACGCAGCGGTCCTGCGCGGCTAAGGCCTGAAGCAAGGCACGTGTGACAATGGTTTTACCTACACGAGCGTCCGTACCCGTGACGAAAAAATGCGTTAACATGGAATTCAGGCTCCGGGATCTCTCCGTCTTATTGAAAGATAGTCTCCGGTAAGAAAACATCGCAGGAGACAAAGTATCGACAGAAAGTCTAGGCGATGAGAGATGAGAGCGGTTTGCGTTAGCGCAATGTTTTGTCGACTCGGTGAGCAAAAATGCCGGAAGGCTTATAGCTATTTTATTAAGATAAGCAGCCTAACGTTATATAAAACTTAGCCTTGCAGTAATTTTATTATCAGGGAGCCACTGTATAACGCGTCTTTGACTAATGCCGCACCGGGCATAGTTCCCTGATTATAGAATTGCGTCGATTCGAGTTTGATATTCTCGCTATATGCAGGAAGTGACTGCTGCTGAATACAGGACATTATCGCGGGATGGAGAATATCCTGAGATAAATTAAGCGGCGAGCCGATCAGCACTTTTTCCGGATTAAACAGATTCACCATGATCGCGAGAATTCGCCCTACGCTCTGACCGACACTGATAATCACATCGCGCGCCAGCTGATCGCCACGGTTAGCGGCGTCGCATACGGCCTCAATGGTCAGCGAAACCCCATGCAGTAAGCTGGCTGGAACCGGTACCGTCAGACGCTGACGTACAAGTTCGAGAATACTGTCCGTGCTGGCCACCGTTTCCAGACACCCATGATTGCCGCAATAACAACGCCTGCCGTAAGGATCCACCTGCGTATGACCAATTTCCGCCACACTGCTGCTACCCGCATGCAGAACCCGTCCGCTGGTGATCACGCCCACACCGACATTGTGATCAATCACTACCTGAACGACGTTTTTACAGCCACGGGAGGCGCCATAAAGTGACTCCGCCAGCGTCCACGCACCGATATCGTGCTGCACATAAACCGGCAGACCGGTATGTACGGAAAGCGTGTCGCCAAGCGGCATATCAAACACGTCATGGTAAAACGGCATACGGTGAACAATGCCCCTGCGTGCATCTATCATCCCCGGCAGGGTAATGGCGATGGCGGTAAGGCGTTCGAGTTTGCGCTGATGACGGATAAAGAACTGATCGATTTCAGAGATAATACGTTTGAGCAGCGGTTCCGGAGCCTGAACCGGCAATGGCAGCACTTCTTCCACTACCAGTTTACTGCTCAAATCCCGCAAACCTAAGGTCACGGTTCCGGGACTGATACGGGCAGAAAGGTAGTGCCAGGCCTGCGTATCCAGCGCCAGACCAATGGCCGGACGCCCGCGACTGCCGGGATCCTGAAACTCCGTTTCCAGCACAAGATGAGCCTGTAACAACTCGCGGACAATCTTGGTGATACTGGCCGGAGCCAGCTGTGCTTTTTTCGAAAGCTCGATACGCGAAATGGGACCAAACTGATCTATCAGGCGGTACACAGCACCGACATTGGTTTGTTTAATCTGGTCGATATGTCCTGGTTGCCCGTCGGGGATCACTCAAGGAACTCCTGTTATTTTCGCGCTTCAAAATAAAGATTAGGGGTATGTTGGAGTTTTTGTTATATGTCGTCAACTATTTGATTAGTTATGTGATTTGGTGCACAAATTGCGTGAAAAGACCCTCAGAATTGACTGGAAAAACAGCATGTTCTGTACAAGAAGTCCGTCAGTCATCGTGGAGCAACAATGCCATAAACGCGCGGGTCGCTGCCGTAAGAGGACGTGTCGCATGATTCACCAGCCATAATTGCGTTGTGCCATGCAAATTGCCAAAGCGCAGATAGCGCACGCCCTCCACCTGAATCCGCAAATAAGACGCGGGTAAAATCGATACGCCCAGCCCTGCCGCCACCAGGCCGATAATCGTCAGAGGTTCCCCGACTTCCTGGGTGATAAACGGCGTAATGCCCTGCGCTTTCAACTGCCCGAGAATATCGTCGTACAGCGATGTACCGACATCTTTAGAGAAGAACACAAATGGCTGATCGGCCAGATGCTGAAACGTCAGTTCGCCCTCGGCCAGCGCGTTAAGCGGATGGTCTTTATGGACTACCGCAATCAGGGGTTCAGTCAGTACCAGATGATGTTCCAGTTCCGGCGGCAGCTCGCCGTTGCGCATCATCCCCAGATCCAGTTTTCCTTCCAGCAGCGGTTCGATTTGCTGTTTGCTGTTGAGCTGTTCGATGCGGATATTCACGTCAGGATACGTCAGGCGAAACCGATGCAACGTACTTGAAACCCGGCGTAAAAACGGCGCCGAAGACGTCAGCCCGAGTGTCAGATTACCGGATTCCCCGCGGTGAATACGCGCCGCCTGCGCCGAGGCCTCATCCACACGTTGTAAAATCTGGCGCGCTTCTGACAGAAACACCTGACCCGCCTGCGTCAGGCGCACGCTGCGGTTACTGCGGTAAAACAGCGCCGCGCCGACATGCGCTTCCAGCGCCTGAATTTGCTGGCTCAGCGGCGGCTGGGAAATATGCAAACGCTCCGCCGCCCGGCCAAAATGCAGTTCATCCGCAACCGCGATGAAATAACGTAAATGACGCAGCTCAATGTGACTCATAAAGATGTCCGGTTGTTCCTGATTGATACTTTAAACATATCGTTTTCGATTGATTAATATATTAGACAATACAACGACCGCTGTTAAAATTTTCATACATTTTAAAATTTAGTTTTACAGCCCATCGTATTAAGGATTTCCAGTGAAAACCTCCCGGCGGATTTCCGCTGCACCTGCTCAAGATTCTGTTAATGACGACGAATTAAATCCTGACTCGCCTGTCGCCCGCTCCGGTCTGAAAACTCCTTTTATCAAACGTGGTACACCGCAATTTATCCGCGTTACGCTGGCTCTGTTTTCTGCGGGTCTGGCGACATTTGCGTTGCTGTATTGCGTTCAGCCAATTTTGCCGGTGTTGTCTCATGATTTCGGGGTTTCACCGGCCACCAGCAGCCTGTCGCTGTCGTTATCGACCGGTCTGATGGCAATCGGACTGTTGTTTACCGGGCCGGTTTCTGACGCCGTCGGGCGAAAATCAGTGATGGTGGTGGCGTTACTGCTCGCCGCAGGCTGCACGCTGGTTTGTTCCTTTATGCAGAGCTGGGACGGCATTCTCATCATGCGCGCGCTGATCGGTTTATCGCTCAGCGGTGTGGCAGCGGTAGCAATGACTTATCTGAGTGAGGAAATTCACCCGAGCGTGGTCGCCTTCTCGATGGGTTTATACATCAGCGGGAACTCGATCGGCGGCATGAGTGGCCGTTTAGTCAGCGGCGTGCTGACCGATTTTTTTTCCTGGCGTATCGCCGTCGCGGTCGTCGGTTTCTTCGCCCTCGCCGCCGCGATTATGTTCTGGCGCATTCTGCCGCCTTCTAAGCATTTTCGCGCAAGCTCGCTCAAGCCCCGCAAACTGCTGATCAACTTTAAGCTGCACTGGCGTGACAGCGGATTACCGTTACTTTTCGCCGAAGGTTTCCTGCTGATGGGCAGTTTCGTGACCATGTTCAACTACATCGGTTATCGTCTGCTTTCATCGCCTTATAACCTGAGTCAGGCGATTGTCGGGATACTTTCCATCGTCTATCTGATGGGGACTTACAGTTCGCCCAAGGCAGGCGTACTGACCGGTGTCTATGGTCGCGGCCCGGTGCTGATCGGCTCGACAGCCATCATGCTGCTGGGGATTTTGATCACCGCCTTCTCTCCGGTATGGCTGATTTTCATCGGCATGATCCTGGTCACCGGCGGGTTCTTCGCTGCGCACTCTGTGGCCAGCGGCTGGATTGGCCGTCGTGCGCGTCGTGCTAAAGGTCAGGCTTCGTCTTTATATCTGTTCAGCTACTACGCGGGGTCGAGCGTCGCCGGGACGCTGGGCGGATTTTTCTGGCATGCGTACGGATGGTACGGGATTACCGGGTTTATCAGTCTGATGCTGATTGTTGGCGTGGGTGTTGGGTTCCGGTTGATGCGGCTTTCTGAGGCAAAAGCCGCTTAATGCCATTTTGTGTGCAGAGGCCGCTGCAAAGGGGCGGCATTTAAATCCACTTCGACTTCAAAATCAAAATCAAATTCAACACCTTGGGTTGCCACCCAAACTGGCCCTAAGAGGCGCCTATCGCCGCGCCTCTCAGGAATCTCCGGCTCTTTTACTGCGCGCTCCGCTCGCTGGCTATGTTTCAGGTATCGCAGCGACAGGCTGGAAATCTTGCCGCTGCGCGGTTCCTTCTCTCGGTCTTCGAGCCATAGGTCTCGAAGCCGCTCCGTTCAGCAAGATTTCTGAATCGCCCGCACGATCTTAAATTCAAAAGCGGGATTGTTTTTCATCTTTTAAAAAGGTTGATTGGCGTGATCAAAAATGGCACCGAATGAACGGTTCGAGACCCAAGGCTCGAGCCGAGCGGAGCGAGACAACGTCACGAAGTGACGGCCCGAAGGGCGAGGCCGTAGGCCGAGTACACCTGAAATTCGGGGATCGCGCAGCGATGACATTTTGCGCCACTCACCAATGCGTCAGAACATGTCCGTCATACCCGCGGCAGCGCGCAGTGAAAAAAGCGCGGAGTCCAGAGGCCCGCGCGTTACCGGGTCTCTGGTCGGTGTGGGCCGACGCCCACGGTGTTGACCTTGAACTTGAACTTGAAGTTGAAGTGGAATTTGAAGTGGAATTTGAAGTGGATTTTAAAATCCGCCCCTTTGCCACGGCTCTGGCAAAAAAAGCTTTGTTACAACGCTGGGAAGGAAATGTTCCGTGATGTAGCACGGGAGGAATTGACGCACATCGGCGCAAATGATAATTGTTATCATGTAAATTCATACCGTCAGGCAGGTTGTAATGGCACCGAATACAAAGTCCGCAGCAGCAGCGTCCTGCTGCATCGTCGGCGGCGGTCCCGCAGGATTAATGCTGGGATATCTTCTGGCACGAAAGGGAATTGACGTCACCGTGCTGGAAAAACACAGCGACTTTTTGCGTGATTTTCGTGGCGACACAATCCATCCTTCAACGCTCGACATCATCTGGCGGCTGGGGGTTTCTTGATGAATTCCTCGCCCTGCCGCATCAGCGTGCAGAAAAGCTGTACGGCGAAATCAACGGCAAAGAAACCACGCTGGCAGATTTCAGCCATTTACCCACTCAGTGCAAATTCATCGCGTTTATGCCGCAGTGGGATTTCCTTAATTTCATCGCCAGCAAGGCCGCACAACTGCCGAACTTTCATCTGATCCACAACGCGCAGGTGCTGTCGTTGCGGGAAGATAAATGTCAGGTTTCCGGCGTTCTTGCAGAAGTGAACGGCGAAACGCAGCATTTCGACGCTGATTTAGTGGTGGGTTGTGATGGCCGTAATTCCATCGTGCGTGAACAGGCCGGGATGGAAATCCGCCGTTATGGTGCACCGCGTGACGTACTGTGGCTGAAAATCAACAAGCGCCCAGACGATCCGCAGTGGTCGATGGGGCATCGCGGCCCGAAGAAAAACTTCATCATGATCGACCGTGGCGATTACTGGCAGTGCGGTTATTCGATCCCGAAAGACAGCCTGGATGGACTCAAAGCACAAGGCATCGCACCTTTTCTCGACCTGCTGGCGGAAGTGTCACCGTTTGAGCGCCCGCGTTTAGCCGACGATATTCTCAGCTGGGACGACGTGCGCCTGCTGGTGATCCGCATTGACCGCCTGAAAGAGTGGGCAAAACCGGGGCTGCTGTGCATCGGCGACGCAGCCCATGCGATGTCACCGATTGGCGGCGTCGGGGTGAATCTGGCGATTCAGGATGCGGTGGCGACGGCGAATATCATCACCGAACCGCTGAAAGCCGGACGTCTTACGCTGCGGCATTTGAAGCGCATCCAGCGCCGCCGGACGTTCCCGACATGGGCGACGCAGGCGTTACAGATTATGATCAGTAAAGCAGGACAGAAACAAAGGAAGCGCGCCCCTTCACGGCTGGAAATGTGGTTGCGCGGGCGGAAATTTATACCATTCCTGTTTGGACGCCTCATCGGAGTCGGGTTTTATCGGGAAATCCCGAAGCTTTGATTTTTCAGGCAAACCTATTGATGTGCACGGTCAACTCCCTCCCCTGCGAAGGGGAGGGTTGGGGTGGGGTATTGAAGCGAAATCAATAAGTTGAAGTTTGCTCAACGCGGTGTAAGCCCGTAAAACCCCCTCCCCGCCTCCCCCTTCGCAGGAGGAGGAGCCGTACCGGATCCTCTTCTGAACAGGCATCACAAATTTAAATATCCCCCGCCTTTCATCACCCATAATTGATGAGCGTCATTACGCCCTTACCGTTATTTCGGCAAAGTTCCCGCCTTTCACTTGGATCCACATTTAATCTCGGGGAATACAATCATGCTGGAATTACTGATCGGACTGGTGGTCGCCGTGTTTGTCGGGCGCTATATCATCAAAG
>Ga0308159_1004474_pt1 | contig 12763 bp, 9 predicted proteins | sample PhyCR1_FD_201040 | JGI IMG/M metagenome (GOLD analysis project Ga0308159, IMG submission 201040) | Phyllosphere microbial communities from UC Gill Tract Community Farm, Albany, California, United States - DLSLC.R1 | ecosystem: Host-associated > Plants > Phyllosphere > Unclassified | place: USA...
GCGCGTCAGGTCAATGCCATTGTCGTGGAACGGCACCAGCAGCTCGTGAAGCGCGCCGGGCTTGTTGCTCATCGACACGATGATCGAGGTCTTGTCGTCGCCGGTCGGCGGCACTTCCTGGTTACCGATCATCAGGAAGCGCGTCGAGTTGTCCGGACGATCTTCGATCTTCTCGGCCAGTCGCGTCAGGCCATACAGACCGGCCGCCATGTCGCCGGCAATCGCCGCCGAATTCCACTCGCCTTTGACGCGCTTGGCGGCTTCTGCATTGCTCGACACCGCGACGCGCTCGACATTCGGGTAATGCGCATCCAGCCACTTGCGGCACTGGGCCAGCGACTGCGCATGGGAATAGATGCGGCTGATGCTGTCGGTCTTGGTGCTTTCGCCAACCAGCAAATGATGGTGAATGCGCAGCTCGACTTCGCCGCAGATCACCATGTCGTGTTCGAGGAAGCTGTCCAGCGTGTGATTGACCGCGCCTTCGGTGGAGTTCTCCACCGGCACCACGCCGAAATTCACCGCACCAGCGGCCACTTCACGGAACACTTCATCGATCGCCGCCATCGGCTTGCTGATCACGGCGTGGCCGAAGTGCTTCATTGCCGCCGCTTGGGTGAAGGTGCCTTCAGGGCCGAGATACGCCACTTTCAGCGGCTGCTCCAGGGCCAGGCACGACGACATGATTTCGCGAAACAACCGCGCCATTTCTTCGTTGCCCAGCGGCCCCTGATTGCGTTCCATCACCCGTTTGAGCACCTGCGCTTCACGCTCGGGACGGTAGAAAACCGGCACTTCACCTTCCGCCAGCGAGGCCATTTTGACTCGCGCGACTTCCTGGGCGCAGCGCGCACGCTCACTGATCAGCTCGAGGACTTTAGTGTCCAGAGCGTCAATGCGAACGCGCAGGGCCTTGAGTTCTTGCTCGGACATCAGCCGTGTTCCTTCTCGAATTCCGCCATGTACGCCACCAGCGCGTTGACCGCGGTGATGTCGACGGCGTTATAGATGGAGGCGCGCATGCCGCCCACCGAGCGGTGGCCCTTGAGGTTGAGCAGACCACGCTCATCGGCGCCTGCAAGAAATGGCTTGTCCAGACGATCGTCGGCCAGACGGAATGGCACGTTCATCCACGAGCGATCCGATTTGTTGATCGGGTTGCTGTAGAGGCCACTCGCGTCGATGAAGTCGTACAGCGTGCGCTGTTTGACGTCGTTGAGCTCGGCAATGGCTTCGACGCCGCCCTGTTCTTTCAGCCATTGGAACACCAGACCGGACAAATACCAGGCCAGGGTCGGCGGCGTGTTGTACATCGAGCCGTTATCGGCCGCGACCTTGTAATTGAGCATGGTCGGGCACAGCGAGCGCGCTTTGCCGAGCAGGTCTTCGCGAATGATGTTGACGACGATACCGCTTGGGCCGATGTTCTTTTGCGCGCCGGCATAGATCATGCCGAAACGCGAAATGTCGACCGGGCGCGAGAGGATGTCCGAAGACATGTCGGCCACCAGCGGCACGTCACCGGTTTCCGGGATCCACTGGAATTCCAGACCGCCGATGGTTTCGTTCGGCGCGTAGTGAACGTAAGCGGCGTCTTTCGACAGGTTCCACTCGTTCTGGCCGGGGATAGCGAAATAGTCGTAAGGCTTGGCAGTGGCGGCAACGTTGACGTGGCCGTAGCGCGAGGCTTCTTCGATGGCTTTCTGCGACCAGATACCGGTGTCGATGTAATCGGCCGAGCCGCCTTCAGGCAACAGGTTCAGCGGGATCTGCGCGAACTGCTGGCTGGCGCCGCCCTGCAGAAACAGCACTTTGTAGTTCGACGGGATATTCAGCAGGTCACGCAGATCCTGCTCGGCCTGTGTGGCAATGGACACGAACTCATCGCTGCGATGGCTCATTTCCATGACCGACAGTCCCTTGCCATGCCAATCAAGGAGTTCACCCTGGGCGCGCTGCAGGACAGCTTCAGGCAGCGCCGCAGGACCGGCGCAGAAGTTATAGGCTCGCTTGCTCACATCCAATCTCGCTCTGATTTGGTGGTTTCACGCAATAAATCACACTATCAATCAACACGGCGCCTGTGGGAGCGAGCCTGCTCGCGAATGCATCACCGCGGTGCTTCAGCGGTACCGCAGCGCCTGCTTTCGCGAGCAGGCTCGCTCCCACAGGGGATCTCCATGATGTCGAAATTCATACCGGACAAATAACAAGGGGGCGAATTTTCATCCGCCCCCTCGTTTGTCCGCTTATTCTTGCGGCTCTTCGTCAGCTGCGGCGTCGAGTTGCTGGTCATCTGCGGCCTCGTCGATACCGACGGTGCCCTCGAATTCCTCGCCCTCTTCACCTTCGAGCTCTTCACCTTCGATCTCCGAAGGCTCCTGAACCCGCTCCAGACCGACCAGGGTTTCATCCTTGGCCAGTTTGATCAGCGTCACACCTTGAGTGTTACGGCCCAGACTCGACACCTCGTCGACACGGGTACGCACCAGAGTGCCCTGATCGGAAATCAGCATGATCTCTTCACCGTCCTGCACCTGTACCGCGCCGACCAGACGGCCGTTACGCTCGTTGCTGACCATGGCGATAACGCCCTGGCCGCCACGCTTGTACTCAGGGAACTCGGTGATCGCCGTGCGCTTGCCGTAGCCGCGCTCGGAAGCGGTGAGGATCTGGCTGCCTTCTTCCGGGATCAGCATGGAAATCAGCTTCTGCCCTTCTGGCAGACGCATGCCGCGCACACCGCGAGCGGTACGGCCCATGGCGCGAACTTCGGACTCCTTGAAGCGCGTGACCTTGCCGCCGTCGGAGAACAGCATGATTTCCTGTTCGCCATCGGTAATGGCCGCAGAGATCAGGATGTCGCCTTCGTCCAGCTCCAGCGCGATCAAACCAACGCTGCGCTGACGGCTGAAGGCCACCAGCGGGGTCTTCTTCACGGTACCGTTGGCGGTCGACATGAAGATGAACGGCGCTTTCTTGCGATCGGCAGCCTTGATGCGCGCACGGCGCTCTTCGTCGGTTTCGTTGCTGTTTTCGATGTCTTCTACATCAGCCTCGACGCCTTCGGCTTCTTCCTCATCAGCCTGACGCTTCATGGCTTCGAGATCGACCGGCAGCATGGTGGTGATGTATTCGCCTTCGCTCAGCGGCAGCAGGTTGACCAGCGGACGACCACGGGCGGCGCGGGACGCTTCCGGGATCTCGTAGGTCTTGAGCCAGTACACCTTGCCCTTGCTGGAGAACAGCAGCAGCGTGGTGTGGCTGTTGGCAACCAGCAGGTGCGCGATGTAGTCCTCATCCTTGACGCCGGTGGCCGACTTGCCTTTGCCGCCACGACGCTGCGCCTGATACGCCGCCAATGGCTGGGTCTTGGCATAGCCGCCGTGGGAAATGGTCACCACGCGCTCTTCTTCCGGGATCATGTCGCCCAGGGTCAGGTCGAGACGCGCATCGAGGATTTCAGTGCGGCGCTGATCGCCGTATTCGGCGCGGATCACTTCCAGTTCTTCGCGGATCACTTCCATCAGGCGCACGGCGCTGTTGAGGATGCGGATCAGCTCGCCGATCTGGTTGAGGATCTCTTGATACTCGGCCAGCAGCTTTTCGTGCTCCAGACCGGTCAGACGGTGCAGGCGCAGTTCGAGAATGGCTTGCGCCTGTTCCGGCGACAGGAAGTATTTGCCTTCGCGCAGACCGTATTGCGGATCGAGATTTTCCGGACGGCACGAATCGGCACCGGCGCGTTCAACCATCGCCACCACCGCCGAGGACTCCCACGGCGTGCTGACCAGCGCTTCCTTGGCTTCCGACGGTGTCGGCGAAGCCTTGATCAGGGCGATGACCGGGTCGATGTTCGACAGGGCTACGGCCTGACCTTCGAGAATGTGACCACGCTCGCGGGCCTTGCGCAGCTCGAACACGGTACGGCGGGTGACGACTTCACGACGGTGGCGAACGAAGGCTTCCAGCAGATCCTTGAGGTTAAGGATGCGTGGACGGCCGTCGATCAGCGCTACGATGTTGATGCCGAACACCGATTGCAGCTGGGTCTGGGCGTAGAGGTTGTTGAGGATCACCTCAGGCACTTCGCCGCGACGCAGCTCGATCACGACGCGCATACCGTCTTTGTCGGACTCGTCGCGCAGCTCAGTAATACCTTCCAGCTTCTTCTCTTTCACCAGCTCGGCGATCTTTTCGATCAGACGGGCTTTGTTCAGCTGATAAGGCAGCTCAGTGATCACGATCTGCTGACGGCCACCGACCTTGTCGATGTCTTCAACGATCGAGCGTGCACGCATGTAAATGCGCCCACGACCGGTGCGATAGGCTTCGACGATACCGGCGCGACCGTTGATGATCGCAGCGGTCGGGAAGTCGGGGCCCGGAATGAACTGCATCAGTTCATCAATGCTGATTTCCGGGTTGTCGATCAGTGCCAGACAACCGTCGATGACTTCACCGAGGTTGTGCGGCGGAATGTTGGTCGCCATGCCCACGGCGATACCGCTGGAGCCGTTGACCAGCAGGTTTGGAATACGGGTCGGCATGACCGCGGGGATCATTTCCGTGCCGTCGTAGTTCGGCACCCAGTCCACGGTTTCTTTATGCAGGTCGGCCAGCAGCTCGTGAGCCAGCTTGGTCATGCGCACTTCGGTGTATCGCATGGCCGCAGCGTTGTCGCCGTCCACCGAACCGAAGTTGCCCTGACCATCGACCAGCAGATAGCGCAGCGAGAACGGCTGCGCCATACGAACGATGGTGTCGTAAACGGCAGTGTCGCCGTGGGGGTGATACTTACCGATGACGTCACCGACCACACGGGCGGATTTCTTGTACGGCTTGTTCCAGTCGTTACCCAGTTCGCTCATCGCGAACAGTACACGCCGGTGCACGGGCTTCAAGCCATCGCGTGCATCGGGCAGTGCCCGCCCGACGATTACGCTCATTGCGTAGTCGAGGTAGGACTGCTTCAGCTCGTCTTCGATATTGACCGGTAGGATTTCTTTGGCCAGTTCGCCCATGAGAAGCTCGATTCCTTTTTCTGGTGAAACCTCGTGCATCCATCCGGGATGAACGAAGCTCGCCGCCAGCGGCAATTGTGCCTGAAGACGACTTACGACAAATCAACGAGTTATGCCCTGGATCTGCGCAGTAGAGATGACTACGGATAGCATCCCTGGAAACCGCCGGATGTTACCACAATCGCCGCTACGCACCTATCCTTTGAAAGCCCTGAAAACGAGCTTCATGCACATAAGACGCCTGAGAAACGCTTACAGGGCCGTTTAGAGGGTGCAGTGCTGCCAAAGTGCCTCGATCGGCAAGCAGGATCAGTGCAACCGTTTACGACACAACAACTGAGTCATTTTCGCCGTATCAGGCCGTTCGACGATGCCTTTTTCAGTGACAATGGCGTCGATCAGGTCTGCCGGGGTGACGTCGAATACCGGATTGACGGCCTCGACATCGGCGGCCACCCGCTGGCTGCCCACTTCAAGCAATTCAAGGGGGTCGCGCTCTTCAATGAAGATGTCGTCGCCGCTGGCACTGTCCGTGTCGATGCTCGAACTGGGTGCCACCACCATGAAGCGCACGCCGTGATGCATGGCGGCGACGGCCAGGTGATAGGTGCCGATCTTGCTCACCACATCGCCATTGGCGGCGATTCGATCGGCGCCGACGATGGCCCAGGTAATGCCTTTGGTACGCATCAAATGAGCAGCCGCCGAATCGGCGTTGATGGAGACCGGGATGCCGTCAGTGGCCAGCTCCCAGGCAGTCAGCCGCGAACCGTGCAGCCATGGGCGGGTTTCATCGGCATAGACACGCTCGATCATGCCTTCCATATGAGCGGCGCGGATCACACCCAACGCGGTGCCGAAGCCACCGGTCGCCAGCGCGCCAGCGTTGCCATGGGTCAATACCGTCTGCAGATTGCCTTGATGGCGACGAATCAGATCGGCACCCATCTGTGCCATGGTCAGGTTGGCTTCGCGGTCACTGAGATGGATTTCAGCGGCCTCGGCTTCCAGCGCTACGAGAGGCTGATCGCCATGCCGGGCGCGGCGCAGGCGCTTGCGCATGCGGTTCAACGCCCAGAACAGGTTGACGGCGGTGGGACGCGAGTCGGCCAGCAGCTGGAAGTCCTGCTCCAGCGCGGCAACCCAGTCGCCACCGGCGGCAATTCGTGCGCGGGCCGCCAGCACCACGCCATAAGCGGCAGCAATGCCGATGGCCGAGGCGCCGCGCACCACCATGCTGCGAATCGCTTCGGCGACTTCGCTGACATGATTAAACTCAAGCCAGGCCTGGGTGAATGGCAATACACGCTGATCCAGAAGATACAGAGCGTCACCCCGCCAATCGATGGCCTTCACCTTCTCCGCAGCCATTAATCGATTGCGCATAGCACACTCCATACTCAAAAAACCCATGCCAGCCCCAAAAGCGGCCGATTATAGCGAGCCGCCCGTCAAGACGCTCGGGTATACTTCGCCGTCCCCGTAATAAGCCCGGAAGCCCCGCCATGCCGAACGCCGCTGCCCCGCTCGACCTGTTGCTCCTGCCTGCCTGGCTGGTGCCGGTCGAACCCGCTGGCGTAGTGCTCAAGAATCATGGCCTGGGCATTCGCGATGGCTGCATCGTTTATATCGGCCCCCGCGCCGAGGCGCTGAAGCAAACCGCCCTGCAAACCCTTGAGCTGCCCGAGACCCTGCTCAGCCCTGGCCTGATCAATGCTCATGGCCACGCGGCGATGACGCTGTTTCGCGGTCTGGCGGACGATCTGCCGCTGATGACCTGGCTGCAGGATCACATCTGGCCGGCCGAGAGCCAGTGGGTCGATGAAGATTTCGTGCGCGACGGCACTGATCTGGCTATCGCCGAGCAGCTCAAAGGCGGTATTACGTGCTTCTCGGACATGTATTTCTTCCCCAAGGTGGCAGCGGACCGGGTCCATATCAGCGGCATGCGGGCGCAAATCACCGTGCCGATTCTGGACTTCCCCTTTCCCGGCGCGCGCAACACCGACGAAGCCCTGCACACCGGCGTTCAGCTGTTCAATGATCTTATGCATCACCCACGCATCAAAGTGGCCTTCGGCCCCCATGCGCCGTACACCGTCTGCGACGACAATCTGGTGAAAATCCGGGTGATCGCCGATGAGCTGGACGCGATGATTCAGATGCACGTTCACGAGACGGCCTTCGAAGTCGAACAGGCCGTCGAGCACTACAGCGAACGTCCATTGGCGCGCCTGAACCGCCTGGGCATGCTAGGCCCGCGCTTTCAGGCCGTGCACATGACGCAAATCAGCGATGACGACATGGCTTTGCTGGTAGAAAGCAACTCCAGCGTGATTCATTGCCCTGAATCCAATCTGAAACTGGCCAGCGGCTTTTGTCCGGTCGAACGACTGTGGCAGGCTGGCGTCAATGTAGCGATTGGCACCGATGGCGCCGCCAGCAACAACGATCTGGATCTGCTGGGCGAAACCCGCACCGCCGCGCTGCTGGCCAAGGCTGTCGCAGGCTCGGCTGCCGCACTGGATGCCCACCGGGCGCTGCGCATGGCGACGCTCAACGGCGCGCGGGCCTTGGGCATTCAGGATGAGGTGGGTTCACTGGAAATCGGCAAGGCGGCGGATATGGTCGCTTTCGATCTGTCCGGGCTGGCCCGCCAACCGATCTATGATCCTGTGTCACAGCTTATATACGCCACCGGCCGCGACTGTGTCAGTCACGTCTGGGTCGCTGGCAAGCAGTTGCTGGACAATCGCCGCCTGACTCGCATGGACGAGCAGGCCCTGTGCGAAACAGCAAAAGCCTGGGGCAAGCAGATTGCCGGGCACACCGAATAAGACCGGGGCGGCTGGATTCAGCCGACTCGTTGAAAAGTATTTCAAGTTCAAGAGGACATCCCATGAGCAACGTCGATCATTCTGAAATCGCCAAATTCGAGGCCCTCGCCCATCGCTGGTGGGACCGCAACAGCGAATTCAAGCCGCTGCACGACATCAACCCGTTGCGGGTCAACTGGATCGACGAACGCGTCAATCTCGCGGGCAAGAAGGTTCTGGATGTCGGCTGCGGCGGCGGCATCCTCAGTGAGGCCATGGCCTTGCGCGGTGCCAGCGTGACCGGCATCGACATGGGTGAAGCGCCATTGGCCGTAGCCCGCCTGCATCAACTGGAATCCGGCGTTGAGGTGGAATACCGCCAGATCACGGCTGAAGACCTGGCCGAAGAAATGCCCGAGCAGTTCGATGTCGTGACCTGCCTTGAGATGCTTGAGCACGTGCCCGACCCATCGTCGGTGATCCGCGCCTGCTACCGCATGGTCAAGCCAGGCGGCCAGGTGTTTTTCTCGACCATCAACCGCAACCCGAAGGCCTATCTGTTCGCCATCGTCGGTGCCGAATACATCATGGGCCTGTTGCCACGCGGTACCCACGACTTCAAGAAATTCATCCGCCCTTCCGAGCTGGGTGCATGGAGCCGCGCGGCGGGCCTTACCGTGCAGGACATCATCGGCCTGACTTACAACCCGCTGACCAAGCATTACAAGCTGGCCTCGGACGTCGACGTCAACTACATGATCCAGACCCTGCGGGAGGCCTAAGCCATGCGCTTGAGAGCGGTTCTATTCGATATGGACGGCACCTTGCTCGACACCGCGCCGGACTTTATCGCGATCTGTCAGGCGATGCTGGCCGAGCGCGGCTTCCCGGCGGTTGCTGACAAACTGATCCGTGATGAGATCTCTGGCGGCGCCAAGGCCATGGTTGCCGCGACTTTTGCCATGTCGCCCAATGACGAGGGCTTCGAAGCGCTGCGCCTGGAGTTTCTGGAACGCTATCAGCGCGACTGCGCGGTGCACAGCAAGCTGTTCGATGGCATGGCCGAGCTGTTGGCCGATATCGAAAAGGCCAACCTGATCTGGGGCGTGGTGACCAACAAGCCGGTGCGCTTTGCCCAACCGATCATGGAGCAGTTGGGGCTTTCCGAGCGTTCGGCACTGCTGATCTGCCCGGATCACGTGACCAACAGCAAGCCCGACCCGGAACCACTGACCCTGGCGTGCAAGATGCTTGATCTGGATCCGGCAAGCGTGCTGTTTGTAGGGGATGATCTGCGCGATATCGAATCCGGTCGCGATGCGGGCACCAAGACCGCCGCCGTGCGCTACGGTTATATCCACCCCAACGACAACCCGGATCACTGGGGCGCGGACGTGGTGGTGGATCACCCGCTGGAACTGCGCAAGGTGCTTGATAGCGCGCTGTGTAGTTGCTGAGGCCCAGATACCTGTAGGAGCTGCCGAAGGCTGCGAAGCATCGGCACTTGCACCCCATTTGCGGCGACTGGCACATTTATTCGCAGCCTTCGGCAGCTCCTACAGGGCCAGGGTTGCAGGAAATCAGAGGTAACCCATGTTCGACTACTCCCCTCGCCCTGACCTGCTCACCGGCCGGGTGATTCTTGTTACCGGTGCGGGACGCGGTATTGGTGCTGCGGCGGCGAAAACCTACGCCGCCCATGGTGCGACCGTTCTGCTGCTGGGCAAGACCGAAGCCAATCTGACTCAGGTGTACGATGAAATCGAAGCCGCGGGCCATCCTCAGCCAGCGGTGATTCCGTTCAACCTGGAAACCGCGCTGCCTCATCAGTACGACGAACTGGCGGCGATGATCGAAACCGAATTCGGTCACCTTGACGGGCTGCTGCACAATGCCTCGATCATTGGCCCGCGCACGCCGCTGGAACAGTTGTCCGGGGAAAACTTCATGCGGGTCATGCACATCAACGTCAACGCGATGTTCATGCTGACCAACACTCTGCTACCACTGCTCAAGCTGTCGAAGGATGCCTCGGTGGTGTTCACCTCAAGCAGTGTCGGCCGCAAGGGTCGAGCTTATTGGGGCGCTTATGGCGTATCGAAATTCGCCACCGAAGGCCTGATGCAAACCCTCGCCGATGAGCTGGATACCGTCGCCCCGGTGCGCTCCAACAGCATCAACCCCGGCGCGACCCGCACCAGCATGCGCGCTCAGGCATACCCGGCGGAAAACCCGCTGAACAACCCGACGCCTGAAGAAATCATGCCGGTTTACCTGTACCTGATGGGCCCGGACAGCCAGGACATCAACGGCCAGGCGCTCAACGCGCAATAACGGCATCGATGCAATATCGATGCGGATCTGCATTATCAATGATGTTTATTCTGGGCTCGCAAATGGGCCCGACTTGGGTTTCTCGATTCAGTTCAAAGAAGTTATGAAAAGCCTCTTTTTATAATTAAATGAACTGGATTGTAGAAACCCTGCTCTAACTCAGCCAATCCATCCATAAGTGCTGAGGAGTGAGACCATGATTTCTCCTACCCAGACTAACGCCATTGACTTTGATGCGGCCAAGTTGAAAAAACTGGGCTTTGGTGTTCGGCAGAATCAGAGCACCGCGCAGCCACCCATTGATCTTGAGCAGTTGACGCAACAGCTGGGTCTGCAATTACAGACCAGTCTGGAAGCAGAGAAAATTCTCGGTATTTTCTTCCGGGGCGTTCAGCGCCTGCTGTCGATCAAGGCGTTGACCTACGTTCACCGGGACAGCGACCTGCGTTTGCAAATGGGCAGCGGTGGCAATCATCGGGTGCATTACAGCCTGAGCAATGATGGCGAGCACCTGGGCAATCTGCTGTTCCAGGTCGACGAAGCCTTGACCGCGCAAGAACTCGCGACGATGGAATCGTTGCTGGCCTGCCTGTTGTTTCCTATGCGTAACGCCCTGCTCTATCGCGCGGCGACCCAGAGCGCCCTGCGCGACCCACTGACTGGGACGGGCAACCGAATCGCCATGGACCAGACGCTGCTGCGGGAGATTGAGGTGGCCCGGCGCCACACGCAGCCCTTGTCCCTGCTGATGCTGGACATCGACCACTTCAAGAAAGTCAACGATACCTACGGCCACTCTTCTGGCGACGAAGTGCTGAGGTGCATCGCCAAGGCAATCAAGGGGCAGTTGCGCAATATCGACCGGATTTTCCGCTATGGCGGGGAAGAGTTTCTGGTTCTGCTCTCCAACACCGACCGCGAAGCGGCGGGGCTGATCGGCGAGCGACTGCGCAAGTCCGCCCGGGAAGTGGCTTATCCGATGCTGGACCACAGCCTGGAACTGACCATCAGCCTGGGCTGCTCTACCCTGCTGCCGGCGGAGTCCGCCGACAGCCTGTTGCGCCGCGCCGACAGCGCGCTCTATGTAGCCAAGCGCGAAGGTCGCAATCGGCTGGCGATGGCGAGCTAGTGTCAGCTCTCCAGCTCAGCGACTCGCGCACGAGGCGCTTTGGCCTTATCCAGCTGCATGCAGTGTTCTAGAAACAGGTACATGTAGTCATAGCTTTTGGTCACTGCCTGGCGCAGCTCGGTTTGCAGCTGCTGGCTGGGATTATTACCCGCCAGGGTGCAGATAATCTCCAGCGCCTCCCAGGGATGAGAGTCATCGTATTGGGCATGCATCTTCAGCCACTTCATGGCGCGTTTACGGGATTCCTCGGGAAATGCCTCGGCATAGACGCCGCTGGAACAGACCACCGCTGACCACTCCCCGGTAGCGCCTTCAATGGCGTAGTTGGTGGCGGCGATCCCCACCACCAATGAGTCAGACGAACTGGTGTGCCAGCACCAATGGCTCAAGGCATGCAGCTCAGGGGAAACGTGCTGCGCCTTGAGATCGTCAAGGCTCACGCCATGGGCCTCACTCCAATTGACCCAGTAGTCGGCATGGTTGAGCTCGACGCGAATATTGCGCATCAACCAGCGGCGCGCCATGTCTTCACCGGGATGACGGGCGAAGCGGGTCTTGGCCAGGCTGTTGGCCATGTAGATCGCAAACTGCTCAACCACCGGCCAGCCGCCAACGAGATAATGACGCATGATTTTCGGGCTCAAACGTCCATCGCGCATGCGCTGATACAACTCATGTTCGACGACCCTTGCCTTGGCGAAACTGCAATCCTTGATCAACTGCTGTGCCCAAGCCGGATAACTGCTGGCTTCCATGAGCGGACCGGTCCTGCTGAAAGTATCGATCACTGTATAGCTCCTTTTGTTTAGTGACTGGCTCAGCGAAATGTTCCTGGCGTGCTGAATAAGAGTGGGATGGCCCGAGCGGGCCGTGGGTGCAGACTTTCACAGGTAAAAGGCTGGGGGCGCTCGATCAGATAGCCCTGGGCGTAATCAACGCCGATTTCCCTCAGCGCCAGTTCGATCTGTGGCGTCTCGACAAACTCGGCAATGGTGCGCTTGCCCATAACATGGCCGATGTGGTTGATGACTTCAACCATGGCCCGGTTGATCGGGTTGTCGAGCATGTCCAGAACAAAGCCGCCGTCGATCTTCAGATAGTCCACAGGCAAATGCTTCAGGTAGGCGAAAGACGACATGCCGGCGCAAAAGTCATCCAGAGAGAACTGGCAACCCAGGGCCTTCAACTCGTTGATAAAACGAATCGCGCTGCCCAGATTGGAAATCGCACTGGTTTCAGTGATTTCGAAACAGATCAGCGAGGGTGGGATCGCGAAGGCTTTGAACTGCTGCTTGATGTAGTCCAGAAACGCCTCGTCGCCAATGCTCGACCCGGACAGATTGATTGCACACACCGCCATCGGCCCCCGGTGGCGATCCTCCTCGATGCAACGGGCAACAACGCTGAACACGTTCCTGACTACCCAGCGATCAATCGAGGTCATCAGCCCATAGCGCTCG
>Ga0308159_1004476_pt1 | contig 12758 bp, 10 predicted proteins | sample PhyCR1_FD_201040 | JGI IMG/M metagenome (GOLD analysis project Ga0308159, IMG submission 201040) | Phyllosphere microbial communities from UC Gill Tract Community Farm, Albany, California, United States - DLSLC.R1 | ecosystem: Host-associated > Plants > Phyllosphere > Unclassified | place: USA...
CTCTTTAAAGGGTCGTTCGAGACCAGGACGTTGATAGGCTGGGTGTGGAAGTGCAGTAATGCATTAAGCTAACCAGTACTAATTGCCCGTACGGCTTGTCCCTATAACCTTGGTAGTCCAGGGTTGCAAGAGTTCAGCTGTTGTTGATACAAATACGACCCCAATAAAAACTACTTCTTCCAGATTCAGAGCAGCGTTGCATCAGCAACGAGGCTCGTACAAGTTATGCCTGATGACCATAGCAAGTCGGTCCCACCCCTTCCCATCCCGAACAGGACCGTGAAACGACTTTGCGCCGATGATAGTGCTGCAACCAGTGTGAAAGTAGGTTATCGTCAGGCTAGTTATATAGAAAAGCCCCACTCAGTGATCTGAGTGGGGCTTTTCGCTTTGGGCAATCGATTTTATGCGATTGGCCCATCAACCATCCAACCCATTCCGCAGGTTGTTACTCCCTGTTTGGCGTGCTGCTCATCCCCAGGCTCGCTAGAATTTGCAGCATCTCGAATACGCCCCTGGCCACACTGTGGCAGCAAAACCCCACGTACCAACCTATGATTTGATCGGGCGCAACGGCCAAACAGGTTCATTTCTGGGCGTGCGTCTGGCTCTTACTATTTCTTTGACGCCAAGGGGACTGTCGCATAACGCAAGGACTCGGACTGGCGGAGCCAAGTACTTCACATGAAGGGCCGCCATGAGTGAGATCACCACATGGGTGTTGATAATAGCGGCCTATCCCTTCATTGCAGCCTGGCTTGTGGGGCTGCGACGCGGCTATCAAATCAACGAATTGGAAGAGCAGCTGGTTTTGCTACGTGAGAAAGTCAAACAGCTGTCTCCGGCACCTTTGGAAACACCGGCGCCTCGTTCTGCCGACACGACCGTTTCCACAGTGTCGAAGGATGATGTTGAAAAGGCACCACCTGACGTCTTGCCAGATAGCGCTCTTACACAAGTGCAGGAGGTGGACGCTGCCAGTGCCAGTGCCAGTGCCAGTGCCAGTGCCAGTGCCAGTGCCAATGCCAGTGCCAGTGCCAGTGCCGATGACGCCCAGACAACTCACCGGTCGCCACAAGCAAAACGAGGTACTCCCCGCCGCGGCCGCAGCCGTGGCAGCCCGATTCAACGCGATACGATCACGTCGCCGTTGGACCCTGATGCTTCACTCAACGAGGTATCACCGCCACCTCGCTGGCTGGTTGCAGTCAAAACCTGGCTGATGACCGGCAATCTGGTCGCCAAGCTCGGCCTGGTTATCCTGTTTATCGGTATTGCATTTCTGCTCAAGTATGTTGCGGCCACCATCACCATCCCGATCGAACTGCGGCTAGCTGCGCTGGTGTTGGCCGACATGGGCCTTCTGGGATGGGGTTGGCGGCTGCGTACCAAGCACAGCGGGATCGGCTTGCCGGTGCAGGGAACCGCCATCGCCATCCTGATGCTGGTGATCTTCAGCGCATTCCAGCGCTACGCCTTGATACCGGCGGGATTCGCATTTGCCTTGCTGGTGTCGCTCACCGTATTCACGTGCCTTCTGGCCATTTTGCAGGAGGCACCGTGGCTCGCGGCATTCGGCATTACCGGCGGCTTCGCCTGCCCGCTGCTGTTGTCGACCGGACAGGGAAATCACATTGCCTTGTTCTCTTACTACGCGATGCTGAACGTCGGCGTGTTTGCACTGGCGTTCAAGCGGTCGTGGCACCAGCTCAATCTGCTGGGCTTTGTCTTCACGTTCGGTGTCGCTGGGGCATGGGGCGGGTTGCAGTACACCCCGGACCATTACACGTCGGCGCAGGCATTTCTGATTCTTTTTTTCCTGTGCTACTCAGCTATCCCTTTCGCATTCGCGGGTCGCACGAGAACACGGTTGCAGGATTATGTCGATGTCACGCTGATCATGGGAACACCGCTGTTGACCTTCGGGTTTCAGGTTGGGCTGGTCAGGGACATGCCGTTCGGACTGGCATTTTCAGCACTGGGACTGGGGGGATTTTATCTCGTGGCCGGAACGATTCTCTGGCGTGCCGGCAAGGAGCGCTGGCGCACCCTGGTCCGGACCTTTACTGTCCTTGGCACCATTTTCGGCACGCTGACGATCCCGTTTGCCCTGGATGCGCGCTGGACCTCGGCCGCATGGGCGCTGCAAGGATTCGGCTTCGTGTGGTTCGGCTTGCGCCACCAGCGGCGTGCCATCTGGGTTTGTGGACTGTTGTTGCAGGCTGGCGCCTGGGCCAGCTTCATGACCGCGCTGTCTCATATCCACATGGCTGCAGCACTGACGGCGAACTTGTGGCTGGGGTTCTTGCTGCTCGCCGCCGGCGCATTTGCGGTGGCTCTGGCATTCCGCCAGAGCGACAACAGCATCGACAGGCAGGATCTGTCTTCACTGGCCGCCAATACGTTGGCCAACACGGCGTTGATGTTCGCGGTGCTGTGGCTGCTGGCCGGATGGTTGACAGAAGCGACCCTGCGCTTCTCGGGCGCCATCCTGGCAGACTGGATCGTGATCGGGTCGATGCTCACGGCATTGCTGCTGTATGCCCTCAGTCTGCGGATGGTCTGGACAACCGCGCGCCAACTGGTTCTGGCTACCCAGATCGCAGGCGCCATCGGCCTGGCCATCGCGACGACACCCGGGCTGTCATGGCTGAGCATGGTGGAGCCAAATGACGAGATGCCCTTGCTTGGCCTGGTGATCCTGGCCGTGGCGGCGTTCGCCACCAGTCGCTCGCTGCAGCGAGCCGCGTCCGGGAAAGAGGGCAGCTACCTGTCACCGTTACTGCTGCTGTGGAGCGGCATCTGGTGGGTCTGCACTCTGAATGTCGCAGCCGGTCGGTTCGTCGGCTATCTGCCTGCCACCCTGGGTAGCGTGGATTCCCTCTGGCTCGCACTGTATGTGCCTGGCATCGCGGCCACGTCGATCGTGTGCGTACACTGCGCATCGCGCTTTTCCTGGCCGCAGTTACGCTGGTTTGCCCTTGTCTGCTGGGCCGCGCTGGGCATCATCACGCTGCGTTCGCTTGCACTGCTGTACGGCACGCATGCGCTCCCGAACGCCGCGCTCTGGATCGCATGGGCAGTTGCATGGCTGGGCAGCGAACAGGCAATGCTGCGCTGGCATACCAGCGGGTCATTCCTGAACCCCACCGTCTTGCAGCTGCTGCACGCTGTGCGCACGGGTGGGCCGTGGCTCGCATTGTGGCCAACCGGCGCGATCCTGATCGACGGATGGCTCGCCACGCCAACCTACAGCGCATTGATCCTGCAAGGTGGCTGGGTCGCGGACGCGGCATGGAGCAATTACCTGCCGACGTGGGCAATGATGCTGGTCCTCGTCGGGTTGCTGCGCCGAAGCATGAAGGGGGGCTGGCCTACTGCGCCGATTGCCGACTGGTACCGATCGATTGCTGTTCCAGTGGGGATCATGTTGACGATGTTGCCTGTCGCCCTGTGGAATCTGCGGCACGATGGCGCAATGGCCCCGTTGCCCTACCTGCCACTACTCAACCCGCTCGATCTGACCACCGGGTTCGTGTTGATACTGTGGGTGAGCGCTTCACGGCAGCTGGCCGCCCGGTTTGCGCTGGACCAGTCTGTTCTGCACACGCTGCGCATGACCAGTGTGGTGACAGCGTGGCTCTGGTTCAACCTCATCCTGCTACGCAGTGCGGCGCAGTACCTGGGCATCGATTATCGGCTTGCCGACCTCGCTGCTTCGCAGACCGTACTGGCCTTACTCTCTCTGGCCTGGGGTGCGAGTGCTTTCGCGCTCATGCGCATTGCGTCACGCATGGTCAAACGGCGGCTCTGGTGGGTCGGCGCACTCTTGTACGGCATTGTGGTGGGCAAGCTGTTTCTGGTCGACCTGGCCAGTGAGGGCAGTATGGCGCGCGTCGTGTCGTTTGTTGGTGTCGGGCTGTTGCTGCTGCTGGTCGGCTATCTGGCGCCGTATCCGAAAGCACCACAAGAGGCGTCAATCGCTGCGCCAGCTTGACCGACCGGGAGCCTCACCCATGCCGACTTCTCTCTGCAAACGCTGCTGCGCCATCATGGCACTCGTGCTGGCGGGCGCTGCCAGCACCGCGAATCCAGCCGCCCCCACCGATGGGCCTGCTGACTATTCGTATCGTCTGCCTTTGCGCATCGTCAGCAGCCAGGCCGTCGTGCGACTATCACTGCCGCGCGCGGTCTATCTGAACGCGCGTTCGTCGGCGTTGCATGATCTGCGCGTGTTCGACGCCGCCGGCGCATCCATGCCTTTCGCACTGGTCGATCAGGCCCCACCCGCCGTTGAGAAGAAAGCCACTGCACCAGTCGCCATTTTTCCACTGTACGGCGCGGCCCGGGACGCAGGGCCGATGCCCGAAAGCCTGCAGATCCGCACCCGCAGCGATGGCGCAGTCATTTCGGTGACCACGCCATCGCGCGCAGCGAGCGATACGCTGCAAAGTCTGATCCTCGACCTTCAACCGGCGGCGCTGGCGGCGAAGGTCAGCGCAGCAGCCCCAGTAGGCGCACTGACGTTATCGCTGCCCGCAGGAATGAGCAGCTACAACGCGCATGTCGCACTCGATGCAAGTAACGACCTGCAGGACTGGGACCTGTTGGCCGAAGCGGCAGTCAGTTGGCTGGTCAACGATCGCGGCGCCAGCGTCGGCAAGCACCGCATCGAATTTTCGCCGCAGTCGTTTCGTTACGCCCGTCTTCGTTGGCTCGACAGCAAGCCACTTGCGTTTGTCGACATCAATGCTGAATATGTTGTCCAGCAATACGCTGCCACGCAACTCGATACCATCGTTTTGCCGGGGGTGCCAGCTGCCGAGGGCCGCGATGTACTCTATGCCGCACCTGTCGCGATTCCGGCAATCACTGTCGGCTTCGTGTTTCAAGGACAAAACGTCGTCATGCCGGTGATGGTGGGGCAGTACCAGACCACGCGTAGCCGCAAACCGGGTGAACGGGTCGTGACGCAGTTGCAGCCGATCGTGAATACGACCTTTTATCAGCTGTCGCAAAAGGAGCAGCAGCGCGTATCCGGCGACATCGAGATTGCCGCCACCAATGCATCCACCTGGGTAGCCCGGCCACTGACGCCTATCCTGGAACGCCCGGCCTTGCGCTTGCGTTGGGCGCCTGCGACCATCGTGTTTGTGGCGGCTGGCAAGGCGCCCTACCACCTGGCGTTCGGCCGCACCAGCGCGACCGCTGCCAGCGTGCCGCTATCCCAGGTTGCGCCGGGCTTCACACTCCGTGAATTGGCCGAGCTGGAATCCGCGACACCGGGGGCGCTCGTGCGACAGCAGCAGTCCGATACGACCGTGGAGGGTAGTGGTACTACCGGCAGCAACCGTCGGTATTGGTTATGGGGCATGTTGGTATGTGGCCTCGCCGCTCTTACTGCCATGGCCTGGCACCTGTTCCGTCAGATGAAGGCCGATGCGTCTGATGTGCCGGCATCCGACACTGCGTCCGACAGCGAGCTGCATGCCTCAAAGTAGTCAACAACAAGCCTGATCAGCACGCGTCAATGCCACGACATGGCTCTCCCAACACAATCAATAGGCTGCTAAACAGGCAACGAAGAGTCGGTATATCGCTATAATTCACTGATAGCAACTTTCGGCAGCCACGATGTTTCCGTTCTTTGACGCCGGACCGCAGCCCGGCATAGCCCTGGCCGCACTGTATGCGCTGCTGGTCGTGGCGTCGCTGTCCATCCGGCGCGTGTCGCGCGGTGCGCCACCCTCGATGCTGCAGCATCAGGTCAATGCCTGGTGGCGAATTTTCCCCATTGTTACCCTTGCGCTGCTTGCTTATCCGCTGGGCCTGCCCGCCTTGTGCCTGCTCGTGTGCATCTTGGCCATTGCCGAGCTTGACACCCATGTCGACGGCCGGCATTTCCGCCTCGGTGCTGGCGGCATCCTGCTTGGCGCCATCGCTATCGGCATCTTTCTGCCGGCCATGGCACTGCCCTTGATTGCGACTGTCCTCGCGATCGGTGCGCTGTATTGTTGGCGCCGGCCCGGGTCCGGCGCGCTGATCTGGTTGATTTTTCTGGTCACCGCCGGTGCAATGCTGATCCTGGCCATCTTCACCACCTTGCCGTTCGGCGAACAGACCATCCTTGCATGGGCACTGTATCTGTTCATCCTGACCGCACTGAACGACATTGCCCAGTTCGTCTCGGGCAAGCTGTTCGGCCGTCACAAGATCGCACCCGGCGTGAGCCCCAACAAGACCTGGCAGGGCCTGGCCGGCGGGATCGTGGTGTCGCAAGTCGTCAGTCTCGCACTTGGCAGTTATCTGGGATTGGCCGGCCCACTCACGCTTGCCGTGTTCGGTCTCCTGCTGTCGCTGGCCGGCTTTGCGGGCGATCTGATGTTTTCAGCAGCGAAACGCCGTTTGGGCATCAAGGATTTTTCTGCCCTGATTCCGGGCCACGGCGGTATTCTCGACCGCGTCGACAGCCTGGTCCTGACCGCTCCCCTTTTGTACTGCCTGCTGCGCACCACCCAACAAGGACAAGCATGAAACTCGAACACCCAATGGCATGGACCACGATCGAATCCGGCTTCACCGGCAGCGACGGCACGCGCCTGTTCTACCGCGCCTGGAAACCAGCGGTGCTGCCAGCCACGCGGCCACCGCGCGCACTGATCTTCCTGCACCGTGGGCATGAACATTCGGGGCGCATCGCGCCGCTGGTCGGGCGTTTTGGCATGCAGGGCGATTGGGCGTTCGCGTATGACGCGCGCGGCCACGGCCACTCGCCCGGCGAGCGTGGCGACGCGCCGGATTTCGCGACGCTGGTCGACGATCTCGATCGCTTCGCGCAGCACGTCGCCACGACTTACGGCATCGCGCCGCAAGACACCATCGTCGTTGCCAACAGCGTCGGCGCGGTCGTCGCCGCGACCTGGGTGCACGATTACGCGCCGGCGATTCGTGGTCTGATCATGGCCGCTGCCGCCTTCAGCATCAAGCTGTACGTCCCGCTGGCCAAGCCTGCACTGCGCTTCGCGCGGCGCTTCAAGCCCGACCTCTTCGTCACCAGCTACATCCGCCCGGGCATGCTCACGCATTCGAAAGCAGAAGCCGATGCGTACGCCAGCGATCCGCTGATCGCGAAAAGCATCTCGGCCCGCATCCTGCTCGAACTGAACGACACGGCCGAACGGATCGTCGGCGACGCCGCGGCAATTGACGTGCCGGTGCTGATGCTGGCCGCGGACAAGGATTACGTGGTGGCCGAAGCGCCGCAGCAGCGCTTCTTCGAGCGCCTCAGTTCCCCGATCAAGCGCTACGTGCGGCTGGAGGACTGCTACCACGCCGTGTTCTATGAGCGCGACACCACGGTGGCAATCCAGGCCAGTGTGGACTTCATCGCCGCCTGTTTTGCCGCCGCGCCGCGCGCGCCGGCGCAGTACCTCGGCGCCGACCGCAGTGGCCACACGGCGCAGGCCTATGCGGCGCTCGAGCGCGATGAAAGCGGCAGCGCCGCCACGCGCGCCTGGTTCGGCCTGCAGCGCACGATGCTGGGCGTGCTCGGGCCACTGAGCGACGGCATGCGCATCGGCCTGAAGAACGGCTTCGATTCGGGCGAGTCGCTCGATTACGTTTACCGCAACCAGGCCGGCGGCCGGCTTGGCGTGGGCAAGATCATCGACCGCGGTTATCTCGACGCAGTCGGCTGGCGCGGCGTGCGGGTGCGCAAGGTGCAGTTGCAGCGCATGCTGGCCGAGCGCATCGCGGCCCATCCGGCGCACGAGCCGCTGCGCATCCTCGACATCGCGGCCGGCTCGGCGCGCTACGTGCTCGAGACGGTCAAGCGGTTCCAGGACCGCCGCATCGACGTCACGCTGCGCGACTATATGCAGTACAACGTGGACAACGCGCTGCAGCTGGCGCAGACACTCCAGCTGCAGGTGCCGGTCGACGTGCAGCGCTGCGATGCGTTCAGCGCCGACAGCTATGTCGGTCACGAGGACCGCTACGATATCGCGATCGTCTCCGGGCTGTATGAGCTGTTCAGCGACAACGCGCAGGTCCTGGCCTCGCTCGAGGGAGTGGTGCGCAGCCTGCGGCCGGGCGGTTACCTGATCTACACCGCACAGCCGTGGCATCCGCAGCTGGACATGATCGCCTACACGCTGGTGAACCACCAGGGCAAGCCCTGGAAGATGCGCCCGCGCCCACAGGCCGAGATGGATGCGCTGGTCGCCCTGGCCGGTGCGCGCAAGCTCGACACGGCAATCGGTGTCGAGGGGATCTTCAGCGTGTCGCTGGCGCGCAAGGATGCAGTCCCCGGCGCAGGCGGTTGAAGACGGTCAGCGCCGACAGCAGCAGCACCAGTACCAGCACGCCGTTGGCCCAGATGGGCGCGACGCCCGTACCGATCAGCAGCGCGACCACGCCGAAGGCAAAGGCGCGGTCGCTCTTGCCCATCGGGCCCTCGAAACCGCGCGGCGCCCCGAGCGCCTGCACCAGCACACCGGCAAACTCGGTGAGCAGCGCTGCCACGACGGCGAGCACCACCACAACCGGCTTGATCCCGGCCGCCAGCGCAAACGGCAGGTACAGCGCCGCATCCGACAACTGGTCGCACAGCTCGTTGAGCAGGGCGCCAAGGGCCGTCTTGTTGCCGGTTGCCGTGGCCAGCATGCCGTCGATGGCATTCAATGCCATGCGCAGCAGCAGGAACAGCGGCAGGCCACACCACAGCGCGGCATTTCCCGGATCGAGCGCAAGCGCGAGGCCATAGGCCATCGACAGGACCATCGCGCCCAGCGTGATCTGGTTCGGCGTGACGCCGGCGCGCGCCAGGGCCGCCAGTGCGGGCCGCAGCAGTTGCTGGAAGCGGGGTTTCAGCTGGTAGATCGAGAAGGACATGGCAGATGCTTTCGTAGATAGAGTCGGGCAATCAGCCTGCTGCGGCTGTAGCCCATGGCGCAATGGACGTAGACTGGACGGCCTGTCGCATGCTGCTGCGCGATCGCAGCCAGCACCGCACGCAGCTGGGCGGGGCGGGGCGCGTGCAGGTCCATCAGGGGAATATGCAGGTAGTTACCGCGCAGGCGCGCTGTTTCGGGCAGCTCGGCGCTCAGGTCGATGACATGACAATCGGGCGGCAGCCGGCGTGCTTCGGCGTTGCTCAGGCGGCGGCCGATCCACAGGCCAGGTGCCATCTGCATCAGCGCAGGGCGACCGCGTTCGCGCAGCCGCACCAGCAGCCAGGTCAGGCGGTAACCGGCCAGATAAGGCCAGAACAGCAGCCAGGCGCGCAGTGGGTGGCGGCCAGCCTGCTTGCCAAGAAACCCGGCGCGCCGCGTGCGGTACGCGGCTGCCACCAGCAGCAGGCTGGCCGCCGCATACGCGGCAATCGGGCTGCCCAGCGCGATCGCGCCGAACAGTGCCAGAGCGGCCATGATCAGGTAAGAAAATGCGACCGCATGGGTGTGCGTTGCGCCGGGCCGGATCGTTGCAGCGGCTGCGAGGCCCAGCACGATGCCGCCCGCCACATCCAGCAGATGGTGCTGCCACGTGAATACCGTGCTGGCGCCAACCAGCAGCAGCCAGGCTGCCAGCGCGGCTCTGGCCCACCCGCCACACAATGGGCGCAGGGCGCACCAGAAGATCACGCAGTACGCCACGTGCAGCGACGGGAACTGGTTATACGGTTGGTCGACCAGGTCCAGCCACCCGTACAGGGCGGCAGGCACGGCATCGTGCACAGTCGGCCGTTCGAATGCAAAACGGGCCGGCACCATGGCGAACACGAGGCAACCGGTGACGGTGGCCAGCAGCAGGCGCCGGCTGACGACGCGCAGCTGTTCGGCCGTGCGCACGGCAAAGAACACCAGCATGAAGATCAGCCCCGACGTGATGTACGGCACCACCATCCACGCGGCAAAGGCAGTCGTCTCATCCCACGCGAATGCAAGACTGCGCCGGGTGTGCTGCTGGTGCGCCAGCAGGTTCGCGAGCGGGTAACAGATGCTGAAAACCAGACCATTGAGCACCAGGTGCAGCCAGCGCCGTCGCATCGACACGCCACCTGGCTGGCGCGGGAGGCGTTGGACTTGTGGTTGCTGTTGCATTTGTGCATTATGCATCGGATGGAGACTCGAGAACAGTACGCACGCTGCCTGGTGCTGGCGGGAGGCGGCTTTCGCTTTGCCTACTATCTTGGCGTTCACGCGGCGGCGGAAGACTGCGGGCGCCGGCCCGATCTGCTGCTGGGCACCTGTGGTGGCGCCATCGCCGCGGCGGTGATCGCCGGCTTGCCCGATGCGCCAGCGCGCCTGGACTGGATCGCCTCAACGCCGATGCACCGCTTCCTGCGCGCGATCCGGCCCGGCGTCAATGCAGCGCTGCCGCAGGTGCTGGGTGGCGCTGCATGGCGCTGGATCACGGGCGCTGCCGCGCCGCGCGTGCCGGACCTGTTCGATGACTATCTGTTCGAACTGCCCGAGGTGCTGCCGCTGCCCCAGGCGAGGCTGCCCGATGCGCCGGCGCTGGCCATTGTCGGTGGCCGGCTGCTGTTCGGGCCCGAGGATGTCGGCGCGAGGCGCGGCGCGCGCACGTTGTTCGAGCAGGTGGTGTTCGGGCCGCAGCGTGTGGCAGCGCTGCTGGCCGGGCATGCCGCGCCGGCGGCCGATCCGCGCTGGAGCGGCGGCGCGATCGCATCGCATCTGCAGACCGACACGGCGATGCCGGTGGACGATGCCGTCCGGATCTCGGTGGCGGACATGTTTTACTTTCCCAGCCATGCCAGCCAGGGGCGGCATTACACGGGGGGCGTGATCGACCTGTTCCCGATCGAGCTGGCGCAGGCACTCGCACGTGAGGTGATCATGGAGCGCAAGTCGCCCTTCAATCCGTGGCTGGCGCTGCCGGCGTTACGCGCGGTGCTGGGGCTCGATGGTGCGGCGCGACTGCGGCATGTCCATGCGCAGCAGGCCGCAGCCTGGGTCGACACGCGCGACGTCGGACGCGACCTGGGTGCGCACGGCATCAGCAAGCGCATCAACTGGCGTGCCAATCGTATCGGGCTGGATGTACCGGCCTCGCATGATGCCTATGTGGCGCAGGTGCGCATGCAATGGGACTATGGCTATCGCAAGGGGATGGCCGCTCTGAAGAAAGCGCAGCAATGAACATCATGATCATCGGCGGCACGAGCGGAATCGGCCTCGCCCTGGCCGTGCATTACGCCGCGCAGGGTGCGCACCTGGCATTGTGCGGGCGCGATCTCACACGGCTCGACGGGCATCCACTGGCCAGCGCGCAGCGCGTACGCACCTATGCGTTCGATATTGCCGACCGCGCTGCGGTGGCTGGCGCTGTGCAGGATTTCGGTGGTGACGGTCTGGATCTGTTGATTATCACGGCCGGCCAGTATGTCGACGCTGCCGGTCTGGCCGCAGAACCGGCACTGGGGCTGCGACTCACGCAGACGAACATCGGTGGACTGGTTGCGGCCTTCGACGCCGCTGGGGCCTTGATGCGCGGGCAGGGGCACGGGCAGATCGTGGCCGTGGCCTCGATCGCCGGTTTGCTGAAGGCGTATCCGGAAGATTCTCTCTACAGTGCCAGCAAGCGGGCGGCAATTGGCATCTGCGATACCTACCGCAAGGCACTGGCACCATGGGGCATCACGGTGACGACGATCGTGCCCGGGTATGTTGATACCGCGCGCCTGCGTGAACTCAATGGCGGAAATGCGGGCGACAAGCCGTTCCTGATGGCCGAAGCAGATGCCGTCCGTCGCATGGTGGAGGCGATCGAGCAGCGCGCTGTGCGCTGCGTTTTTCCATGGCAGCTGCACTGGATGGTCCGCCTGTTCAATCTGCTGCCGACAGGACTGCGCAACCTGCGCCGCAAGTGAATCAGGCCGCGCCGTGCTGGCCGGCGACGCGCAATTCGAGCCGGTCCCAGAAGCGGTCATGGATCGGCAGCAGCAGTACATTGCACACCGGTTCAACGATGGCCGCGATGCCGCCGGAAGCGAGCGAGCCCGTGGCGCAGTAGATCACGGTGAATCCCACGACCATGTGCAGGGCAGTCTGGCTGACTTTCTCGCCCGCGATTCGCGCATAGCGTTCGCGCTCGGAGCGAGCCCGGGCACGGATGGCCTCCCAGGCTTTCTCGTGAAACGGAAGCAGCAGCACATTAATGAGAGGCTCGATAATGATCGCCAGGCCGCTGAACATGACCGAACCAGTCAGCGCATAGGCAATGGCAAAAGCGATGGCCATGTGGGTGATGACTTGACTGGTTTTCTTGGCAGCGACGACCATGTTGGCTCCTGGGATTGCACGTATTGATACGGTAGAGTCAAATGATAGTCATTCTCGATTGGCGCACGAAGTCATATATATCTACCGTAGTGATAGCCGATGACTATTGATTGGAATTTTTCGATAGTCCTCGGTATTTCAGAAGCCCCTTGCGGAACATGTCACAGGTTTGTTATAGTCTCGTTCTGCCCGACGCAGACGCCGCTTAAAAGCAGCGACAGCGAAGGAAAGAAGGGGTTGACGAAAATTGAGAAACACTTCATAATCTCGCCTCTCTGCTGCTAACGAACACAACGCTTCGTAGCAAACGGCAGAAGCAGTACCGAATAAAGTTCTTTAAAAATTAACAGTCGATAAGTGTGGGCGTTTGATGAAGGTGCCAAGAACTTCGGTTCTTGATTACTTAAATTATCAAATGTTCACAAAAAAGAAATACGTTGTCTCAGCAATGAGATA
>Ga0308159_1004478_pt1 | contig 12750 bp, 13 predicted proteins | sample PhyCR1_FD_201040 | JGI IMG/M metagenome (GOLD analysis project Ga0308159, IMG submission 201040) | Phyllosphere microbial communities from UC Gill Tract Community Farm, Albany, California, United States - DLSLC.R1 | ecosystem: Host-associated > Plants > Phyllosphere > Unclassified | place: USA...
GTTCCAACACCGTCTTCCTCGCTCGTGCGAGACGTCCGCGCACCGTGGCCGCGGACTCGCCCACCTCGACGGCGATCTCGTCGTAGCTGTGACCGCCGACCTCGCGCAGCACCCAGACGACGCGCAGGTCTTCGGGGAGTTCTGCGAGGATGTTTTTGAGCGCGTCCATCTGAGAGCTCGCCACGACCGCGCGTTCCGGGTCGTCGCGACCGGAGACCATCTCTTCGTCGATCTCTTCCGAGATCTTCCGGGAGCGGAGGCGATCGGTGGCCTTGCGCGACACGATGGTCGTCAGCCAGCTTCGCACCTTCTCGGGATCGGTGAGGTCAGGCAGACGCCGCCACGCCGTGATCAGCGCCTCTTGCACGCAATCGTCGGCGTCGGCCCTCGAACCGGTCAACCGGGTCGCGAACGCGACGAGGAACGGCGCATGCCGTCGCACCAGCACCCCGAACGCGAGCTGGTCGCCGTCGGCCGCGCGCGACGCGAGGAACGCGTCGGTGGCGGAGGACAAAGAGGGCATCGGAGTTCCTGTCGGCGTTCGTCTCGGTCCCGGGCCGTGACGTTTCACGAATCGGATCCGTCCACATAGCGAAACACCCCGGGGTCGGAATGCTGCGGGATCTTGACGAGGGGGCACTCCTCGTGGCAGAGCACCTCTCCGTGCCCGCCCTGCCCCGACCTTCGTCGCGGCAGGGGTGGTCAACCCACCCGCCCGATGTCGGTGATCACCGATATCGTCGGCTCGACCCCGACCCCGAAGGACACCCATGCGCATCGCTCTCACCGGTTCGTCCGGAAAACTCGGCACCGTCGTCGCCCGCGAGCTGCGTGCCGCCGGCCACGACGTCATCGGTCTCGACGTCCGCGGCGAACGCGGACCGGGCTTCGTCCAGGTCGATCTCACCGACTACGGACAGGTCGTCGACGCCCTCACCGCGGTGAACGACCAGCACGACGGTTTCGACGCCCTCGTGCACCTCGCGGCCATCCCGGCGCCGGGCATCCGCTCCGACGTCGCCACCTTCCACAACAACATGGCGAGCACCTTCAACGTCTTCTGGGCGGCCACGCGTCTCGGCATCCAGAAGATCGTCTACGCCTCGAGCGAGACGGTGCTGGGCCTGCCCTTCGACGTCCCGCCCCCGTACATCCCCGTCGACGAGGAGTACGCGCCGAGGCCCGAGTCGGTCTACTCCCTCGTGAAGACCCTCGAAGAGCGCCTGGCCGTCGAGCTGGTGCGCTGGAACCCCGAACTGTCGATCACGGCGCTGCGGTTCTCGAACGTGATGGTCCCCGAGGACTACGCCGAGTTCCCCTTCGACGACGACGCCCGCGCCCGCAAGTGGAACCTGTGGGCGTACATCGACGCTCGCGACGGAGCTCAGGCCGTGGAGCGCGCTCTCGAGACGGCCCCGGCCGGATTCGACACCTTCATCATCGCGGCGGCCGACACGGTCATGACGCGACCCAACGCCGAGCTCGTGGCCGAGGTGTTCCCGGGCGTCGAGACCCGCGGCGATCAGGGCGAGAACTCCACGCTCCTCTCGATCGACAAGGCCCGCCGTCTGCTCGGCTACGACCCGCAGCACTCCTGGCGAGACGGGCGCTGACGGCGGCGGCCCGGATCCACGCTGCTCCGGGCCCCGCACCCCTCGCCGCGTGACAGACTCACAGGATGGACGCCGACGCACGCACGACCGCCCCTTCGCCGACGCCCTCGTCGGACGAACCCGTCATCCCCCTGCCGAACGCGCGCGAGAAAGAGGTCAGCTTCGTCGCGCGCAGCGGGGCCGTGGTCACACTCCGCCTCATCGACACGGGGCGCTTCGAGCTCAAGCTCGACACCCGAGGCGACTACACGGCCGTGCTGCTGCATGACGGTGACACCTTCGAGCTGCACCCGGCGCCGGGCGTCCACGCCCTCGGCGGCACGGGCCTGACGCCCACCCAGATCTACGAGGGGTTCTGAGCCGCGGCGCAAGCCCCGCGGTGAGGTCATCCGGGCGGGATTGACTGGGACTCTCGACCCGGGAGGACCACCGTGAGCCACGACGACGACAGCTACGACATCGCCGTGATCGGAGCCGGTCCCGCCGGGACCGCCGCCGCCCTTCGCGCCGCCGAACTCGGTGCCTCGGTGGTCGTCCTGGAGGCCGGCCGCGTCGGCGGCACCTGCGTCAACACCGGGTGCGTGCCCACCCGCGTGCTCGCGAAAGCAGCGCGTCTCATGCGTGAGACCCGGTCGGCCGACGACTACGGCATCGTCGTCGACGAGCCCCGCGTCGACTGGCCGGCCGTGGTGTCGCGGGTGCACGAGCGGGTGGATGCCGTGCGCTCGATCAAGCGAGAGGCCGAGCGCTTCGCCGAGGCCGGCGTCGATCTCGTGCACGAGGGACGCGCGCGCTTCGCCGACGAGCACACCCTCGTCCTCGACAGTGGTCGGCGCATCCGCGCCGAGGCGATCCTGGTCTGCGTGGGCGGTCACTCCCGCCGCCTGCCGATCCCCGGGGCCGAACTCGCCACCGTCCCTGAAGACGTGCTCACCCTCGCCGAGCTGCCCCGCCGCGTCGTCGTCATCGGCGCCGGCAACACGGGCGCCCAGCTCGTGACGGTGTTCCGTTCCTTCGGCTCGGAGGTCACGCTGCTCGATGTCGCGCCGCGCGTGCTCATGGCATCCGATGCCTCGATCTCGCGCGTGATCGCCGAATCGCTCACGGACCACGGGGTCGACGTGCGCACCGGGATCGAGACCGTCGAGCGCATCGATCGCGCGGACGACGGATCGCTCACCCTCGCCTGGCGGGAGGACGGATCGTCGCACACCGTCGACACCGACGTCGTGATCATGGCGACCGGCTGGCCCGCCGATGTCGAAGACCTCGGTCTCGAGAACGCGGGGATACAGGTCGAGCGCTCCGCCATCCCGGTCGACCGCTACTTCCGCACGGTCGTCCCGCACGTCCTCGCCGTGGGCGACGCGAACGGTCGCGACATGCTCGTGCAGGCGGCGCAGTTCGAGGGCGAGGCGGCGGCCGAGAACGCCGTCCTCGGTGCCAACCGGCGAACGCCCCACCATCTCCTCCCCGCGGGCGGGTTCACCGACCCCGACTACGCCGGCGTCGGCCTCACCGAGGAGCAGGCGCGCGACCGCGACCCCTCGTGCGTCGTGGCGACCGCGCGGTTCGCCGACCTCGACCGCGCGGTGATCGACGACCGGGAGCGCGGGTTCCTCATGCTCATCGCCGACCGCCGTCGCGAGCTCGTGCTCGGCGCTCACGCGGTGGGCGAGAACGCCGTCGAGGTCATCCAGTCGGTGACCACCGCGATGGCGGCCGGCATCGACGTCTCGACCCTGGCCGGCGTCCGCTTCGCGTACCCCACGTACAGTGCGGTGATCGGCAACGCGGCACGCGCCCTGCTGCACGCGGACTCCTCCGCGCTGCTGGAATGACACACTGAATCCGTGACCGCCGATCCCGTGACGACACCCGCGACCGCCGACGACTCCGGCGCGTCCACCGGGGCGCCGGCGCGCCGGGGGCGCCCCGGGTACGACCGCGAGGGTCTGCTCACGGTGGCCGTGCAGCTCTTCAACGAGCAGGGATACGACGCGACGAGCGTGTCCGACCTCGCCCGTCGGCTGGGGCTGACCAAATCCGCCCTCTACCACCACTTCTCGTCGAAGGAAGAGCTGCTGTCCGTCGCCCTCGAGGCGGCCCTCGGCGGGCTCGAGGCCGTGCTCGACGAGCCCGGCGCCCGCGAGGGCGCGGCATCCGACCGCCTCCGCTTCGTGCTCACCGGGGCGACCGACGTGCTCGTGGCCCAGCTCCCCGCGGTCACCCTGCTGTTGCGGGTGCGGGGCAACAGCGAGGTCGAACAGGCGGCCCTCGAACGGCGGCGTCTGTTCGACCACCGCGTCACCGCCCTGGTAGCTCAAGCCCAGGCCGAGGGCGATGTGCGCGACGACGTCGACGCGGCGGTCGCCGCACGCTTGCTCTTCGGCATGATCAACTCGGTCGTGGAGTGGTACCGCCCCGGCGGCGGGGTCGACGGCGACCGTCTGAGTGCAGACATCGTGCGCATCGCCCTCGACGGCCTCCGCACCGCCTGACGCACGCGCGCCACCCCTCCCGCCGCGCCGAGATCACCCGCAATCGTCGAGATCACGCGCTTTCGTCGTGAAAGACGAGTGCGCTCGAGCGTGTCGGGTGATCTCGGCACCCGTGGGCACGGCATCCGGGATCAGGCGTGCAGGTCGACGCCCTTCGTCTCCCTGATCAACGAGACGGCCCCGAGCGAGATGAGCGCGGCGAGCGCGATGTACAGGCCGATCGTCCACGAAGCGCCCGTCGAGCGCAGCAGCGCCTCGGCGATCATCGGCGCGAACGCGCCGCCCATGATGGCGCCGAGCGCGTAGCCGATCGAGACGCCCGAGTATCGGACGTTCGCGGGGAACATCTCGGCGTACAGCGCCGCCTGCGGCCCGTACGACAGCCCGAGGCCGAGGGTCATGACGAACAGCGCGACGAAGTACCAGAAGATGTTCGCGGTATCGATGAGGAACCACATCGGAACGGCCCAGATCGCCAGCAGCAGGTAGCCGAGCTGGAACGTGCGGATGCGCCCCAGGCGGTCGGACAGTCGTCCTCCCCACAGGGTGAAGACGAGCCAACCGAAGGATGCCAGGGTCGTCGCGAGCAACACGGTCGGCCGTTCCATCCCCAGAACCGACACCGCGTACGTCGCGAAGAACGCGATGAGCAGGTAGCCGGCGGCGTTATTGCCGATGAAGACGAATGCGGTCAGGGCGACCTCGCGCCAGTTCTTGCGGAACAGCTGCCCGAGGGGCGCGGACGACTCTTTGCGACGACGCACGAGGTCTTCGAAGACCGGGCTCTCCTCCACCGCGCGGCGGATGAGGTAGCCGACGACGATGAGCACGATCGAGAAGAGGAACGGCACGCGCCAGCCCCACGCGAGGAACGCCTCGGCGGACATCGACGAGGTGAGCACCCACAGCGTCGCCGTGGCGAGGATCATGCCCACCGGCACGCCGATCTGCGGGTACGCACCGAAGTACCCACGGCGGTGCACGGGCGCGTGTTCGACCGAGAGCAGCGCCGCGCCGCCCCACTCTCCGCCGGCCGAGAAGCCCTGCAGCACCCGCAGCAGGATCAGCAGGACGGGGGCGGCCACTCCGATCGCGGCGTAGGTCGGCAGCACGCCGATGAGCGCGGTCGAGACGCCCATCATGATGAGGGTGAGCACGAGCATCTTCTTCCGGCCGAGGCGGTCGCCGAGCCACCCGGCGACGACGGCGCCGAGCGGGCGGAAGAGGAACGAGATGCCGATCGTGGCGAAAGAGAGCACCTGGGCGATGGCGGGGTCGCTCTGGGCGAGCGGTGCGAGGAAAAGGGGCGCGAGCACGAGCCCGGCCGCCTGCGCGTAGATGAAGAAGTCGTACCACTCGATCGAGGTGCCCACGAGGGTTCCGGCGAGCACGCGCCGTTCCTCCCGTTTCATTCCGGTGGCAGGGGCGGATGCCGAGGTCAGCGAGGCCATGAGAACTCCGTTGTTCTGTGGGGCAGGGTGAGGAGGCTCGAGCGACACTGTTACCGACCGAGCGTTCAGTAATAGTGTCAGAGGGGTGCGCCCCCGACAAGAGGGCGGCGGAAGGAGCCTCCATGACGCCCTGGACCATCACCCCCGGCGCCCTCGACGAACGTCTCGGGATCACCGTGACCGAGCAGTCCGCGGACCGGGTCTGCGCGTGGATGCCCGTCGAGGGCAACACGCAGTCGCTCGGTCGCCTGCACGGGGGCGCGACGGCCGCGCTCTCCGAGGCCGTGGGGTCGTGGGCGGCCATGATCCACGCCTCCGCCTTCGGCAAGGTGTGCGTCGGTGTCGATCTGAACATCACGCACCACCGCGGGGCCGAGAGCGGCCGCATCCATGCCGAGGCCACGCCCGCCCACCGCGGTCGACGCCTGGCCACCTACGACGTCCGCGTGATCGACGACCAGGACCGCCTGATCGCCACGGCGCGCATCACGAACCTGCTGGTCGATCCCGCCTGAGGTATGGGCACGGTCTCGTGGCATCCGCCGTCTCTGCCATTGTGGATCGCATGAAGAAGATCCGAGGGGTTGCGCCGCCCCCAAGCGGCGCAACCCCTCGCCCGTCGCCGTCAGACCCGAACATCGGACGACGGGCGTATGGGTGCCTTCTCGAAGCCAGAGTCAGCACCCACCCCCGCATATGTCGTGTCCGGCGTGCGCCTTTCCTTACACACCGATCCGGAAATCTTTTCTCCCGCGCATCCGTAAGGTTCGCGACCACCCCGACACAGCCCCCGTACACGCACGAGGAAAGACAGCGGTGACGGACGACGCGGATTTCGTGGCGCTCTTCCGCGAGCACTACAACGCCGTTCGGCGATTCGTCGAACGGCGCGTGTCGGACCGCGATGCTGCCGACGACCTCACGATGGAATGCTTCGAGATCGCCTGGCGCAAGCGCGATCCGCGAGAGCCGTTCGGGTTGCCGTGGCTGTACCGCACGGCGCGCAACCTCATCGCGAACGAATACCGACGACGAGACCGGGAGGGGGCACTGTGGACGCACATCGAGGACCAGGTCCGCACCCTCTCGAACGAGTCGGAGGGCGAGATGCTCGACAGGCTCGTCGACGCCATCCGCGGCCTGTCCGAGAAGGAGCGCGAGATCCTCTGGCTCACCTACTGGGAGGACCTCTCGGCCGCCGAGGTCGGCCTCGTCGTCGGCGCGAGCGCCGGGACGGTGTGGACGCGGCTGAACCGCGTGCGGGCCAAACTGCGCCCGCTCCTGTCCGGAACGCCCCTGTCCGCGGAAGAGGTGTTCGATGAGCGACGATGACCTCACCCGGGCGATGCGCCGGCTCGATCCCGCGCGAACGCCCCTCGACGCGCCGATTCCTCTCGACGCCGAGCGTCGGGCACGCGACTTCGCGGGGAGCGCGCAGCGAACGCGCCGCCGACCCGCGTACGCCGTGTGGGGCTCGGCCGCCGCGGTCGTCGTCCTGGTGCTCGCGATCGTCACCGGAGTCCTGTGGATGCCGGGGAGCCCGGCATCCGCCCTCACCCCGGAACCACTCGTGTTCACCTCGATCTCGGAGGACGCGTCTCAGGTGATCGCGCAGGCGCAGGAGCGGTTGACCGACGGGTCGGGCCCCTCCTCACCCGAGCGACGGTCGCTTTCGCTCGGGTGGTACTACAGCGGTTCGCCCGACGAGGCCGAGGCGACGGTGTTCCGCCGCGAGTGGATCGACGTGCGCTGGAATGCGGATCTTTCGGGCTCGGTCGTGACCACTGCCGCCGAAGCGACCAACGCGGCCGGTGACACGGTGCCCGCGGGCGAGCCGACGCCGGGAACCGTCGTCGGCGACCTGCAGTTCGTGCAGAACCAGTTCTCGCCGCTCTCCCCCACCGCTCCCGAACCCACCGTCGAGGCGATGCGAGCTCTCGTGCTCACCTCGACCGGTGCCGGGGATCAGCTCACGGCGGGCGACGCGATGCTCGGCGCACGCGCCCTCCTGGGCGAGTGGACCCTCACCGGACCGCAACAGGCCGCCCTGCTCGAGGTCGTCGCCCAAGCTCCCGGGCTGCGCGTCGTCGGCACGGCCTTCGACCGCCTCGGCCGCCCCGTGGTCGGGTTGGCCGCGGTGCCGTCCGGGCTGACCACCTCCGAGGCGACGCTGCTGCTTTCTGCCGACACGGGACGCATCGTCGGTTTCGAATCCGAACTCCTCGCCGACAACGACAGCCTCAAGCTCCCCGCCGGATCCATCACCGACTACACCCTCTGGGACGTCTTCGACAGAAAGGCACGCACCGAATGACCACGACCGATCAGCTGCACCCCGACATCGCCGCGGCTCTCGCCGAGATCCCCGGCGGGGTCGTCATCGATTCGCATCACGCGCAGTGGCCGGAACTCGGGATGACCATCGACGTCCCCTCCGAGCACGAGCGTGCCGTCGGCGGGTGCGCCGACGGCAACGTCTGCGCCTTCAGCGGGTCGAACCTCTCGGGGACGCGAGCGTCGTTCTCGTACTGCGGCACGTACTCCCCCGGAATCACCGTGCGCTCCATCGCCAACGCGCGATCGGCCGGGTACGTGCAGGCCCGCTCCTCGTCCGGGTCGGTGCTCGCGACCGCGATCGCCACGTCGTGGGCGAACGTCTCGGGCACGGTCGCGACGCTGAACTGCGTGCCCTGACCGCCGCTCAACGCCAGGGGCGTTCCGACCGGCGACGCCAGTAACCGACGGGGTCCGTCGCCAGTTCCCCCGCGGTGTCCACCGGCCGCGCGCTCGCGCCTCGTCGCAGATGCGCGAGCGTGGTCGCGCCGCTGAGCACGATGTCGGCCCACGGCTGCGCCAGCGCGGCGCCCAGCGCGAACACGTCGGACGGCATCCCGGATGCCAGGGCCTCGAGGCGACTGCCCGATTCGGCGCGGGCGAGGTCGCCGTTGGCGAGGGCCTCTTTGACGACGACCGTCCAGTCGGCGTCTCGCGCGGCCTGCAACGCGGGGGCGACCGATGGCTCGAGGAGGTTCCACGTCGACTGCACGACCGTGAACGGCGAGTCCCGGAGCGCGAGAGCGCTGCGGATCACCTCGCCCTGGTGCGGCCCGCTGGTCGACAGCCCTACCCGCACGCCGTTCGCCCGTAGGCCGCGCAGCCGATCGAGAAGCCCGGTGTCCGCCAGAGCCGTGCTCTCCGGAGTCACCGAGTGGATCAGGTAGTAGTCCGGGGCCGACCCCAGAGCCTCGAGCGTCTCGGGCCACTGCTGGTCGAACAGGGCGACCGAGTGCTCTTTGCGCTCGTGCACGGCGGCATCCATCCGCCACTGTCCGACGTAGGCGTAGCCCCACTTCGACCCCACGGTGAGCAGCTCGCGTCGGCCCGGGTGGGCGTCGAACCACGATCCGAGGAAGTGCTCCGCCCGACCGTAGGAACGCGCAACGTCGACGTATCGGATGCCGAGCGCCCAGGCCTCGTCGAGCAGCAGGTGCGCACGCTCGCGCATCGCGTCGACCGAGCGTTCGGCGGGGTCCCCCAGGTCGCTGTCACGCGCGGTCGTGATGTAGGCCGGGCGACCGACGGCGGCGAGGCCGAGACCCAGACGGGCGGAGGTGACATGCATGCCTCGACGCTAGCGTCCGCGCGCCCTGCTCGCGTCAGCTGCGACGGCTCCGGTGCACCTCGACGGCACTGAGCACGATGGCAGATCCCGAGAACACCACCGACACCGCGAGAGCCAGAGTGAGCGCGTCGGCGAAAGCCCGCGGGTCCGCGGCGGGGGTACCCGGGCCCGCGGCCGCCGCGGCTCCCACGACGGCCAGCGCGAAGGCGGTACCCAGTACCGTCTGCCCGATCGAAGACCCCACCCGCTGGGCGGTCTGCACGACTCCCCCGGCGACGCCGCCGCGGCGGGGGTCGACGTCGGCGAGCGTCAACGTCTGATTCGGGGTGACGATCGCTCCGCCCGCGATCCCGAGGACGAACAGGGGCACGCAGAGCCGCAGGATGACGCCCACCGGATCGGTCGCCTCGGCACCGGCCTGCACCAGCAGCCCCAGAACGACCGTGACGCCCGTGAACACCGCGACCGCGCCGACGAGCAGCGGGCGTCCCACGCGCGAGACGAAGCGCCCGGCGACGGGCGCTCCCACCACCGAACCGATGGCGTAGGCCGTGACCCCCAGGCCCGATTGCAGGGCGGTGAAGCCCAGACCGTCCTGGTAGTACAGCGCGAGCACGAGGGGAATCCCGGTGTTGCTGCAGAAGAAGACCACGGCGAAGACCACACCCGTGACGAACGAGCGGACGCGGAACAGGCGCAGATCCAGCAGGGGCCCGGCATCCGCCCTCGTCAGGCGCGCCTCATGCCGCACAAGCGCCAGGAGGAACCCCGCGGCGGGGAGCAGGAGGAGGAGGGTCACGGGGCCGCCACCCTGGCCCGTCTCGACGATGGGGAACAGCAGGCACAGCACACCCGCGCCGAGCAGGAGCGCGCCGAGCAGGTCGATGTGGCGGGCGGATGCCGTGGGAGACGGCTCATCGGCGGGAACCCACCGGCGAGCGAGCAGCACGGCCGCGATCCCGACCGGCACGTTGATGAAGAAGACCAGCCGCCAACCGATGTCGGGGCCACCAGCCGAGATGAGCAGACCCGCGATCACCGGACCGAGCGCCGTCCCCGCACCGACGGTGAGGCCGAGCCTGCCGAAAGCCCGCCCTCTCTCCCACGCCGGGAAGGCGTTCTGGATGAAGCCCGACACCTGCGGGCCCATCATGCCGCCGAACAGCCCCTGCACGACCCTGGCCGCGATGAGGAGCCCCGCGTTCGGCGCCAGACCGACGGCCGCGCTGGCGATCACGAACCCGAGGACGGCGATCGTGAAGATGCGTCGCCGACCCCGCTGGTCGCCCAGCCGTCCCCCGATGACGGGGACCAGCGCGAAGGCGAGCACGTACCCGGTCACGATCCACTGCAGCTCATTCGAACCCGCCCCGGTGGAGCGCCCGATCGAGGGCAGGGCGACGTTGGTGACGCTGACGTCGAGGAGGGCGGCGAACTGGCCCATGAGCATGACCGAGAGCGCGCTCCAGCGCCTCGGATCGGGAGCGGGGATGGATGCCGTCATGCGGCCTCCGCCACCGGAGCGGAGCCCGCGGCGACGCGAGGGTTCGGCATGGGCCGAGCCTATGCCTGCGGCGAAGCGTCCGGGTCGGGGATCATCGCGGGGAACATCGCGGCGACGCGGGGAGTTGTCCTCCCCGAGAGCCGACGAGCGGAACGCGATGACGTACAGAGACCCCTACGACGACACGGCACAGCCGATCTGCCCCTCGTGCGGGGTGACGATGCACCCGCTTCTCGAAGAGGGCGGCGGCGCCGACGAGTGTCGTGAGTGCGGCTTCCGGCTGGAGTGGTCGACGGGGGCACCCGCTCGCGATGACGACGACGACGACCGCCCGCGGGATCGCTGGATCGACGAGTCCTAGCTGTCGCCGGCGACGTCACCCTCGACCGGGATATGGACTGTACGCGTCGGCGACATCCTGCGTCGTGCACCTAGCTCGCTGACGGGGCGAGCGCCGCCGAGCGGGTGGCGGTGTCCAAGACAGCGGCCACGCTCTCCTGCAGCTCGGATCCGACGTTCGCGAGTGCCGCTTCGAAAGCGTCGTCGAAGCGGGTGAGGCATCTCCAAGGATCGGTCGTCAGGTCGACCATCGCGTAGACGTGGGTCACCCTCCGGTCATCCGGGTCGAACTCCCGGCGCAAGACGTCGCGACGCACGAGACGATCGACGATCGTCGTCACCCCCGCCCCGGTGATCCCGAGGTGTCGCCGGAGGTCGGAGGGGCGCACGCCCGGGTTGCACGCGACATGGATGATCGCGACGACATCGATGTCGTTCAGCCCCATGGTGCGACGGGCCTCCGACAGGCACCGGGTCCTCTCGAACAGGTAGCGCGCGAGAGCCAGTGAGATGGGCGAGATGTCGTGAGCGAGTGCAGTCATCGGCGGTGCCGTATCGATTCGTTTCGTGTCACCGCGCCCATTCGGACGCGCGACCTCACGGTAATCGGCGCCGCGCGGTTATGCGGCCGCGCCCGGCCCTGTTGACAAAGGGGCAGCAACCGTATCTCAGCGCTCGAGGACCACCGCGAGCCCCTGGCCCACGCCGATACAGATCGCCGCGACGGCGACTCCCCCGCCGCGACGCTTCAGCTCATGCGCGGCGCGCGCGATGATGCGGCCGCCCGACGCTCCGAGGGGGTGCCCGATCGCGATCGCCCCACCGTGCGGGTTGAGAAGCTTGGGGTCGAGCTCGGTCCACAGCTTGGCGCACGCGAGCGACTGCGATGCGAAAGCCTCATTGAGCTCGACGAGGCTCACGTCGGCCCAGGTGCGACCGGCGCGCGCGAGCGCGCGGTTCGCCGCCTCGACGGGGGCGACGCCGAAGACGTCGGGATCGTTACCGAACGCGGCCCGACCCGCGATGCGCGCGAGGGGCTCGGCATCCAGGATCCCCTCCGCCCCCAGCAGCACCGCCGAGGCGCCGTCGTTGATGGGTGAGGAGTTTCCCGCCGTGACCGTGCCGTCCTTCTGGAATGCGGGTCGGAGGGTCGCGAGCACCTCGGCGGTCGAATCGTCGCGGATACCCTCGTCGCGCGCGAGCGCGTGGCCTTCGACCTGCACGATCTCGTCGTCGAAGCGTCCCTCTGCCCACGCCGCGGCAGCGAGACGGTGGCTGCGGGCGGCGAAGGCGTCCTGCTGCTCACGCGTGATGTCGTAGATCTCGGCGAGCTTCTCGGCGCTCTCGCCGTTCGAGATCGTCCAGTCCGCCCTCAAGCGCGGGTTGGTCATGCGCCAGCCGATCGAGGTGTTCCACATCGTCTGATTCGCCGCGGGGAAGGGCCGCGGGCTCTTCTCGACCACGAAGGGGGCACGGGTCATCGACTCGACGCCGCCGGCGAGGATGACGTCGGCATCGCCGGCCTCGATCGCGCGGGAGCCCTGGATCACGGCATCCAGAGACGATCCGCACAGCCGGTTGATCGTCGTCCCCGGCACCGACGAGGGAAAGCCCGCCAGGAGGGCGCCGAAGCGCGCGACGTTGCGGTTGTCTTCGCCCGCCTGGTTCGCGTCGCCGAAGATCACGTCTTCGATGCGCGCGGGGTCGATTCCGGTGCGCT
>Ga0308159_1004479_pt1 | contig 12749 bp, 11 predicted proteins | sample PhyCR1_FD_201040 | JGI IMG/M metagenome (GOLD analysis project Ga0308159, IMG submission 201040) | Phyllosphere microbial communities from UC Gill Tract Community Farm, Albany, California, United States - DLSLC.R1 | ecosystem: Host-associated > Plants > Phyllosphere > Unclassified | place: USA...
GGAAAAGGAAGTGCTGGAGGACCTGATCGTCGCCGCGCACGCCGATGCGAAGCAGAAGGTCGAGGCGATGATGGCGGAGGAAATGCAGAAGGCCACCGCCGGCCTGAATATCCCCGGCATGGGCGGCGGGCTGCCCGGCGGCTTCAAGCTGCCTTTCTGAGCCGCCGATGAACCCACCTGATTTTGGCGGCCCGGCGGGCGACAACGCCACCGATCAGGTGGACCGGCTGATCGCCCTGTTGGCCAAGCTGCCCGGCATGGGGCGACGTAGCGCCCGCCGGGCGGCGCTGAAGCTGCTGCGCGACCCCGGCGGCCTGATGCTGCCGCTGGCGGACGCCATGCGCAGCACCGCCGAGGCGGTGCGCCCCTGCCGCATCTGCGGCAATCTGGACACCACCGACCCCTGCCGCATCTGCACCAGTCCCAGCCGGGACCAGGACGTGGTCTGCGTGGTGGAAGGCGTGGCGGATCTCTGGGCGCTGGAACGTGCCCGGGTGCATCGTGGCCTGTACCACGTGCTGGGCGGCGTGCTCTCCGCCCTCTCCGGCGTCGGGCCGGAAGACCTGCGTATCGAGGCGCTGCTGGCCCGGGTGGGCGCGGGCGAGATTGGCGAGGTGATCCTGGCACTGCCCGCTACCGTCGATGGCGCCACCACCGCGCATTACCTGCACGACCGCCTACGGTCCTCCGGCGTCGTGGTGACGCGGCTGGCCCAAGGCGTGCCGATGGGCGGTGCCCTGGACGTCATGGATGACGGTACGCTCGCCGCGGCTCTGAAGGCGCGCCGGCCGGCTTGATGGCGAGGGGACGTCCTGAAGGCTGGGGGAAGGAATTCCCCCAGGCCCCCATCTTTTTTCTGTCAGTTTTTGGCGGTGGTTTGAGGGGCTGCCGTCTCAGGACGGTGGCTCTTCTGGTGCCGGTTAGCGGGTGATCTGTTTAACCACAGCGCACATTTCGGGGCTGTGCCCGGTCGGTTATCTCAAGCCCGTCTGTGATTTTTAGCAGCTACGCTTTGTTGCAATAGTCTCCCTGGATCATCGAGGCTGCCCGCCGCCATCGGGCGCTGGCGACAGAAATTCCGGCTATGCCGCAAGATATCAAATAATTCTCTTCGGCGCTCGATGCCTGTGTGCACCTGATCTCCGTGATCTCCGTGATCTCCGTGATCTCCGTGATCTCCGTGATCTCCGTGATCTCCGTGATCTCCGTGATCTCCGGCAAGCGCCTGCGGCGCGCCCATCCTTCGGCCTCGCGCAAACCTCTCGGCTCCCGGCATCATCTTAAACGCGCAGAAAAAAGATGGGGGTCCGGGGGAATTCCTTCCCCCGGCCTTCTCCTCGTCCCGTCTTTTATCGCCCCGGCCGTCAACCGAAGCCCGCGCGGATCGCTTTCCTTCCCATGGACCACAGGCCGGGAACCCTGAGCATGCCAGCACGTCGGACTCTTCTTTCCGCCGCCACCATGGGGGCGGCGCTGTTCGCCACCGCGGCGTCGGCGCAGCCTGCCAGTGGCGGCGCGCCGGCCCCCTTGCCGCGCAACGAGGGCGGCAACGGCCGCTGGCGGCCGCCGCAGCGCATCGGCATGGGCGGCGTCGCCCTGGGCAATGGCCTGAAGATCATGACGACCGATGCCGATGCCCTGGGCGCCATGCAGGCGGCATGGGATGGCGGCATCCGGTTGTTCGATACCTCGCCCTGGTACGGGCTGGGCGTCAGTGAGCGGCGGATGGGCGTGTTCCTGCAGTCCAAGCTGCGGGACGGCTTCACCCTCTCCACCAAGGTGGGGCGGGTGCTGGAGCCGGATGCCAAGATGGGGCTGCGCGACGATGTCGGGAACTGGCGCAACGCGCCGCCCTTCCGCTACCGCTACGACTACACCGCCGACGGCACGCGCCGTTCGATCGAGGACAGCCTGCAGCGGCTGGGCGTCGCGCGCATCGACATCGTCTATATCCATGACCTCTCGCCCGACAATGTCGACATGGGCGACAAGTGGCGGGAGCAATTCGAGGTCGCCCGCAAAGGCGCCATCCCCGCCTTGCAGAAGATGAAGGAAGAGGGGCTGATCAAGGCCTGGGGCCTGGGGGTGAACCGTCCCGACCCCATCCTGGCCACGCTGGAAGTGGCGGAGCCGGATATCTTCCTGGCTGCCACGCAGTACTCGCTGGCGGATCATGAGCAGGCGCTGAAGGGCATCATCCCCGCCTGCGCCGCCAAGGGCGTCTCCCTCATGGTCGGCGCGCCGCTGAACGCCGGCTTCCTGGCGGGGCGGGACCGCTTCAACTACGGGCCGGATGTCCCGCCCGCCATGCGCCAGAAGCGGGAAAAGCTGCAGGCGGTGGCGAAGCGCCACGATACCGACCTGCGCGTGGCGGCCCTGCACTTCCTGGACGCGCAACCCGTGGTCTCCTGCAGCATCCCCGGTGCCCGGAACGCCCAGCAGGCCCGCCAGAACGCCGATGCGCTACGCACGCGCGTGCCGGCGGATTTCTGGGCGGAGCTGAAGCGGGAGAAGCTGATTTCGGCGGAGGCGCCGGTGCCTGCGTGAAGAAGGCTGGGGGAAGGAATTCCCCCAGGCCCCCCATCTTTTTTCTGCGAGTTGGGGTGGGCTGGAGCGTCCGGGTGGTTGGATAAGTTCGTTGGTGCCTCGGGCTTATCCACTGCGTCCAGTTTTCACATACCGCTTTGCCGGAGGGCGCCGGTCAGATCGCGGGCATTGATGATTTTAAAATTCTGGCCTGGCCTGGACGCGATCGCCTGAGACTTTGGCCTTGGGTGCAACCCGGTGTTCAGCGCACCGCACCAACCAGACGCGCTCCCAAACTGACAGAAAAAGATGGGGGTTCGGGGGAATTCCTTCCCCCGACCTTCTCCAAACGCCCAGCCTTCTCCAAACGAAAGACGCCGGGGAGAAGCCTCTCCCCGGCGTCGTTTCTGTTCCGTCCCTGAATGGGGGAAGGCTTAGCCGAGGCGTTCGCCGTGCAGCGAGACGTCCAGGCCTTCGCGCTCTTCTTCCTCGGTCACCCGCAGGCCGATGATCACGTCGACGATCTTCAGCAGGATGAAGGTACCGATGGCGGTGAACACGAAGGTCGCGGCCACGGCGTAGACCTGGATCATGAACTGGCTGAAGCTGCCGGAGATACCGGCCGGGTCGGCCGTGGTGCCGGAGAGCGGGCCGTAGGCGAACACGCCGGTCAGCAGGGCGCCGACGATGCCGCAGACGCCGTGCACGCCGAAGGCGTCCAGGCTGTCATCGTAGCCGCACCAGTGCTTGAGCGCGGTGGCGCCCCAGAAGCCGGCGAGGCCGGCGACCAGGCCGATGATCACCGCCGGCACCGGCAGCACGAAGCCGGCGGCGGGGGTGATGGCGACCAGGCCAGCCACGGCTCCGGAGATGGCGCCGAGGACGGAGGGCTTGCCCTTCGTGATCCACTCGGCGAACACCCAGGCGAGCGTCGCGGCGCCGGCGGCCAGCTGGGTCACCAGCATGGCCATGCCCGCGCGGCCACCGGCGGCACCGGCGGAGCCGGCGTTGAAGCCGAACCAGCCCACCCACAGCAGGCTGGCGCCGATGACGGCGAAGGCCAGGTTGTAGGGGGACATGTTCTCGGTGCCGAGGCCCGTGCGCTTGCCGAGCACCAGCGCGCCCACCAGGCCGGCGACACCGGCATTGATGTGCACGACGGTACCGCCCGCGAAGTCCAGCGCGCCGAGGGCGAAGATCCAGCCATTCGGGTGCCAGACCCAGTGCGCGACCGGCGCGTAGATCAGCAGGGACCACAGCACCGCGAACACCACCAGGGCGGAGAACTTGATGCGGTCCGCCCAGGCGCCGACGGCGAGCGCCGGCGTGATGATGAAGAACGTCATCTGGAACATGACGAACACGGTTTCGGGGATGGTGAAGGCCACCGCGCCGTCGCCGCTGCCCAGGCTGAAGGGCGCATCCCAGTTCGCGGCGATGCCGGAGAGGAACAGGCGGGAGAAGTCGCCGAAATAGGCGCCGCCTTCGCCGAAGGCGATGGAGTAGCCGGCCACCATCCAGACGATGCTGAGCAGCGCCGCCAGGAAGAAGGACTGCATCAGCGTGGCGAGGATGTTCTTCTTGCGGACCATGCCCGCGTAGAACAGCGCCAGGCCCGGGATGGTCATCATCAGCACCAGGGCGGTGCTGGTGAGCATCCAGGCGGTATCGCCGGCATTCACGGTGGGCGCGGCATCCTGCGCCAGGGCAGGGCCTGCCAGCAGCAGGGCGGGGAGAAGGGCGGCAGCGCCACGCGCCTTCGCCAGGGCCGTACGCATCGGCTTCGGTTCCGTTGTCATAAGGTTAAGGACCTGCGGCATCAGAGAGCCGAGTCGTCGGTCTCGCCGGTGCGGATGCGCAGGGCGCGCTCCACATCCAGCACGAAGATCTTGCCGTCGCCGATCTTGCCGGTGCGGGCGGTGGTGGCGATGGCCTCGACCACCGCTTCCACCAGGTCGCCTGGTACGGCGACCTCGATCTTCAGCTTGGGCAGGAAGGAGACGTGGTACTCCGCGCCGCGGTAGATCTCGGTCTGGCCTTTCTGCCGCCCGAATCCCTTCACCTCGGTCACTGTGAGGCCCTGCACGCCGAGCGGGGTGAGCGCTTCGCGCACCTCGTCCAGCTTGAAAGGCTTGATAATCGCCATGACCAGCTTCATGCGGCGCGGTCCCCTCTTGCTTCCGTCTCGCCTGGGGAGAGCTATGCGAATGCCGTGCCAGAGGTAGCCACCCGAGGCCCCCGGGCTGGCGCGACCTTGGCAACGAAGCGTTACGGGGCCGGCGGCGTGCCGGTGGGATGCAGGATGCCTGCCGTTTCACCAGGGGGAACAAACCGCATCTGCACAAATTTTGGGCGGAAGCCGCTCTCCCTGCGCGCTGCCTCCTGCTTCGCCCCTCGCATCCGCGGTCCTGGCGCGGCACAATGCGGGGATGAGCGAAGAGATCGACGTCTGCGTCATCGGGGCCGGCCCCGTGGGTGCCACCCTGGCCACCGTGCTGGCCACGGCGGGGGTGAAGGTGGCGGTGGTGGACGCAGCGCCGCTGCCGCCGATGGAGCGCCCGGAATTCGATGGCCGCGCCTATGCCATCGCCGCCACCAGCCGCAACCTGCTGGAAGCCGCCGGGGTGTGGGACGGGCTGCCGCAGACCCCGGGGCCGATCCACCGCATCCGCGTGCTGGATGGCCAGCCCGGCGAGCCCGCCAGCCGGCTGGGGCTGGATTTCGATGCCGCCGACCTCGGCGGCGACCCCTTCGGCTGGATGGTGGAGGCACGGGCACTGCGCGTGGCGCTGAATGCCCGCATGGATGCGCTGGCGCATCTGCAGGTGCACGCCCCGGCGCGGGCCGAGGTCACACGGGATGAAACCGGCGCCACCATCCGCCTCTCCACCGGCGCGGTGCTGAAGGCGGCACTGGTAGTGGGCGCCGAGGGCCGCAACAGCCCGCTGCGCCGGCAGGCCGGCATCGGCGCCACCCGCTTCGACTACCACCAGATGGGCATCGTCGGCGCCATCGCGCATGAGTTGCCGCACGATCAGGTGGCGCTGGAGCAGTTCCTGCCGAACGGCCCCTTCGCCCAGCTGCCGATGACGGGGACGGAGGAGTACCCGAACGTCTCCGCCATCGTCTGGACCGAGAAGCGCCGGCTGGCCGAGCGCTTCCTGGCCATGCCGGACGACGCCTATGGCCGCGAGATCGAGCGCCGCATGGGCACGCATCTCGGCCGCGTAACGCCGATCGGCCGCCGCTGGTCCTATCCACTGACCGCCATGCACGCCACGCGCTACGCCGACACCCGCCTGGCCCTGGTGGGGGATGCGGCGCACGGCATCCACCCGATTGCCGGCCAGGGGCTGAACCTGGGCTTCCGCGACGTGGCCAGCCTTGCCGAGTTGCTGATCGAGGCCGCGGCCGCCAACCAGGACCCCGGTGGCGCCGGCCTGCTGGCCCGCTACCAGGCCGACCGTCGCCCCGACGCGCTGCTGATGCTGGGCGCCACCCATGCGCTGGAGCGGCTGTTCGGCAACAGCCTGCCACCGCTGCGGCTGGCCCGCCGGCTGGGCCTGGCCGCCGTGCAGCGCATGCCCACCCTCAAGCAGTTCTTCGCCCGGCGGGCGATGGGCTTTACCTCCTCCACCGGCGGGCTGCTGGCGGGGCGGGGGGTTGTGGCGGCGGATTGAGGGCTTTCCAGTTTGAAGGGTGGGGGAAGGTCAGGGGAAAGAATTCCCCTGAAACCCCATCTTTCTTCAGCGGCTTTTGCGTCACGCTTCAGGACGGCGGGCGCGGCTTTATGAATGTGGGCGACCGCGAGCGCTTAGCCTGTAGTCACCGGGGGTCGTAGACCTCCGGTGCGACCCCGCCAGGCTCAGTAGGACTGCCGCTCCCACAGCGACGCTGGAAAGACTTGCAAAAAGAAGATGGGGTCTGGGGAATTCCTTCCCCAGCCTTCCTTGCGGCGATAGGGCGAAGCACCGCTCACCAGCACGACCCCATAGAGAAATGAAGAAGAGGAGGTCGGGGGAGAATTCATTCTCCCTGACCTGCTTCCGCCCTGCCTCACAGTTGCGGATTGTCGAAGAACGGCCGCCGGTACGCCGCCAGCGCCTGACGCAATTCCCCGGCCAGTTCCGCGGCCTCGGCTTCCGACAGATAGGCACCTATGCGCATGCGCTGGCCGCGCTGTACCAGGGCGAGGCCCTCCCGCTCCGTCCATTCCACCTGGGCCCAGTAGGCGTCCATGCTGGCCTCGGTCAGCCGGCCGCTTGCATCGGTGCGGCGCAGCGTCAGGCGGCCATCGGCTAGGCGCAGCACCTCCCGCGCCCGGCCGGCGCGGCGGTGGTGCAGCATTACCAGCCCTAGCGCCAGCAGCGACTCAATGCCGACGAAGCCGAAGACCGGCCAGGCGCCGAGGAACAGGAACACCGCGCCGCCGGCGATGCTCCACCCCAGCGTGATGGTGGCGAGCAGCAGGAACAGCCCCCGATGGAAGCTGTGGCTGGGGGTGCTGACGGCCTCGAAAAGCACCGGCTCCGGCAGGAGCGCTGGCTCTGGCCCTGGGGTGGGGTTTGCCCGCATGCCGGGACAACATAGGGTGTCGGTACCGCCACCGCATCGCCCGCCCGCGATGTGGCAGGCGTGCGAGACCCTGCCAGGTAAGCATGACCCGTATCCGTTCCTCCGCCACGCGCCGGCGCCCTGCCGCCGCCGCCGACCCCACCCCGCCGGACGCCAGTGCCGCCGCCACGCCGCCCCCGCCGGTCGCCAGGGCCGCGCCGCGCAAGCGGGGTCCAGGGAAGCCGCTGCATGGCTCGGCCGAGGCGCCCCGCCGCGCCCGGTTGATGAACGCCAAGCAGGCCGGGGACTTCATCCGCGCCCTGGCCGACGCCAACCCGGCGCCCGAGACCGAGCTGCATTTCAGCAGCCCCTACACCCTGCTGGTGGCGGTGGCGCTTTCCGCCCAGGCCACCGACGTCTCCGTCAACAAGGCCACGGCCACGCTGTTCCTGGAAGCCGACACCCCCGAAGCGATGGTGGCGCTGGGTGAGGAAGGGCTGGCCCGGCACATCCGCAGCATCGGCCTGTGGAAGGGCAAGGCGAAGAACGTCATCGCCATGTCCCGACTGCTGATCGAGCGGCATGGTGGCAGCGTGCCGGCGGACCGCGCGGCGCTGGAAGCCCTGCCCGGCGTCGGCCGCAAGACCGCGAACGTGGTGCTGAACGTGGCCTTCGGCGAGGAAGCCATGGCGGTGGACACCCACATCTTCCGCCTGGGCAACCGCACCGGCCTGGCCCCCGGCAAGACACCCCGCGCGGTGGAAGACGCCCTGGTCAAACGCTGCCCACCGGAATTGCTGCGGGACGCCCACCACTGGCTGATCCTGCACGGGCGCTACGTCTGCAAAGCCCGCATGCCGGAATGCTGGCGATGCGTGGCGATCGCCCTGTGCAACTACGGGGACAAGGTAAGGGTGCCACCGTCGCGGTGAGGCTGTGTCGTGCTTGGGTGGAGGAAGGCCGGGGAAGGAATTCCCCGGACCCCTTCTTTTCTTTTTTCGAGTTTTGCAGGCGCGGCTGCTGAGGGCGTGGTCTTGAGAGACGGCTGGGTGCGCCGGAGGTCCTAGACCTCCGGCGACTGACAGTTCGGCCCTTGTGGCTCATTATTAAAATCATCAAGAAGCGCTTGCTCTCAATCCTGAAGCGCCACGCCAAACTCGCAGAGAAAAAAGAAGGGGTCCGGGGAATTCTTTCCCCGGCCTTAAACCTCCCCCTTCAAGCCTCCAGACGTTCAGCCACGACGAAGCGACGGGATTCCAGCATGGCCAGCCGGTCGGCTGCAGAGTCCGTGCGGGCGAGGCAGAGGGCGCGCAGGCCGATGCCGACGCGGGTGCCGTCCGGTTGCTGCACCGGGCGGCCGCAGTCGATCAGGATATCCAGCAGCCCTTCGCCGGGGGGCACGGCCAGGGAGACGGTTTGCTCGCCGTAGGCGGGTAGCAGGATTTCGATGGGTGGTACGGTGCTGCTGCCGGGGCGGCGGGCTTGCAGGGCGATGGCCTGGTCCTGGGCGGGGGCGCGCAGGTCCAGCTCCAGCCGCAGGGCGCCGGAGAGGCTGGGGTCCAGGGCCAGCGAGAGGCGGGCGAGGCCGGGGCGGGTCCAGACGCCCCAGTCTTCCAACGGGTGCCATTGGCCGCCGGCGCGGGCGGCTTCGGCCACGGCCATGTCCGGCAGCGGCCGGTAGCGGTCCAGCCGCCGCAGCGGCATGCGGCGGCCGGGTTGCAGCGGCAGGGGCGGCAGGGGCGGGGCGTTATGTGCCAGTTCGCGTGCGGCTTGCAGGAAGCGGGTGGCCACCTCGGGCCAGGCGGGGCGTGGGGCGGCGGCGAGGGCGGCTTCGGCGGCGGCGAGCAAGGAGGGGTCGTCCACCAGGGCCCGCAACTGCGCGATCAGCGATGGCTCGGAGCCGGCCTGGAAGAAGATGAGCCCGGCGGGGCCGGCTTCCAGCAGGCCGGAATGGTCCGGCAGCAGCACGGGGCGGCCTTGGGCGAGGCTTTCGGCCACCGCCAGGCTCCAGCCTTCATGGTGGCTGTGGAACAGGGTGAAGCGGGCGTGCTGGTGGAGGGCCGCCAGCGTGGCGTCCGGCACGTCCTGTAACAGGTGCACGCGGCCGCGCAGGGCGGGTGCGTTCTCCAGCAGGTCCAGCGTCGCGTCTGCGCCCCAGCCGGGGCGGCCGACGCAGACGAGGTCTGGCACCGTCTCGGCGCCCGGGCGGCGCAGCATTTCCAGCCAGGCGCCGAGGACGAAGCGGTGATCCTTGCGGGCGTCCAGCGGTGCCACGAACACCACGAAGGGCCGGCCATGCCGCAGCGGCCGCGGCAGCAGGCTGCGCGACGGTACGGCGGGGCCGGTGGGCGACGTGCTGTCAGGTGAGGGGGGGGCGGGGGCTGTCGCGGCGGGCGAGGAGCCACCGGATGCTGCCGCGGTGGAGGCCGGGCCGGAGGACACTGAAGCGCCCGATGCCGAAGGGCCGGAAGCCATGCCGCCTGATGCGGGGGTGCCGGAGCCATGGCCAGGGGATGCACGGACGCCGGAGTCCGGATCAACGGATGCAGGACCGGCGGATGCCGGACCAGGGAAAGCCGGACCGGCGGATTCAGGAGCATTGGACGCCGACGCGGGTTGCGTCAGGCGTGGCGCGGCATCCAGCCGAACCACCGTGCCGGCGGGCAGGGTCAGCGGTTGCAGGCTGCGCGCGACGGCACTGGAGGCCAGCAAAAGGCCGTCAGCGTGCTGCGGCAGGGCGGCCAGCCAGCGGATCTGTGCCTGGGCCATTTCGGGTGGCAGTTGCTCGGGGACGGCCAGGGCGGCGGTGTCGCGCAACAGCGGGATGAAGCGCAGCCCGCTCGTCTCCCGCGCCCGTCGCAGCGCGGCGAAGTGCTGTGGGATGCCCCAGGCATCGCCGGGGCAGACCAGCGTGGCGGCCTGCGGCAGGGCGATCGGCGGCGCGGCCATGATGGCCTCGGCCAGCAGCGCCAGGGCTTCCTGCCAGTCCCACGCCAGGGCCAGCGGCGCATCGGCGGCGGCCATCAGGTGGTCCAGCCGATGGAACAGGCCGGCGGGAATTCGCTGCCAGTCCAGCTTTCCCGGCGCCAGGGCGCACAGGGTCGGCGGCGTCTCGCCCAGCAGGGCGCCGTGGGCGAGGTCACGTTGCAGGCGGAAGGCGCCCGGGGGCGGCCGTTCCTCGGCCAGCAGGGCGGTGACCAGGTCGGTCAGGTCCAGCAACAGGTCGGAGGCAGCGGGCGATGGTTCCGCGTGGACCTGCCAGCGGCGCCATGCCGCGTCATCCCCCGGGGCCAGGGCGACGGCACGGGCGAAGGCGGCCTCGGCGTCCGCCGCCCTGCCCAGCTTCGCCAGCGCCTGGGCGAATTGCCGTGCTAGGTCGGGGTCCTGCGGTTGTGCCGCCACTGCGGCCTGGTAGGCGGCCAGGGAAGCCTCGGCATGGCCGGCTTCCCCCAGGCAGAAGGCGCGCTGGGCCATGAAGCCGGCATTGTCCGGCTGCCGCATCAGCAGGGCGGTATAGACATCGGCGGCATCCAGCCACCGGCCTAGCTCGCGCAACTGCTCGGCCTCGCGCCGAAGGACCTCGGCCCTGTGATCCGCCATGGTTCCCGCCATCCGCCAAGCCTCGGTTTTCCCGTGTGCGGTAACGTGGCGCAAGGGAATGCTCTCGGCACGCGCAATGTTTATCAATTTCTAAACGAAGGATAGGGGTAGGCCGGGGAAGGAATTCCCCATCAACCTTATTGGGCTTGATCCTTTTTTTGGAGTTTATCCGGGTTTGGCTGCTGAGATGTCCGGGCTGCTTTGGGAGACAAAGCCGGTTTGTGTTGGACTATAGGGCTTCACGAGACCGTAGGATCAGCCTGGTGACCAGTATAAAATCACCAAGGAAAGCTCGTCTTCTCCCCAAAGCAGCTCGCCAAACTCGCAGAAAAGAAAGAAGGGGCCCGGGGAATTCCTTTTCCGGCCTTCGCTCACTGCCCAAGGCGTCCCCGTACAACCTCCCCGCAGGCGGCCATGCTCTGGTACACTGGACTGCGGTATGTCATGCCCACTATTGCAACAGGCGAGGCCGGTCCATGCGCCCTAAAATCTATATCGACGGCCATAATCTGGCGCTCGACCAGGGCACGGGTGTTGCCACCTATGCGCGCAACCTCAGCTTCCGTCTCGGCGCGCTGGGGGCGGAGGTCGGCGTGCTCTACGGCACCCGCGCCAGCCCCAGCCGCAACGAGCTGATCCGCGAGATCGCCTTCTTTGACAACCGGGTCGGTGAGGCCTCGCCGCTGCTGCGCTGGATGCGCTCTGCACGGCGAACCGTCCTTTCGCCCTTTGGCGAGTACGCGACTTCAGTACCCATTACTGGCAAGGTGGTGGCCAATACTTTCGAAAGCCGGATGCCGCATTTCGATCATCTATGGAACGTCGAAAACGGCTTCACCGTCGCTCATAACCACTTTCGCCACTACCGTAACCGCATGTCCGTGCGGATGTCGAAGCCGCCACAGATCATGCACTGGACCTACCCGCTGGCCATGCGGATGCCGGGCGCCAAGAATGTATATTGCCTGCACGACCTAGTGCCGCTGCGGCTGCCCTACACGACGCTGGACCACAAGCGCCGCTACTTCCGCCTGAACAAGCTGATCGTCCAGAAGGCCGACCACATTATCACGGTCAGCGAGGCGTCCAAGCGCGACATCGTCAACCTGCTGGGCGCGGACCCGGAGAAGGTGACGAACACCTACCAGTCGGTCGAGATCCCGAAGAAGTTCGCCGAGAAGCCGATCAACGAGGCACAGGACGAGATCAAGGGCAGCTTCGGCCTGGATTGGAAGGGCTACTTCATGTTCTTCGGCGCGATCGAGCCGAAGAAGAACGTCGGGCGGATGATCGAGGCCTTCCTCTCCTCCGGCTCCGAGCTGCCGCTGGTCATTGTCGGCAAGCAGGCGTGGAAGAGCGAGGAGGAGCTGAAGCTCCTGTTCGACGACCATATCCGCTACCAGGTGCAGGAGGGTTCCATCCTGCGCACCAAGCGCAAGATCATCCTGCTGGACTACGCGCCGTTCCGCCTGCTGGTCTCGCTGATCCGCGGCGCCAAGGCGGCGCTGTTCCCCTCGCTCTACGAGGGCTTCGGCCTGCCGGCGCTGGAGGCGATGAAGCTCGGCACGCCGGTGATGACCTCCAACACCTCCTCCCTGCCCGAGGTGGTGGGGGACGCCGCCATCACCGTGGACCCCTATGACGTCCGCGCCATGGTGGAGGCGATCCGCGCCCTGGATACCGATGCCGATCTGCGCGGCTGGCTGGAACAGGCCGGCCCCCGCCGCGCCGCCCTGTTCAGCGCCGAGCAGTATGAGCGCCGTCTGGCGGACGTCTATGCCCGCCTGGGCGTGAAGCTGGAGCCCGGCGCGTCTGGCCAGGCGCCGATGTCGCAGGCGGCTGAGTAGCCCCCGTCGGCGGAGAGAAGGCCGGGGAAGGAATTCCCCGGACCCCTTCTTTCCTTTCTGCGAGTCTTTCGGGTGAGGCTGTTGATGGGGCTGGCCTGAGGGACGATTGGGTGCGCCGGAGGTTTGTGACCTCCGGTGACTGACGGTCCAGTTCAGGGTGGCCTTTTATACTCCTCATGGCCTCCCCTTCAGTCCTGAAGCCTGACGCAAAACTCGCAGAAA
>Ga0308159_1004481_pt1 | contig 12746 bp, 10 predicted proteins | sample PhyCR1_FD_201040 | JGI IMG/M metagenome (GOLD analysis project Ga0308159, IMG submission 201040) | Phyllosphere microbial communities from UC Gill Tract Community Farm, Albany, California, United States - DLSLC.R1 | ecosystem: Host-associated > Plants > Phyllosphere > Unclassified | place: USA...
CGTGGGCCCGCCGCCATCCGCCATCCATGGCGGGGGGCGGCTCTCGCGGCATCCATGCCGCTCGGCCCACTCCACGCCACCTGCGTTCAGCCTGCACCCAAGTCGCGATTTGTGTCGCCTGAACTATCGCGTACGAAGATCAAGATCAGGATCAGGATCAGGATCAGGATCAGGATCAGGATCAACGGCATCATCATTGATCGTTCCCACGCTCCGCGTGGAATGCCGTCCCGGACGCTCTGCGTCCAAATGACGCGCAGCGTCATGCGCTGCGTTACCACGCGGAGCGTGGGAACGATCGTGCCGAGATAGCGAGATCGACACCAATTGCGACTTTGGCAGGCCGAGCGTAGGCATTGCGTAGGGGGCAGACATGGATGTCGTGCTAGCCGCCGTTCGGCCATGGATGGCCGGTCGGCGGCGTGCCCCCGGAGCAATGCCGGAGTCGAGGGAACCCGACGAAGTCGGGCCGGACAGGGAGCGCAGGACACTTGGTTACTTGGGGGTGGTGCGGCATTCCGATTTTCAAGTAACCCGCCGAAGGCGAAACAGGTCTGGCGTTAGCCAGAACCCATCAGCGGCACCAGACAATAAAAAACCCTGCTAAAGAGCAGGGTTTTTCACATCTCACCCGACCATCACAACCCGGCGTGTTGCACCAGAGTCAGCAACGGCTGTGGATAAACACCCAGGAAGAACGCCAGCAGCGTGATGCCCAACAGCATTACACCACCCGCACGCTGCGCCCAGTTGAACGGCGCATCGTGACGCTGGATCTTCGAGTCCTGCAGATACAGCGTGACCATCACCCGCAGGTAATAGAACACACCAATCGCACTACCCACCACCAGCGAACCGGTCAGCCACCACAAGTGAGCCTCGACGCCAGTAGCGATGATGTAGAACTTGCCGATGAAGCCGGTGGTGAGCGGAATACCGGCCAGCGACAGCATCATCACCGTCAGTACGGCGGTCAGGTACGGACGGCGCCAGAACAGACCACGGTATTCGAACATCGCATCGGCGTCGCGACCGCTGTAAGGCGACGACATCAGCGTGATCACGCCGAACGCACCGAGGCTGGTCAGGACGTACGTCACCAGGTAAACGTTGATCGCCTCGACCGCCATGCCTTTGCTGGCAACCATCGCGATCATGATGTAACCGAAGTGCGCGATGGACGAATAACCCAGCAGACGCTTGAGGTTGTTCTGGGTCAGGGCCAGCAGATTACCGATCAGGATCGACGCCACGGCGATGACCGACATCACGTCGCTCAGCACGCCGCTGGTGGCAGCCGGGGAGATCTGGAACAGGCGAACCAGCACACCGAACACCGCAACCTTGCTCGCAGTCGCCAGGAAAGCGGCTACCGGGGCAGGGGCGCCTTCGTATACGTCCGGAGTCCAGAGGTGGAATGGAACCAGCGACAGCTTGAAGCCCAGACCGACCAGCATCATGCCAAGGCCCAGGCTTGCGATCGGGCTTGGCAGACCGGTGGCCGCGATGGCCTTGCCGATTTCGCCGAAGCCCAAGCTACCGGATTCGGCGTACAGCAGGGCCATACCGAACAGCAGGAACGCAGAACCCGCTGCCGACAGCACCATGTACTTGATGCCGCCTTCCAGCGAACGCTTGTTGAAGAAAGCGTAGGCCACCAGACCGTAGACCGGCACCGACAGCAGCTCCAGACCGATGAACAGGCTCGCCAGATGTTGCGCGGCGACCAGCACCATGCCACCGGCAGCGGAGAGCAGGATCAGCAGGTAAAGCTCTTCGCGGTTACCTGGATAGCCAGCCTTGCCTTCACCCAGATAGGCATGGGCCAGGGTGACGCACGCCAGAGTCGAGACCAGGATGATGCCGATGTACAGAAGGGCGAAAGTGTCGATCTGCAGCAGGGGCGTGACCACCAGCGGCGCGACCTTGAGGGCCGGGTAGATCGACAGCAGAGCCAGGTTGAGTCCCGCCACGGTCAGCAGGAACGATTGCGAGTGATTGCGACGCCATGCGATGCCCAGCATCACCACCACGATGGTGATACTGGTGATCAGCAGCGGCGCCAGCGCAATAAAGTGTTGAATCGTCAGGTCCATAGCGCTCTTACCGGGCCGAAGCGAGTTGAGTGAAGGCGGTGCCGAGCCATTGCTGCACGCCATGCATGGTCGCCGAGGAAGTGTCCAGCACCGGCTGCGGGTAGATACCCAGCAGGACCAGCAACACGGCCAGGCCCAGCACCATGATCAATTCCCGTCCATCCATGCCTTTGAGAATCTCTTCGGTCTTTGCAGGGCCGAAGTAGGCGCGGTGAATCATGATCAGCGAGTACACGGAACCGAACACCAGGCCGGAAGTGGCGATGGCGGTGATCCATGGTGCGCTGACGAAGCTGCCGATCAGAATCAGGAACTCGCCGACGAAGTTGCCGGTGCCTGGCAGGCCCAGCGAAGCGGCTGCGAAGAACAGGCTGATGGCCGGCAGGTAAGCGATCTTGTTCCACAGGCCGCCCATCTCACGCATGTCACGGGTGTGCAGGCGCTCGTACAGCTGACCGCTGAGAATAAACAGCGCAGCAGCGGACAGACCGTGAGCCAGCATCTGAACCACAACGCCTTGCAGAGCCTGTTGGCTGCCGGAGTAGATACCGATCAGCACGAAGCCCATGTGCGAGACGCTGGAGAACGCGATCAGGCGCTTGATGTCGGTCTGGGCGAAAGCCAGGAAGGCACCGTAGAAGATACCGATCAGGCCGAGGATCATCGCAATCGGCGCGAACTCCGCCGAAGCGTTCGGGAACAGCGGCAGGGCAAAGCGCAGCAGACCATAAGCAGCGGTCTTGAGCAGGATACCCGCCAGGTCCACGGAACCTGCGGTTGGCGCCTGGGCGTGAGCGTCAGGCAACCAGGAGTGCAGCGGCACGATCGGCAGCTTCACCGCGAAGGCGATGAAGAAGCCCAGCATCAGGATGTACTCGGTGCTGTGGGACAGCTTGGTCTTCAACAGGTCGGCGTAGCTGAAGGTGATGACGCCGGTCTGATTGAAGTGCACCAGCACCAGACCGAGGATCGCCACCAGCATGATCAGGCCGCTGGCCTGAGTGAAGATGAAGAACTTGGTCGCGGCGTAGATACGGGTCTTCTTGCCATCTGCCGAGCTGTGACCCCAGAGCGCGATGAGGAAGTACATCGGCACCAGCATCATTTCCCAGAAGAAGAAGAACATGAACAGGTCGATGGCGAGGAACACGCCGACGACACCGCCCAGGATCCACATCAGGTTCAGGTGGAAGAAGCCAACGTTACGCTGGATCTCTTTCCACGAGCAGAGTACCGAGAGGATACCCAGCAGGCCGGTCAGCAGGATCATCAGCAGCGACAGACCATCGAGCGCCAGATGCACGCTGATGCCGAAGCGCTGAATCCACTGGGCCTTGAATTCGACAGCCCAGGTCGGATCTACACCGGGAGCCGGCGCGTAGGTATACGTACCGGTGCTCCACAGATACAGACCAAGGCCTGTCAGCAGGGACATAGTAATCAGCGCAATCCAGCGCGGCAGGGTAGGGCCGAAGCGCTCACCTTGCCAGCACAGCAGGCCGCCGATAAAGGGGATCAGGATTAGCCAAGGCAGAATCATGACGGGCTCAATTCCTTTCGCAAAGTCGCAAGGTTCATGTCAGATCGACTCATCAGACCAGCACAATCGCGCCAAGCACCAGTACGGCACCTGCGGCGATAGAAGCGGCATACCAGCGCAGCTGACCGGTTTCGGTGCGGCTCATCAAGCCGTTGCCGGCTTTGACCAGACGCGGGATCAGACCAATCGTGTGGTCGAGCGGGTCGCCACGCAGAATGCGGCTGATAGCCAGGTAAGGTTTGACGAACAGCACGTCGTAAACCCAGTCGAAGCCCCATGCCGCGAACCACCAGGCGGACAGGAAACGACCCGGGCCGCTGTTGGCAATGGCAGTGACCAGACGACGCTTGCCGAGGAACAACAGCGCTGCCAGCAGGATGCCGGCCAGGGCGATGGCGCCCGAAGCGATTTCCAGACTGTGCTTGGCTTCGCCACCGGCATGCCCCGCGCTTTGCGGCAGAACGCCCGCCAATGGCGGATGAATCCAGGCGCCAATGAAAGTCGACAGCACGATCAGCACGCTCAGCGGCAACCAGTGGGAAATCCCGTGGCCGGCGTGAGCTTCGGTCTTCGCTTCGCCGTGGAAGGCGATGAAGATCAGGCGGAAGGTGTACAGCGAAGTCATGAAGGCACCGACCAGACCGGCGTACAGCAGATACTGATGGCCGCTGGCGAAGGCTTCCCAGAGGATTTCATCCTTGGAGTAGAAGCCCGCGGTGACCAGAGGCAGTGCCGCCAGGGCCGCGCCGCCGACGATGAAGCTGGTGTAGGCCAGTGGCAGTTTCTTCCACAGACCGCCCATCTTGAAGATGTTCTGCTCGTGGTGGCAGGCAACGATCACCGCACCGGAGGCAAGGAACAACAGGGCCTTGAAGAACGCGTGGGTCATCAGGTGGAAGATCGCGCCTTCCCATGCACCCACACCCAGCGCCAGGAACATGTAGCCGATCTGGCTCATGGTCGAGTAGGCGAGGATACGTTTGATGTCGGTCTGAACCAGTGCCGCGAAACCTGCCAGCACCAGGGTCACACCGCCGACGATGCCGACCAGGTGCAGAATGTCCGGCGCCAGGGCGAACAGGCCGTGTGTACGGGCGATCAGGTAGACACCGGCGGTCACCATGGTTGCCGCGTGGATCAGTGCGGAAACCGGGGTAGGACCGGCCATCGCGTCCGCCAGCCAGGTTTGCAGAGGCAGTTGCGCGGATTTACCGACAGCGCCGCCCAGCAGCATCAGGGTCGCCAGCACGATCCAGAAATCGCCGACCTTGAAGTGCTGCGGAGCACGGACCAGCAGTTCCTGAATGTTCAGCGTGCCCAGTTGCTGGAACAGGATGAACAGGCCGATGGCCATGAACACGTCGCCGATGCGGGTCACGATGAAGGCTTTGAGTGCCGCGTTGCCGTTGTTGCGGTTGCTGTAATAGAAACCGATCAACAGGTACGAGCACAGGCCCACGCCTTCCCAACCGAAGTAGATGAACAGCAGGTTGTCGCCCAGGATCAGGAACAACATGCTGGCAATGAACAGGTTGGTGTAGGCGAAGAAGCGCGAGTAGCCGTCTTCACCGCGCATGTACCAGGACGCGAACAGGTGGATCAGGAAGCCCACGCCGACCACGACGCCCAGCATGGTGATGGACAGGCCATCGACATACAGCGCGAAGTTCGGGTCGAAGCCGTCAACCGACATCCAGCGCCACAGCACCATGGTCAGGTGCCCGCCTTCTGGCGGCGAGACGTTGAACTGGAAGATCACATAGGCGGCAACGATGGCCGACAGGCCAATGGAGCCGACGCCGATCAGGGCCGACAGGTTTTCCGACCATTTGCCGCGTGAAAACGACAGCAGCAGGAAACCGATCAGGGGGAATACGAAAGTCAGAAAGAGTAGGTTCATCCGCGCATCTCGCTGGCAGCGTCGATATCGAGAGTGTGGAAGCGGCGATACAGTTGCAGCAGGATCGCAAGACCGATACTGGCCTCGGCTGCGGCAAGGCTGATCACCAGGATGAACATGATCTGGCCATCAGGCTGCGCCCAGCGGCTACCCGCCACGACGAAAGCCAGAGCGGCAGAGTTCATCATCACTTCCAGGCTCATCAACACGAACAGAATGTTGCGGCGTACCAACAGGCCCGCCAGGCCGAGACAGAACAGGACACCGGCGACTGCCAGACCATGTTCGAGAGGAATTTGTGCATGCATGGTGTTACTCCTTCGCCTCGTTGCGGCCGACATGGAACGCCACGACCGCTGCTGCGAGCAGCAGCATCGAGGCGAGTTCGACAACCAGCAGGTACGGACCGAACAGGCTGATGCCCACGGCCTTGGCGTCAACAGTCGTGTGGCCGATGCCAGCGCCGGTGGAGTTGGCGAACAGCACGTACAGCAGTTCAGCCAGCAGCAGGCCGCCCAGCAGGATCGGGCCGAGCCAGATGCCAGGCTTGAGCCAGGCGCGTTCCTGCTGAACCGAGGCCGGGCCCAGGTTCAGCATCATCACCACGAACACGAACAGCACCATGATGGCGCCAGCGTAGGCGATCACTTCCAGAGCACCGGCGAACGGCGCGCCGAGGCTGAAGAAAGTCATGGCAACGGCGATCAGCGAAATGATCAGGTAGAGCAGGGCGTGCACCGGGTTCGTGTTGGTAATCACCCGCAGGGTGGCTACAACAGCGATGCCGGATGCGAAATAGAAAGCGAATTCCATCTTTCTTCCTTAAGGCAGCAAGCTCTTGACGTTGATTGGCTCGGCTTCGTTCTGTGCAGAGCCTTTCGGCTTGCCAGCGATCGCCATACCCGCAACGCGATAGAAGTTGTAGTCAGGGTTCTTGCCGGGACCGGAGATCAGCAGATCTTCCTTTTCGTACACCAGATCCTGACGTTTGAACTCGGCCATTTCGAAATCCGGCGTGAGCTGGATCGCGGTGGTCGGGCAGGCTTCTTCACAGAGACCGCAGAAGATGCAACGCGAGAAGTTGATACGGAAGAAGTCCGGGTACCAGCGACCGTCTTCGGTCTCGGCCTTCTGCAGCGAAATGCAGCCGACCGGGCAGGCCACGGCGCACAGGTTGCAGGCAACGCAACGCTCTTCGCCGTCGGGGTCGCGAGTCAGGACAATACGGCCGCGATAACGCGGCGGCAGGTAAACCGGTTCTTCCGGATATTGCAGGGTGTCGCGCTTACGGAAGCCATGGCCGAAGACCATGATCAGGCTGCGTAGCTGGGTACCCGTACCCTTAACGATGTCGCCGATATATTTGAACATGGGTCAAATCCTCACTGAGCCGCCAAGACGACCGCAGCGGTCACTAGCAAATTGATCAGGGTCAGTGGCAGGCAGAACTTCCAGCTGAAATCCATCACCTGGTCATAACGCGGACGCGGGATAGAGGCGCGGAGCAGGATGAACAGCATGATGAAGAACGCGGTTTTCAGGACGAACCACATGAACGACAGTTGCGGCAGGATGTTGAACGGACCGTGCCAGCCACCGAAGAACAGGGTTACCAACAGCGCCGAGATCAGGATGATGCCGATGTATTCACCGACGAAGAACATGCCCCACTTCATGCCGGCATATTCAATGTGGTAACCGTCAGCCAGTTCCTGTTCCGCTTCCGGCTGGTCGAACGGGTGACGGTGAGTCACGGCGACGCCAGCGATGAAGAAGGTACAGAAACCGAAGAACTGCGGAATGATGAACCACAGGTGGTCGGCCTGGTATTGAACGATGTCGCCCATGTTGAACGAGCCGGCCTGTACCACGATGCCCATCAGCGACAGGCCCAGGAACACTTCGTACGACACGGTTTGGGCCGAAGCACGCAAGCTGCCCAGCAGGGCGTACTTGTTGTTCGACGACCAGCCGGCGAACAGCACCGCGTAGACCGACAGACCGGCCATGGCGAAGAAGAACAGCAGGCCGATGTTCAGGTCCGCGACGACCCAGGTCTGGGTGACCGGGATGATCGAGAACGAGATCAGCAATGCGCTCATGGCCACGACCGGCGCCAGGGTGAAGATCATCTTGTCGACGAAAGGAGGGTTCCAGTCCTCCTTGAAGAACATCTTCAGCATGTCGGCTGCGATCTGGAACATACCGAACGGACCGACGCGGTTCGGACCGTAACGGTCCTGCCACCAGCCCAGCAGACGACGTTCGACGAAGCTGAGCAACGCGCCGCAGACCACCACGGCGAGCAGCACCACGATGGCCTTGACGACTGCGATGATCGAATCGATCACTTCAGGGGTAAACCATGTGCTCATTGTGCTGCCTCCTGCAGACCGTCAACGGTTTTCCCGGCCAACGCCGGAGGAATGCCGGCCAGACCCGATGGCAGTGCCACCAGACCCGCGCCCAGTTCCTCGTTGATGCGCAGTGGCAGACGCAGGGTCTGGCCGGCAACGTTGAGGCTGAGCATGGCACCGTCGTTGACGCCCAAGCGGTCCGCTTCGGACTTGGCCAGCGAGACGTAAGCGGCTGGAATGCGTTCCTGAACCGGCGCGGCTTTGGACGAGTTCTCGTCGCTGCCGAACAGGTGGTAGAACGGCACGACCTGCCAGGTCCCTTGAGCTGGGGAGAAGGCGCGCGGCACGCTGGCGAACCAGCTCAGTTTGTCGCCGCTGCTTTCGATCAGGCGTACACCCGGGTCGCCAGCACGCAGGTGACCGCCGACTTCGTCCTGGAACTTGTTCCACGCTTGCGGGGAGTTCCAGCCCGGAGACCAGGCGAATGGCACTTGCGAGCGAGGTTCTGCGGAGCCCGAATAACCTTCCATCGAGAATGAGAACGCGGTGTCCTTGTCCTGCGAAGTACGCGGCTCATGGACGCTGATGTTGGCGCGCATGGCGGTACGACCGCTGTAACGCAGCGGTTCGCGAGCCAGCTTCAGGCCTTTGATGCGGAATGCAGCGGAAGGCGCAGCGCCAACGATGCCAGCCAGTTGCGCGTTGCTCGCGGCACAGGCCTCGGTGACGTGGTCCAGTTGGGTCCAGTCCACCGGCTTGTTCAGTAGGGTAGCGCGCAGGGCGTGCAGCCAGCGCCAGCCTTCGTGGATCTGAATGCTGGCGTCCAAATAGGTCGGATCGTAGACCTGGAAGAAGCGCTGTGCGCGGCCTTCCTGGCTGACCAGGGTACCGTCGCCTTCGGCAAAGCTGGCGGCTGGCAGGACGAGATCGGCACGGTCGGTGGTCGCGGTTTTCTGATGGTCGGCAACGATCACCACTTTCGCGGCTTTCAGTGCGGCGTCGACAGTCGCGGCATCAACGCGGGTGAACAGATCGTTTTCCAGCACGACGATAGCGTCGGCCTTGCCCGAGATCACGGCCTGCAGCGCTGCGTCTACCGATTCGCCACCGAACAGGGTCACACCCATGCTGTTGGCTTCCGGCACGATCAGGCTCAGGGAGCCGTTCTTCTCGCGCAGTTTCAAAGCCTTGGCGATGTTTGCAGCGGCTTCGATCAGCGCGTTGGAACCGAGCGAAGCACCGGAAACGATCAACGGACGCTTGGCTTCCAGCAGAGCAGCGGCGATGCGCTGAGCCAGTTCCAGAGCTTCGTCGTCCAGACCGGTGACGGCAGGAGCGCTTGGGTCGATGGCGTGAGCCACGGCGAAACCGATGCGCGCCAGATCGTCGGGAGCGGCGTGTACACACTCTTCGGCGATGTCGTCCAGACGGGTTTCAGCCAGGCTTGCGATGAACAGCGGGTTCATCTCGTGCTGACCGATGTTCTTCACTGCAGCGTCGAGCCATGGCTGGACTTTCATCGCAGCGGCCATGTCTTCGGCCTTGTTCTTCACCGTCTGACGCAGGCCCAGGGCCATACGCGCGGCGGTCTGAGTCACGTCTTCGCCGAGGATGAACACGGCGTCGTGCTCTTCGACTTCACGCAGGGTCGGAATTGGCAGCGGGCTGTCTTTCAGAACTTGAGCGATCAGACGCAGACGCTCCAGCTCACCGGCTTCGATACCCGAGTAGAAGTGCTCGGCACCCACCAGTTCGCGCAGGGCGAAGTTGCTTTCAAGGCTGGCGCGAGGCGAACCGATACCGACGATGTTGCGACCGCGCAGCATCTCGGCGGCTGTATCCAGCGCAGCGTCCAGGCTCAGCTTGGCATTGCCGTTGGCCAGCAGCGGCTGACGTGGACGGTCGGTGCGGTTGACGTAGCCATAACCGAAACGGCCACGGTCGCACAGGAAATACTGGTTGACCGAACCGTTGTAGCGGTTCTCGATACGGCGGATTTCGCCATAACGCTCGCCCGGGCTGATGTTGCAGCCGCTGGAGCAGCCGTGGCAAATGCTCGGCGAGAACTGCATGTCCCATTTGCGGTTGTAGCGCTCGGAGTGAGTCTTGTCGGTGAACACACCCGTCGGGCAGACCTCGGTGAGGTTGCCGGAGAACTCGCTTTCCAGCGTGCCGTCTTCAACGCGACCGAAGTACACGTTGTCGTGGGCGCCGAACACACCGAGGTCGGTGCCGCCGGCGTAGTCTTTATAGAAGCGCACGCAGCGATAGCAGGCGATGCAGCGGTTCATCTCGTGCGCGATGAACGGCCCCAGCTCCTGGTTCTGGTGGGTGCGTTTGGTGAAGCGATACCGGCGCTCGTTGTGGCCGGTCATCACGGTCATGTCCTGCAGATGGCAGTGACCACCTTCCTCACAGACCGGACAGTCGTGCGGGTGGTTGGTCATCAGCCATTCGACGACGCTGGCGCGGAACGCCTTGGACTCGTCGTCGTCGATGGAAATCCAGGTGTTGTCAGTGGCCGGAGTCATGCAGGACATGACGATACGACCACGGGTGTCGTTCTCGTCGGTGTACTGCTTGACCGCGCATTGGCGACAGGCGCCAACACTGCCAAGTGCTGGATGCCAGCAGAAATAAGGGATGTCGAGCCCCAGCGACAGACACGCCTGTAACAGGTTGTCTGCGCCATCGACTTCGAGCGCTTTGCCGTCTACGTGGATAGTAGCCATGGTTCAAAGTTCTTCGTTGGCCCGGTGTCAGCGGGCGTGGCTAATGGAATCTCGGTGCTGCCACGGTTCAAACAGCCAGTGAGGCGCAACCGGGGCAAAGGTCGACAGGCCTTGTGGGCTTATCGACCGGTCAGTCTTTTTATGCGCCGACTATCGTTGGCGCTTTGCCTGGGACAAGGCCTGCTGTCGCATGTGCTGCCGGTGCGATGCCTGCCTCGAATTCCGAGCGGAAGTACTTGATCGCGCTGCCCAGAGGTTCCACGGCGCCCGGTGCGTGGGCGCAGAAGGTCTTGCCTGGGCCGAGGAAGTTGACTAACCCCAGCAGCGTCTCGATATCCCCCGGTTGGCCCTGGCCTTTCTCGATGGCGCGCAGGATCTTGACGCTCCATGGCAGGCCATCGCGGCAAGGAGTGCAGAAACCGCACGATTCCTGGGAGAAGAACTCTTCCAGGTTGCGCATCATCGACACCATGTTGACCTTGTCGTCCACCGCCATCGCCAGGCCCGTACCCATCCGGGTGCCGACCTTGGCCACGCCGCCGGCATAGAACTGGCAGTCGAGGTGCTCGGGCAACAGGAAACCGGTGCCGGCGCCGCCTGGCTGCCAGCACTTGAGCTTGTAACCGTCGCGCATCCCGCCAGCGTAGTCTTCGAACAACTCACGAGCGGGCAGGCCGAACGGCAGCTCCCACAGCCCTGGGTTCTTCACCTTGCCGGAGAAGCCCATCAGCTTGGTGCCGTGGTCTTCGCTGCCTTCACGGGCGAGCGACTTGTACCAGTCGTTGCCGTTGTTGACGATTGCAGGGACGTTGCACAGGGTTTCGACGTTGTTCACGCAAGTCGGCTTGCCCCACACGCCAACGGCGGCAGGGAAGGGCGGCTTGGAGCGTGGGTTGGCGCGGCGGCCTTCGAGGGAGTTGATCAGTGCGGTTTCTTCACCGCAGATGTAACGCCCGGCGCCGGTGTGGACGAACAGTTCGAAATCGAAACCGGTGCCCAGGATGTTCTCGCCCAACAGGCCTGCGGCCTTGGCTTCGGCCACGGCGCGGTTCAGGTGCTTGGCGGCGGTGACGTACTCGCCACGCAGGAAGATGTAGCCGCGGTAGGCTTTCAATGCGCGAGCACTGATCAGCATGCCTTCCACCAGCAGATGGGGCAGCTGCTCCATCAGCATGCGGTCTTTCCAGGTATTCGGCTCCATCTCGTCCGCGTTGCACAGCAGGTAGCGGATGTTCAGGGATTCGTCTTTGGGCATCAGGCCCCACTTCACACCAGTGGGGAAGCCTGCGCCGCCACGACCCTTGAGACCGGAGTCCTTGACCGACTGCACGATTTCGTCAGGCGATTGCTGGGCGAAGGCCTTGCGGGCAGCGGCATAGCCGTCTTTGGCAACGTATTCGTCGAACCACACCGGCTCGCCGTCATCGCGCAGACGCCAGGTCAGCGGATGGGTTTCCGGGGTACGGGTGATCAGGTTGGCCGGGCCGAAGGATGTGATGGTCATACGTAACCCTCCAGCAACTGGGCAACGCCAGCAGGCTGCAGATTGCCGAAAGTATCGTCGTCGATCATGACCGCCGGTGCCTTGTCGCAGTTGCCCAGGCAGCAGGCCGGCAGCAGCGTGAAGCGGCCGTCGGCAGTGGTCTGACCCAGGCCGATGCCGAGCTTGCTCTGAATCTCGCCGACGATGTCTTCGTGACCGGCGATGAAGCAGACCATGCTGTTGCAGACACGGATGATGTGACGGCCGACCGGCTGGCGGAAGATCTGGCTGTAGAACGTGGCCACGCCTTCAACGTCGCTGGCGGGGATGCCCAGGACTTCGCTGATCGCGTAGATGGCGCCGTCCGGCACCCAGCCGCGCTCCTTCTGAACGATTTTCAGGGCTTCGATGGACGCCGCGCGCGGGTCCTCGTAGTGATGCATTTCGTGCTCGATGGCCGAGCGCTCGGATTCGCTCAAGGCGAAACGGTCTGTCTGGATAAGCGTGCTGTTCATGCTTAGCGGTCCACGTCGGCCATAACGAAGTCGATACTACCCAGGTACGCGATCAAGTCCGCGACCATGCTGCCTTTGATCACCGAAGGGATCTGCTGCAGGTGCGGATAGCTTGGGGTGCGA
>Ga0308159_1004482_pt1 | contig 12742 bp, 10 predicted proteins | sample PhyCR1_FD_201040 | JGI IMG/M metagenome (GOLD analysis project Ga0308159, IMG submission 201040) | Phyllosphere microbial communities from UC Gill Tract Community Farm, Albany, California, United States - DLSLC.R1 | ecosystem: Host-associated > Plants > Phyllosphere > Unclassified | place: USA...
GAGTTTTTCGTGACGCCTCACGTTTGCCAGTTGGCCCCTGGATAAATCCAAAATCCGGCGGCGACGGCTGTCACATGATTTGGCATGTCCACCGCCCGCTAAAACTCGAAGAAGAAAAAGAAGGGGCCCGGGGAATTCCTTCCCCGGCCTTCCTTCCTTCTCACCAAGCAAGCCCGCCCATCAGCCCGGCGCCCCTTGCTTCACCCGCTGCATCAGGTGCGTCATCGCCGCCGTGCCCCATACCGGCACCGCCAGGTTCAACACCGGCACCAGCGCCGCCGCGGCCAGCACACCGCCCACGGCCCAAACCGGCCAGCGCAGCCGGCGCCGCAGCGCGCTCGCCTCGAGCACCGACATGCGGCGCTGCGCCACCCCCTCGAACAACCCGTTGCCGAGCGAGATCGCGGCCAGCACCCAGAAGCACACGGCACCCAGCGGCGGCGCGAACAGCGTCAGCAGCAGCACCACGATCGTCAGCGCCAGCATCTTCAGGCCCAGCACCACGCCGGCCCAGACCTGCGAATGCAGGCCGGACCCCACGGCGGGCGGCAGGGCAGGGTAGTATCGCCGCTCCACCGCCTCGGCCACCTCGTCCAGGAACAGGCTGGCAATGCCCAGCATCACCGGCACGAACAGCCACACGGCGGAAACCAGCACCAGCACCCCGCCCAACACCCCGGCGAGGGTGGCCAGCCACCCCTCGCCACCGACGAGGGAGGACACGCCCCAATCCGCCAGCCAGATCAGCCCGCCAAAGGCCAGCAAGGCGCCCAGCACGCCCTTCAGCAGCGGCCAGCGGAAGCCGGGCTCGGTAATCTGCCGCAGCGGCAGCAACAGGCTGGTGGAAACGGCGTGCATCGGACCTCCGGCGGAACAACGGCACAGCAGATGGCCCCGCCCAGGCCCCACCACCAGTGGCACCGCCCGCCGCCCGCGCGGCCGGCCAACACGAGGCCGCCAGCACGGCGGCTGGCAACCCACCCCGCGCCTTGTCCTCGCCCCGGACCCGCCGCTATGCCGAAGCCCTCGCAAACGGCTGCGGAGGCCACCGTCATGTTCAAGCGCATCCGGGCCCTCCTGGCCCCGTTGCTGGCGGCGCCCCTGCTGCTGCTGGCCACGCCCGCCTGGGCGCAGTGGCCGCGCACCCTCACCGACGTGCTCGGCCGCCAGGTCACATTGCAGCACAAACCCGCCACCCTGCTGTTGGGGGAGAGCATGCAGCTCCTCACCCTCTCCCTCATCCACCCGGACCCCGTCTCCCTGCTGGTCGGCATGGGGGGCGACATGCGGAGGGCGGACCCGCAGAGCTACGTCGCCTTCCAGCGCCGCTTCCCCGCCATCGACGCCGTGCCGGTGCTGACCACCAATGTCGGCCAGACCTTCTCCATCGAGCGCGGCCTCTCCCTGGCGCCGGACCTGGTCATCCTCAGCGCCTGGCAGGCCAACTCGGCGGAGTCCAAGCCGCTGCTGGAACAGTTCGCGCAATCCGGCGTGCCGGTCCTGTTCGTGGACGTATTCCAGAAGCCGCTGACCAACACCGCCCCCACCATCCGCCTGCTGGGCGAGGCGCTGGACCGTCGCGAACAGGCCGACGCCTTCATCCGCTTCCACGAGGAACGGATGGAGCGCATCCGCAGCCGCGTCGCCGCCAACCCGTCCCCGGCCGGCCAGGGCGCCGCGCCGCGCGTGCTGCTGAACGCCTTCCCCGGCCGCTGGCCCTGCTGCTGGGCTGCCGGCACCGGCGGTAGTGGCGAGTTCCTCGCTTTGGTCGGCGGCCGCAACGCTGCCACGCCCGTGCTCGGCAACCGCCCCGGCGGCCAGATCTCGGTGGAGCAGGTGCTGAGCGACCCGCCGGACCTGTTCATCGGCACCGGCCTGTACCGCCCAGGCGACCATACCGGCCTGCTGCTGGGCACCGGCGTGGATGCCGCCACCGCCCGCCGCAGCCTGCAAGACGTGACGCAGGAGACCGCGCTGGCCAACCTGGATGCCGTGCGCGCCGGCCGCGCCCACGGGCTGTGGAACTACTTCTCCGGCACCGCCATTAACGTGGTGGGGGCGGAAGTGCTGGCCCGCTGGGTCCGCCCCGATTTGTTCGCGGACCTCGACCCCGCCGCCACCCTGGCCGAGATCAACCGTCGCTTCGCCGCCGTGCCCTTCGAAGGCACCTACTGGACCAGCCTGGACCCGGCGGACGACATCCCTTCGCGCTAGGCGTCGTTCACCGCCCCCGGGCGGCCTCCGCCGCAACCAGCATGGCCAGGAAGGTGGTGACCTTGGCCGGGCGGAACCGCGCCGCCGGATACACCGCGTGGATGCCGCCCGCCGGCAACCGCCACGCCGGCAGCACCTCGACTAGCTGCCCCGCCGCCAGCAACGCCCCCACCAGGTAATCCGGCAGTACGGAGAGCCCGCCACCGCCCTGCACCGCCGCCAGCACCGCCGGCGTGGTGTCGATCGCCAGGGCGGAGCGCATCCGCACCAGGCGCTTCTCCGTCCCGGCGCGGGTGAACGGCCAGAGCAGCGGCTCCCGCAACGCCATGTTGGCGACGAAGGGCAGCGCTGCCAGCTCCTCCGGCTCCCGCACGGCGGCGATCTGCACGGCCATCGCCGGGCTGCCCACCAGCACCTGCCGGAAGCCGCCGATGCGCCGCGCCTGCAGGCTGGAATCCTCCAGCCAGCCGACGCGGATCGCCATGTCGATCCCGGCCGAGGCCAAATCCACCGTCCGGTCCGCCAGCATCAGCTCCAGCCGGCAGGCCGGGTAGCGCGCGGCAAATTCGGTCGCCACCGGCACGACGGAGGCGATGCCGTAATCATACGGCGCCGTCACGCGCAGCGTGCCCGTGGGCTCCGCCGCCACCTGCGCCAGCTCGCCGAAAGCGTCCTCGGCCTCGCGCAGGATGGAGGCGCAGCGGGCGTGGAACAGCCGCCCGGCCTCGGTCGGCTGCACGCGCCGGGTGGTGCGCGTCAGCAGCGTCGTACCCAGCTCGCTCTCCAGCTCCGCCACCTGCTGGCTCACCACGGCCTTGGTCACCCGCAGCCGCTCCGCCGCCCGGGTGAAGGAGCCGGTGTCCACCACCGCCGCGAAGTAGACCAGCCGGTTCAGGTTCATGCCCGCCAGCGGACGCCGCGACGCCACCGATTGTCAACGTCTGGCAGACATTCTGTCCGATTCATTCGACTAATTTATACGCTTCCAGCATGCCATCCTGCCGGTCGAACACTGGGCGGCAATACCAGCCCAGCCCCCGCGCCGCTGCACCCGGCGCCCCGACCCGTACCCCGCTCGCCGAAGGAGAACCCCATGTTCACCAGGAGAAACGCCATGAAGTCCACCCTGATCGCCGCCGCAGCCGCCGCGCTGGCCCCCGCCGGCATCGGCCGCGCCACCGCCGCCGACCTCACCTGGCAGCACTTCCCCGCCGGGCCCAACGGCTTCTTCCGCGCGCCGGTGCTCGTCTCCGGCGCCTCCGAAGCGGTGCTGATCGACGCCGGCTTCACACTCTCCGACGGCAAGGCCCTGGCGGAGGCGATCAAGGCCACCGGCAAGCGCCTCACCACCATCTATGTCAGCCAGAGCGACCCCGACTATTATTTCGGCCTGCGCCCGGTCCATGAGGCCTTCCCGCAGGCCCGCGTCATCGCGGCCTCCGCCACCATCGCCGCCATCCGCGCCAGCGTGGAGAAGAAGATCGGAGCCTGGGGCCCGCAACTGCAGGAGAACGGCCCGCGCGCCGTGGCCGACATCGTCTTCCCCGATGCGTTCGACGGCCCGGCCCTGTCGGTCGACGGCCAAGCCATCGAGATCGTCGACGCCACCGGCCTGCCGAACCGCCGCTACCTCTGGTCGCCGGCCCTGCAGGCGGTGTTCGGCGGCGTGCTGGTCTTCGCCGGCGTCCATGTCTGGACGGCGGATACGCAGAGCGCGGAAGCCCGCGCCGCCTGGGTCGCCACGCTCGATGCCATCATCGCCCGCAAGCCGGCCGCCGTGGTGCCGGGGCACATGACCGTTTCCGCGCCGACCGACATCTCCGCCGTCCAGCACACCCGCGCCTACCTGCTCGCCTTCGAGGAGGAGGTGCCCAAGGCCGCCAATTCCGCCGCGCTGATCGCCGCGATGAAGGCCCGCTTCCCCGGCCTCGGCATGGAAGTGGCGCTGGATATCGGCGCCAAGGTGGCCAAGGGTGAGATGAGCTGGGGCTGAGCATGGGCCGCAACCTGGCGCTCATCCGCTCCACCTATGAGGGATCGTCGGAGGAGAACGGCCGCAACCTCCTGGCCGCTCTCGCCCCCGATGCCGAGTGGACGGAGGCGGCGGGCTTCCCCTATGCCGGCACCTATGTGGGCACGGAAGCCATCATGGCCGGCGTGTTCCACCGTCTGGGCACCGAGTGGATCGGCTACCGCGCCGAGACCCACACCTTCCTGGAGGATGGCGACCGTGTCGCCGCCTTCGGTGTCTACAGCGGCACCTACCGCGCCACCGGCCGCTTCATGCGCGCGTCCTTCGCCCATCTCTATGAGATGCGGGACGGCAAGATCCTGCGCATGACGCAGTATGTCGATTCCGCCATGGTGCAGCAGGCCCTGTTGCCCAGCGCCTGAGGCGACGCGAACGGCCCGCCGGCACCCAGGTACCGGCGGGCCACGCCCTCACCAACGATAGGCGAGCGTGCCGATCACCGTCCGCCCGGTGCCGTAATAGCAATAGGTGGCCCCTGTGCAGGACGCGACGTAGCGCTTGTCGAAGATGTTGCTGCCGTTCACCGACAAGCGGTAAGTGCCGAACTCGTAGCTGACCGACGCATCCGCCAGCGTCACGGACGGCGAGCGATAGACATTGGCGTTGTCGCCATACAGCGCGCCCGTGTACCGCACGCCCGCACCAAAGCCGAGGCCCGGCAACGCGGTGCCTTCGCCCATCCGGTAATCCGCCCACAGGCTGGCCGCATGCTGCGGCACCAGGCCAGGGCGGTTGCCCACCGTGCCGTCATTGGCCTTGGTGATCTCGCCATCCAGATAGGTATAGGCGCCGATCACGTTCAGCCCCCGCGCCAGGCTCGCCACCGCCTCCAGCTCCGCGCCGCGCACCCGCACTTCGCCGGTCTGCACGGAGGAGTTGGGGAAGAGCGGGTCGCGGGTCGAGACATTGGTCTGCGTCAACTGGAAGACGGATGCGGTGATGAAGCTGTTCATCCCCGGCGGCTGGTACTTGATGCCGGCCTCGTACTGCTCGCCCTCGGTCGGCTGGAACGCGCCGCCGCCACGCCCGGCATTGTAGGAACCGATGACGGGGTCGAAGGAGGTCGAGTAGCTGACATACGGCGCCACCCCGATGTCGGAGACATACATCAGCGCCACGCGCCCGGTGAAGGCGTCGTCATCCTGGCTGGTGCGGGCCCGCGTCACGCGGCCCACGGTGCGGGATTCCGCCCAGTCCTGCCGCCCGCCCACCGTCAGCAGCCAGTTGCCGTAGCGTAGCTGGTCCTGCAGGTAGAGGCCGGTCTGCGCCAGGTGCTGGTTGTTGTTGGTGCGCAGCCCGCCCACCGCCGTCAGCCGTGAATCCGGCACGAAGGCGCCATAGCCGGGGTTGAAGATGTTCAGCGTCGGCGCCGTGCCGAAATAGCTCTGCGTATTGCCCCAGAACTGCCGGTACTCCAGCCCCGCCAGCACCGTGTGCTCGATCGGCCCGGTGGTGAACCGCGCCTGCACCTGGTTGTCCAGGTTCAGCGTGTCAGACGTCTCCCGCTGCACCAGGCTGCCGCGGCGAATGGTGTACTGGTTGGCATCCAGCGCCGAGACGTAGAGGCTGTTGTACTTGACCGTGTTGTGCATGTACCGGCTGTTCTGCCGCACGGTCCATACGTCGTCGAACTGGTGCTCGAAGTTCCAGCCGATGCTGGTCTGCGTCACGTCGGACCGGTTGTAATCCGGCTCCCCGGCGAAGCGGCTGCGCGGGATGCGGCCATTCACGTTCGGCAACAGCGTGCCCTGCGCCGGCAGCCCGATGGGCGAGCTGTTCTGGTCATACTGGAAGCGCCCCAGCAGCGTCAGGCTGGTATCTGCCGTCGGCCGCCAGGTGAGGGCAGGGGCGATGAAATAACGGTCGTCGCCCACATGGTCGATCTCGGTATCACTGTTCCGCACCAGGCCGGTCACCCGGTACAGCAGCGTGCCGTCCTCGGTCAGCGGCCCGCCCAGGTCGAAGCCGCCCTGGAAGCGGTCATGGCTGCCGGCGGAAAGGTTCACCTCGCCGAACGGCGTGTCTGTCGGCCGCTTGCTGACCATGTTGACCAGCCCGCCCGGCACCGTCTGCCCGTAGAGGACGGAGGAAGGGCCGCGCACCACCTCCAGCCGCTCCAGCCCATATTGCTCGATCGCGGTGGGGCCGAAGGTCCGCAGCAGGCGCATGCCGTCCAGGTACTGGCTGGGCCGCGCGTTGAAGCCACGGATCATCACGGAATCGAAGCGCGGGTCGAAGCCCGACATCTCGCTCAGCACGCCCGGCGTGTAGCGCAACGCCTCGCTCACGCTGCGGATCGCCTGCGCATCGATCCGGTCGCGGGTGATGACACTGATGGCTTGCGGTGTCTCCAGCAACGGCGTGTCGGTCTTGGTGGCGCTCGCCGCGCGTTCCGCCACGAAGCCGCGTACGGGGGAGGTCGCGGTCTGCCCGGTGGCCTCGACATTGACGGTGGGCAACTGCACCGTGCCCTCCGGCACCGCGCCCTGCGCCCAGGCCAGGCCTGGTACCAGCGCGGCCGCCACCGCCAGCGGGATATCCTTGCGCCGCAGCGCGCGTCTCACCGTCATCTCAGCCACCCATCGGTCCCGCGCCCCGCAGGGCAAAGCCGGTCCTTAGTGCAACTGCGAGTAACTCTCAAATAACTCCAGCTGTGAATTCGATAAGCCGCACTTCTCAGCGTGGGCGCGGCAGCGGCACAGGCGCGACGCCACCCCTTTGGCCGCCAAGCTTCCTGCAAAGCTCAAGCCACGATCAATCGCCCACCACCGCGCGCGGCCAATACAAGAAAGGCCGGGGAATTCCTTCCCCGGCCCTCCCAACCACCATCGGCGCAGAGATTACCCCCGCGCCTGCGCCGCCATCCGCACGGATGCATTCGCCGCGCCGAAGCCCTGCGCCCCCCGCCGCTCGATCACCTCGAAGAAGAAGCGGCTGTCGAAGGCGTGCGAGTAGAACTGGAACAACTCGCCACCCGCATCGCGGTCATACAGCACGTCATGCTCGCGCAGCCGCGCCAGCATGTCGTCCTCCAGCCCCCAGCGCGCGCCCAGATCGTCGTAGTAATTCGGCGGAATCTGCAGCGTCCGCAGCCCCTTCGCGCGGAAAGCCTGCACCGCGGCGAAGATGTCCTGCGTATCGAACGCCACGTGATGCACGCCCGCGCCGGCAAAGGCGGTGACGAAGCGCCCGGTGGAGGTCTTGCGGCTTTCGGAAATGTTCAGCGGCAGCCGCAGCGCCCCATCCGGGCTGATCATCGCCCGGCTGCGGATCAACCCCTGCGGGTCCGCGATCTCGAACGCCTGCTGCGGCTCCAGCCCGAACACGGCGCGCCAGAACAGCACGAAGCTGTCCATGCTGCCGGTCGGCAACGCCTGCGCGACGTGGTCGATCTGCGCCAGCGGCCCCTCCGGCACATCCTCCAGCATGAGGAAGTCGTTCTGCCAGGACAGGCTGCTGTCGCCATCCCCATCCGGCCCGATCAGCAGGATCAGCGTGCCATCCGTGGCACGGATGCCGGGCAGCGCCTTCTCATCCACGCCGCGATGCTCCTGCCATTCGGAACACTGCAACGCCCGGGCGCGCGCCAGCGCCCGCGCGGCATCGTCCACCTTCAGCGCCATGGCGCAGACGGAAGGGCCGTGCAGTTGGAAATGCTCCGCCGCCGCGCTGTCCTGCTCCGCGTTCAGTACCAGGTTGATGCCGCCCTGTCGGTACAGCAACACGTCCTTGGACCGATGCTGCCCGCACAGCCGGAAGCCCAGCGTCTCCAGGAACGCACCCAGCCGCGTGCGTGCCGCCACGTCCACGGCGAATTCCAAGAAGGCCACGCCCTCGCACTTCGCCAGCGCCGGCAACTCCGCCACGCCCGCCTGCGATTCCGCCAGGATCAAAGAACGCAGCGCATCCCGCGCATTCAACCGCGCCGGCGCCTCGCGGAAATCGTCGTTGAACACCTCCAGCGAGATCGGCCCCCGATACCCCGACTTCATCACCGAGCCGAGGAAGCCGCCCACATCCAGGTCGCCCTGGCCGGGATAGTTGCGGAAATGCCGGCTCCAGGAGAGCACGTCCATGCTCAGCCGCGGCGCATCCGCCAACTGTACGAAGAAGATCTTCTCGCCCGGCAGGTCGGCGATGCCGGCATGCTCGTCCCCCAGCGACAGGGTGTGGAAGCTATCCACGATCAACCCCAGCGAATCATGCCCGGCCATCTGCACGATCTTCCAGGCATGCTTCCAGCGGCTGACATTCCGCCCCCAGGCCAGCGCCTCGTAGCCCACGCGCAAGCCGCGCTTTGCCGCGCGCTCCGCCATCTCCGCCAGGTCGGCGGCGGCGCGCGCGTCGTCGTCGATCGCCACCTCCTGCGTGTTGCTGCACACCAGCACCAGGTCGGTGCCCAGTGCCTGCATGACGTCGAACTTCCGCTCCGCCCGGTCCATGTTCCGCGCCCGCTGCGGCTCCGGCATCGCCTCGAAGTCGCGGAAGGGCTGGAAGATGGTGATGGCGAGGCCGAGATCCTCCGCCAGCCGCCGGATCTCCGCCGGCGAGCCCTCATAGGTCAGCAGGTCGTTCTCAAAAATCTCCACGCCGTCGAAGCCGGCGGCGGCGGCCGCCTCCAGCTTGTCCAGCAAATGGCCGCTGAGGCAGACGGTCGCGATCGAGCGGGGCAGGCGGGGCAGGTTCAACATGCGGGCGTCCTCGTCGATGCGCGTCTGGAACGTGGTCCCCGCCGGCCATTGCGGCCCGGGGCGTGAACCACGCGATCAACCAATTCCGGAAGCACGGCCACCCGAGAGGGGCCATGCCGAACAGGCGGGCAGGGGCCCGCCATCATGCCGGGAAGCCGGCGGTCCATCCAGGACCAGCGGAGCCCGGACCGCCATCGGCACCCCTACAACCGGCGCAGGCACCCCGGCGTTTCAGCCTGCCGCATACCGTCACCGGGTGGGAGCGGCTTTCAGCCCGCGTCCATCTCGGCCAGAGTCTGCTTGGCCAGCTTCAGCGCATGGTTGGCGGCAGGCACGCCGGCATAGGCGCCCACCTGCAACAGCACCTCGGCAATCTCCTCCGGCGTCACGCCCGTGTTGCGCGTGGCGCGCACATGCAGCACGAACTCGCCCTCCCGCCCCAGCGCCGCCATCAGCCCCAGCGTCAGCAGGGACCGGGTGTGACGCGACAGGCCCGGCCGGGTCCAGATGCCGCCCCATACGCTGCGGGTGATGTAGTCCTGGAAGGCGGCGTCCATCGGCGTCGCCGCCGCGCTGGCGCGGGCGACATGCGCGGCACCCAGCACCGCCTTGCGCACCGCCATGCCGGCCTCCAGCGGGTCCGCGACCGCATCCGGCGCCAGGAAGCGCACCAGCGCGGCGGTCACCGCCTCCGGCCGCTCCACCGTCGGGATATGCGCGGCATCCGCCAGCACCTCCAGCACCGCGCCGGGAATGGCATCGCGCAGCGCCTCGGCCGAGGCCACCGGCGTCGCCGCATCCTGGTCCCCCACCAGCACCAGCGTCGGCACCGCCAGCCCGCGCGTGGTGGCGGTCAGGTCGGCAGCGGCAATCGCCTCGGCAGCCGCGGCATAGCCTTCCGCATCGGTACGCCGCAGCATGGCGCGCAGGCCATGCGCCACCGGGTCCTGCAACGCCGGCGCCGTCACCCAACGGGCGACAACCGCCTCCACCACCGCGCCCATGCCCTGCGCCCGCACCAGCGCGGCGCGATCAATCCAGTTCTGAGCGGGCGGAATCGCCAGCGCGGTATCCACCAGCACCAGCCGCTTCACCCGCTGCGGCGCCTGCGCCGCCAGGGACTGCGCGATCATCCCGCCGATGGAAATACCGGCGACATGCGCCACCTCCACCCCCAGCGCGTCCAGCACGCCCAACGCATCCCGCGCCAGCGCGTCGATCGCGTAGGGGCCGGGCGTCACCGTCGTCAGCCCATGGCCGCGCAAATCGGGGCGGATCACGCGGTACTGGCGCGCCAGCACCCGCGCCTGCTCGTCCCACACATGCAGGTTGGTGCCCAGCGAGTGCAGCAGCAGCACCGCGTCGGCGCCCGGCGGCCCCTCCACCTGCATATGGACGGTCAGGTCTTGCACGGTCACGAACATGCGCGGGGCTGCCTCAGCGGTCGAAGGAGAGGAAGGTCTCGGTCATCCGGGCCGCGTCCGGTGACCGCCCCGTGAAGTGCCGGAAGGCCTCGACGGCCTGGTATACCGCCATGCCGCCGCCATGCGCCACCCGGCAGCCCAGCGCGCGGGCGGTCCGCAGCAACTCGGTCTCCAGCGGGAAGTACACCACATCGGAGACCCACATCTCCGGCCGCAGCAGTGCGGCGGGCAGGGGCATGCCAGGATGCTTGGCGGTGCCCATTGGCGTCGCGTTGATCAGCCCGTCCGCCGCACCCACCGCCGCGTCCAGGTCGGTGCCCGCCACGGCGCGCCCGGCGCCGAACCGCTCGCACAGCGAAGCCGCCAGTGTCTCCGCCCGCGCCTTGTCCTGGTCGAACAGCGTCAGCGTGCCGGTGCCCAGCTCCAGCGCCGCATGCGCCACCGCGGCGCCGGCCCCGCCGGTGCCGATCTGCACCACGCGCCGCATGGGCACGTCCGGCAGCAACTGGCGGAAGCCCTCCGCCCAGCCCGGCGCATCGGTGTTGTGGCCGATGCGCTTGCCGTCCCTGAACACCACGGTATTCACCGCGCCCAGCGCCCGCGCGGCATCCGACAGCTCATCCAGATGCGGGATCACGGCCTGCTTGCAGGGATAGGTAATGTTGAGCCCGGCAAAGCCCATCCGCTCGGCCGCCGTCAACAACTCCGGCAGTGCCTCCGACCCCAGCCCCAGCACATCCAGGTCGATCAGCCGGTACAGCGCCAGAAAACCCTGCGCCGCGCCCTCCGCCTCATGCATCGCCGGCGTGCGGGAAAGCTGGATGCCGGCCCCCACCAGCCCCAGCAGCAGGTGCGGGCGGCGCCCCACGGCGGAGCCGGTGGGGAAGGGGGCTGGGCTCTGGGTGGTCAAAGGACGACTCTCCTGCAATGCGCGTGGCTTTTGCTCTTGCTATGTTCATGGACTAACTAGTACGTAAAGGTCAATGCGGCATCGCGCCGCACGCCAAGGTGCGCCCTTCGAAGCGCACCGGGAAGAGATGTCTCGGGAAGGACCTACCATGAATCGTCGCCAATTCGGCTGCGCCAGCCTCGGCGTGCTCGCGGCCTCCGCCGGCCTCCTGCCGCGCGCCGGCCAGGCGCAGACCGCGCCTGCCGCCACCCCCGGCGTGTTCCCCGATCATACCGTGACCCTGGTGGTCTCCTGGGCGCCCGGCGGCTCCACCGATTTCGTCGGCCGCCTGCTGGCACAGCAGATGGCCAAGGAACTCGGCCAGCCCATGGTGGTCGAGAACCGCGCCGGCGCCTCCGGCACCATCGGCCACCTGTATGTCTCCCGCGCCCGGCCGGATGGCTACACGCTGCTCATGGGCGTCAACAGCACCTACGCCATGGCGACGCATCTCTTCCCCCAGAAGGGCTATGACGACGCCAGCAGCTTCACCCCCGTCGGCCGCATCGCGGAGACACCGATCTTTCTCTGCGTCCGCCCGCAGACCGGCATCAAGACGGTGCAGGAACTGATCACCCGCGCCAAGGCCCAGCCGGGCAAGATGAGCTACGCCTCCTCCGGCGCCGGCTCCTCCGCCCACCTGGCGACCGAGCTGTTCCTCAAGATGGCCGACATCCAGGTGATGAACGTCACCTATCGCGGCGGCGCCCCCGCCGTGCAGGCGATGCTGGCCGGCGATGTCGAAATGGCCTTCGTCGATGCCGTGACGGCGCTGCCGTTGATCGCCGCCAAGGAAGTCGTCGCCATCGGCGTCAGCAGCCTGCAGCGCAACCCGCTGACGCCGGATGTCCCCACCATCTCCGAATCCGGGCTGCAGGGCTTCGAATGCTCGTCGCAATTCGCGCTGCTGGCCCCGGCCGGCACGCCGCAGCCGGTGGTGCGCCGCCTGCACACCGCCCTGGTCAACGCCATGAAGGATGAGAGCGTGCTCTCCCGCCTCCGTGCCGCCTCCAACTTCCCCACCGTCGGCACGCCGGAGGAATTCCCCGCCTACCTCTCCACCGAGAGCGCCAAGTGGGCCGAAGTCATCCGCAGCCGCGGCATCACCGCCGAGTAAACAGGCCTCTCCCGTGCCCAAAGCGCTGCCGGCCAGGGCGGCACGCGGGCACAGGCAGCAGGGCAGGGCCGTCCATGCACCCGCATGGGCGGCCATCCCGCCCGCATCGCACACCATGGCCGGAAGGCCGCGCGGCATCCCGCCCGCCAAGCCCGTCATCCCGCGCCGCGACAAGCCGGGCCGTCGGTGCTAGGCTCGCCCGGCCCGGGCTTCGCGCCTCCCGCTGCTGGATGAATGGAACACGTGTCGATCACCAAGGAGCCCGCCAAGGCGCCGCCCGCCCGCCTTCGCCGTCCCGATGCGGATCGTACCCGG
>Ga0308159_1004483_pt1 | contig 12739 bp, 11 predicted proteins | sample PhyCR1_FD_201040 | JGI IMG/M metagenome (GOLD analysis project Ga0308159, IMG submission 201040) | Phyllosphere microbial communities from UC Gill Tract Community Farm, Albany, California, United States - DLSLC.R1 | ecosystem: Host-associated > Plants > Phyllosphere > Unclassified | place: USA...
GCTGGATTCCCCGACGTCGGGTGAAGTGATTTTCAAAGGCCAATCGCTGAATGCCATGTCATCGTCGGCCAAGGCCGAGCTGCGTAATCGCCAGTTGGGCTTTATCTATCAGTTTCACCACCTGCTGCCGGACTTCACCGCGCTTGAAAACGTGGCAATGCCGCTTTTGATAGGCAGAAACAAGGCATCCGAAGTGCAGGACCGCGCGCGCGAAATGCTGGCTGCCGTAGGGCTTGAGCATCGCAGCAAACATCGACCTTCCGAGCTGTCGGGCGGCGAACGTCAGCGTGTGGCGATTGCCCGCGCGCTGGTAAACAACCCGGCGCTGGTGCTGGCCGATGAACCTACCGGCAACCTCGACCAGAAAAACGCCGACAGCATTTTCGAGCTGCTCGGCGAGTTGAACGTGCGTCAGGGCACGGCGTTTCTGGTGGTGACTCACGATTTGCATCTGGCCAATCGCCTGAGCCGCCAGCTTGAAATGCGCGACGGCAAGTTGCAGACCGACTCTACCCTGCTGGGGGCGCGTTGATGTCAGCCATGCCATTCTCTCTTCTTATCGGCCTGCGCTTTAGCCGTGGCCGACGCGGCGGCGGCATGGTGTCGCTGATTTCCGTGATTTCGACGCTGGGCATTGCGCTCGGCGTCGCGGTACTGATTGTCGGCCTGAGCGCGATGAACGGCTTTGAGCGCGAGCTGAAAGACCGCGTGCTGGCCGTAGTGCCTCATGGTCAGATTAGCCCTGTTAATCAACCGTTCAACGGCTGGCAGGGGGTTATCGATCGCGTCGAGAAGGTGCCGGGCATCGTTGCCGCTGCGCCGTATATCCAGTTTAGTGGTCTGGTTGAAAATGGTGCCAAGCTGCGCGCCCTGCAGGTCAAGGGCGTCTCTCCCGATCAGGAAGGGCGTATCAGCGCGGTGCCGCGGTTTGTGCAGGGCGACGCCTGGCAGAACTTCAAGGCCGGCGAACAGCAGATAATTCTGGGCAAGGGCGTCGCCGATGCGCTGAACGTCAAGCAGGGCGGCTATGTCACCGTGATGATCCCGAACAGTGACCCTGAAATGAAACTGTTGCAGCCCAAAAGGATCCGCCTGCATGTCACCGGCATTCTGCAACTGAGCGGACAACTTGACCACAGCATGGCGCTGATTCCGCTGGCCGATGCGCAGCAGTATCAGGACATGGGCACCAGCATTACCGGAATCGACATCAAGGTTAACGATGTTTTTGCTGCCAACAAGCTGGTGCGTGATGCGGGAGAGGTCACAAAAGCCTACGTTTACATTAGCAGTTGGATAGGCACTTACGGTTATATGTATCGAGATATCCAGATGATCCGCGCCATTATGTATCTGGCGATGGTGCTGGTGATTGGCGTTGCCTGCTTTAATATCGTCTCGACCCTTGTCATGGCGGTAAAAGATAAAAGCAGCGATATCGCGGTGTTACGCACGCTGGGTGCCAAAGACGGTTTAATCCGCGCGGTATTTATCTGGTACGGGCTTATGGCCGGACTGGTCGGCAGCGTGTGCGGAGTGGTGATAGGCGTCATTGCGTCGTTACAATTGACGAATATCATTAATGCATTGCAGAAGCTGACGGGGCATAAATTCCTCTCCGGCGATATTTATTTCATCGATTTTTTACCTTCGGAACTGCATTGGATAGATGTGGCAAGCGTATTGGCGACGGCGTTGGTGTTGAGCCTTATCGCAAGCTGGTATCCGGCGCGTCGCGCCAGCCGTATCGACCCGGCCCGCGTATTGAGCGGGGGGCAGTAATCGATTCCTATGACTACAGTCAGAGTAAGAATCACGACAAGGAGCGGTGAAAATGCGCACACACCATCGTCTGCGACGATTTCGCAAAAACAAGCGCATACGCCATCAGCGTTTTCGGTCGAATATCTTTCATCGCGACAGCATGGCGGCGGCTGAATTGAAACGACCTTACGTGGTGGTGCTCACCGGTGCCGGTATTTCGGCCGAGTCGGGGATCCGCACTTTCCGTGCGGCGGATGGACTCTGGGAGGAACATAAGGTCGAAGATGTCGCTACACCCGAAGGTTATCGCCGCGATCCCGAGCTGGTCCAGGCGTTTTACAATGCGCGTCGCCAGCAGTTGCAGGAAGACTCCATCAAGCCCAATGCCGCGCATCATGCGCTCGCCGTGCTTGAAGATGCCCTGGGCGACAATTTCCTGCTGGTGACGCAAAATATCGACAACCTTCACGAGCGTGCCGGCAGCTCTCGCGTGCTGCACATGCACGGCGAGCTGATGAAAGTGCGCTGTACCGTGTCGGGGCAGGTGTTTGACTGGACCACGGATCTGACGGTAAACGATCGTTGCCACTGCTGCCAGTTTCCGGCGCCACTGCGCCCGCACGTCGTGTGGTTCGGCGAAATGCCGGTTCGCATGGACGAAATCTACAGCGCTCTGGCCAAAGCGGATTTCTTTATCGCCATCGGCACGTCGGGACATGTCTATCCGGCCGCAGGATTTGTGCATGAAGCCCATATTCAGGGCGCGCATACCTTCGAGCTTAATCTGGAGCCGAGCCAGGTTGAAAGCCAGTTCGACGAGCGCATCTACGGCCTTGCCAGTACCGTGGTTCCCGAATTCGTTCACGCCTTTTTAAGTCGAAAGAGCGACGACTGGCGATAAGTCAGCGCGTCAGGGATTGCGCCTATGCATGACCTGACGCAACATCAATTAAATTCAAGCTGCGCATACTACCTTTCTGTTTCCTGAGGATGCCCGATTATGGACAAGTTGCTAGAACGCTTCCTTCATTATGTTTCCATCGATACCCAATCCAAACCCAACGCCAAAACCATTCCGAGCACGGAAGGGCAGCGTCGTTTCGCCGAGATTCTCCGCGACGAGCTGACCACGCTGGGGTTGAGTGACGTCACCATTACGCCAAAAGGCTGCGTGGTAGCGACGTTGCCCGCCAATGTAAGCTGGCCGGTGCCGACTGTCGGTTTTATCTCTCACCTCGACACGGCACCCGATTTTACGGGGCGCAATGTCAATCCGCAGATAGTCGAGAACTATCGCGGGGGCGATATTGCCCTCGGCGATGGCGAAGATTGCCTTTCTCCCGAGATGTTCCCCGTGCTGCACAGCATGCACGGTAAAACGTTGATCACCACGGATGGCAAAACGCTGCTGGGTGCCGATGACAAAGCCGGGATCGCGGAAATCGTCACCGCGATGGTGCGACTGAAAAATAGCGATGTTCCGCACGGCAAGGTGCGCATTGCCTTTTCTCCGGATGAAGAAATTGGCACAGGCGCGCAGTCGTTCGATGTCGCGCATTTTGCCGCCGACTGGGCGTATACGGTGGACGGCAGCGCAGTGGGTGAACTGGAGTTCGAAAACTTCAACGCGGCGTCGGCAACGGTCAATATTGTCGGGAATAATGTGCATCCGGGCAGTGCCAAAGGCGTGATGGTGAATGCGATGTCGCTGGCCACGCGTTTTCACGCCGCCTTACCCGCCGAGGAAACACCTGAACATACCGAAGGTTATGAAGGTTTCTATCACCTGACCGGGATCAAGGGCAACGTTGAACGCACCGAGATGCACTACATTATTCGTGATTTCGACACGGCGGCATTCGAGGCGCGTAAACAAAAGATGCGCGACATTGCGCAGCAGTTGAGTCAGGGGTTGCATCGTGACTGTTCGGTCGAAGTGACGCTGAGCGATTCCTACTTCAACATGCGCGACAAGGTGGCCGAGCATCCGCATATCATTGCCATTGCCGAGCAGGCGATGAAAGATTGCGATATTACCCCGATAATCAAGCCGATTCGCGGCGGCACAGACGGTTCACAGCTGTCATTTCGTGGTTTGCCCTGCCCGAATATCTTTGCCGGTGGCTACAACTTCCACGGTAAACACGAGTTCATTACGCTTGAAGGGATGGAGAGCGCCGTGGCGGTGATCATGAAGATTGCGGAGCTGACCGCAGAGCGCGCAAAACGCTGAAAGAAGAGGCCTCCGTGTTCAGGGAGGCCTCGGACAACACGGGCTTAGTCGTTAAAGTACCAGTAACCGTTGTTGATAAACGCACACAGCATGGCAAGGAAAGAGGGATCTTCCAGCGCGTCGCCGAGCATGTCGTGGGTGACAATCAGACTGCGGCTCAGCGCATCGGCGGCCTTGATATGCTCGGTTACCATAGGTTCACCGTTCACATAGCAGCGGTTGCCAACGTGCAGCACGCGCAGCCCGCCAAGACGTTGCAGCGTTTCACCCGACTCCAGCAGTTCATAGATTTCGCCCGGCTGATAAGGCGGCTCTGGTGGCGCGACATCAAGCTCGTGGCGCGACTGAGTGATGAATTCGCCGAACCAGCTGTTGAAGTGTTCCGGATTACCGACCAGATCCAGCATCATGTTGCGCAGGCCGTCCAGCTCCTGCGGCTGTATTTCGGCAGGGTTTTCACGGGTTACCAACTCGGGGTCGGTGTAGCGCTTGCCACCAAGTTCACGCGAAAGCACATAGTCGGCAAAGCCGCTGACCATTTCACGAGAGCTGGGCGCGCGGAAGCCGACAGAATAATTCAGCGCATTTTCAAGCGAATAGCCTTCATGCGGGAAGCCGGGCGGAATATAGATAATGTCGCCGGGTTCCATCTCTTCGTCGATGATAGCGTCAAACGGCTCGACCTGAAGCAAATCAGGGTGCGGCGTGTGCTGTTTCATCGGGATTTTCTCGCCAACGCGCCAGCGGCGACGACCGGTACCCTGAATGATAAACACATCATACTGGTCGAGATGCGGACCCACGCCGCCGCCCGGTACCGAGAAGGAGATCATGAGATCATCCATACGCCAGTCGGGGATCTGGCGGAAAGGGCGCATCAGATGTGAAGACGGCTCATGCCAGTGATCCACGGCCTGAACCAGAATCGACCAGTTGTTCTCGCCGAGATGGTCATAGCTTTCGAAAGGCCCGTGGCTGACCTGCCAGCGACCCTTGTCATGACTTACAAGGCGGCTGTCTACCTCGTTTTCCATTGCGAGGCCCGCGAGTTCGTCAGGGGAGATGGGATCGATGAAGTTTTTAAAGCCGCGTTTAAGCAGGACAGGACGCTTCTGCCAGTAACGCGCAAGGAAATCGTCCCAGTCTAAATCAAGTTGATAATCCATATTTTATTCCACGGATTGCTAATGTCTGACAGAGATTATAACGGAACATCAAGCCGCTGGCGCAGGCAATCTCCGTTCAATTCGTCGATAAGGCTCGCAGATTGGCGTAAAACTCAGGAGGGATCGCTGTCATATTGCTGACCAAAGCAGATACGCATGCTCGCGCCACCCAACTCGCTTTCGCCTATCAGGATTTTGCCGTCGTACTGCTCGATGATTTCACTGGCGAGCGACAGCCCGAGGCCCTGACCCGGACGCAGCGTATCGGCGCGCTGACCCCGTTTGAAGATCATTTCACGCTGGTTTTCGGCAATGCCCGGTCCGTCGTCTTCGACCAGAATCACTAGCTCGTTTTCCGTATGCACCGCGCTGATTTCGACAAACTCCAGGCAGTATTTGCAGGCATTGTCGATGACGTTGCCCAGAATCTCCATAAAGTCGTTTTTTTCGCCGATAAAGGTGATTTCGGGAGAGATATCCACGGTCAGCTCGACGCCCTTGCGCTGATAAACCTTGTTCAGGGCCGAGCAGAGGCCGTCGAGCAGCGCTGGAACAGAATGGATTTCGCGCACCAGAATCAGGTGCTCGGAGCGCAAGGTGGCGCGATGCAGATAGTAGCCAATCTGCTGCGAGATGCGGCTTATCTGTTCCAGCATTATGGGCTCGGCTTTCTCGATGGTCATCTGCTGGCTGTTGCGCATGGAGCGCAGTGTCGTCTGCAGCACCGCCAGCGGCGTTTTCAGGCTGTGTGTCAGGTCGGCAAGCGTGGTGCGATAACGGTCATAGCGGCCGCGTTCGCTGCTTAACAGGATGTTGAGATTGCGCACCAGCCCGCGAAGTTCGAGCGGCGTGTGTTCGTCGAGCAACTCCCGCTCCCGGGTTTCAAGCTCGGCGACCTGTCCAATCAGTGCCTTGATAGGGCGCAGACTCCAGTAGGCCACCAGCCAGAGCAGGGGAACCACCAGCAGCAGGTTGGCCAGCAACACATAGCTGAACCACTCCCACACCAGATCAGAGTGTTGCAACTCCTGCGGAATACTGTCGATCACCACGATATTCAGCGCCGGAAGCCGCGAAGTGGCGGCGTAGGTATTCACCGCCACCGAGTGCGTCATGGCGGAGGCATTGTTGCCATCGTAATTCTTCAGTTGATCCTGCGCGCGGGGATTATTGCCGACCACCTCGCTCGACGTCAGCGTATCGGTGTCGAGGTCATAAAATCCGGCCTTGTTCAGCCATGACTTGCTGATTTGCGCCTCGAGATCGGGCACGCGCCGCTGCGCCCACAGCAGTTTGCCGTGGGTGTCATAGATAAACACCAGCGTCGGGAAATTCAGGTCCAGGTCGGGCGGGACATTGATGGAGAGTTTGTTGTCGTGCCACTGTGCAAGGCTGAAAAAAAGATTGCTTTCTCCGCGCAGCAGGCGATAGGCCGTTTTATCGAAGCTGACCATATACCCGACTACCGCCACCAGCCCGTAGGCCAGAGACAGCGCCAGCACAACGGCGGCGGTCGCCATCATGTAGCGCGATCGCAGTGAAAAAGGATTTTTACCCTTGCTGCGCATCGATTTCACGGCCGAATATCAAAGCGATAACCCTGACCGCGCACGGTAGTAATCACCTCTTGCGGATGTTCGACCTGCAACTTCTTGCGCAACCGGCCCATCAGCACATCAACGGTGTGACTTTCTCGCAGTTCGGCGTCGGGATAAAGTTGCAGCATCAGGCTGTCTTTGCTTACCACTTTTCCGGCGTTGCGGATAAGGGTTTCAATAATGGTGTATTCGAAGGCGGTGAGTTTGACCGGCTGTTCGTTGACGGTAAGTTCACGTCGCGACAGGTCGATAACGAATGGCGGCAGGGCGATGACCTGCGAGGCCAGACCGCTGTTGCGGCGCATCAAGGCCTGCATCCGCGCGATCACTTCTTCGAGATGAAAGGGCTTGGTGACGTAATCGTCGGCACCGGCTTCAAGCACCGCGACCTTGTCTTGCCAGCTTTCGCGCGCGGTCAGTACCAGAATCGGCAGTTTGACCTGATGATTACGCCAGCGCTGGATCATGCTCAACCCGTCTTCACCCGGCAGGCCGAGGTCTACAATGGCGATATCAGGCGCATGTTCCTGCAAAAAATAGTCGGCCTCTTTGGCATCTTCGGCAGAATCTACCTGGTTTCCCATCTCGCGCAACTGCACGGACAGGTGATGGCGCAACAGCGCATTATCTTCAACGACTAAAATTCGCATAATGTTCTCCGGTTTCGGCTGGGCTCATTATCATCGTTAAAAGATAAACCTGCTATCAACCAGCGGTGGGAAATTATAAACGAAATATAAACGAGAAAAGAAAGTCACGTGAGGTTATTTTTTTAGGGCGAGATGAGTGTGCCAATGTGTCGAGATTCTTGATAACGCGCAAGGTAAAAAAGAAAAAGGGAGAAAACAGATGTTTTCTCCCCCTCATGATTCAACAGAAAGCGGTCACTTACTTCAGTTCGTCAACCATAGTGGCGGCGCGACCGATGTAGTTCGCAGGCGTCATGGCTTTCAGGCGCACTTTCTCTTCTTCCGGCAGTTCGAGGCTGTCGATAAAGACTTTCATGCCCTCGGCGTCAACACGCTTGCCGCGGGTCAGCTCTTTCAGCTTCTCGTAAGGCTTCTCGATGCCGTAACGACGCATCACGGTCTGAATCGGCTCTGCCAGCACTTCCCAGTTGCGGTCCAGCTCGCCCACCAGATTGGCTTCGTTGACTTCCAGCTTGCTGATGCCTTTCATGGTTGCCTGATAGGCAATCAGCGCATAGCCCAGGCCCACGCCCAGATTACGCAGCACGGTGGAGTCGGTCAGGTCACGCTGCCAGCGGGAAACAGGCAGTTTGCTGGAGAGGTGGTTCAGTACGGCGTTCGCCAGACCCAGATTGCCTTCGGAGTTTTCGAAGTCGATCGGGTTAACCTTGTGCGGCATGGTTGAAGAACCAATTTCACCAGCAATGGTTTTCTGCTTGAAGTGGTTCAGCGCGATGTAGCCCCAGATATCACGATCGAAGTCGATCAGGATAGTGTTGAAGCGCGCAACGCAGTCAAACAGCTCGGCAATGTAGTCGTGCGGCTCGATTTGCGTGGTGTACGGGTTCCAGGTAATTCCGAGCGAAGTCACAAACTCTTCGCTGAACTGGTGCCAGTCAACTTCAGGATAGGCCACGATGTGCGCATTGTAGTTGCCCACAGCGCCGTTGATTTTACCCAGAATTTCAACTTGTTGCAGCTGCCTGACCTGACGGTCCATACGGTAGGCGACGTTGGCCAGCTCTTTACCGATGGTGGAAGGCGTGGCAGGTTGGCCGTGAGTACGGGACAATAGCGGGATATCGCGGTACTGGGCAGCCAGCGCCTTGATGGAATCCACGATGTTCAGCCAGTAGGGCAGCACCACATCCTGACGCGCAGTTTGCAGCATCAGCGCGTGCGACAGGTTGTTGATGTCTTCGGAGGTACAGGCGAAGTGGATGAACTCTGAAACGGCGTGCAGAGCCGGGATAGCGGCTACTTTTTCTTTCAGGAAATATTCCACGGCTTTCACGTCGTGGTTGGTGGTCTTCTCGATGTCTTTAATACGCTGAGCGTCTTTTTCATCGAAATTGGCCACTAACTGGTCAAGGAAAGCGTTTGCGTCGGCGTCAAAAGCAGGGACTTCTTTGATTTCTGCACAGGTGGCCAATTTTTGCAGCCAACGTACTTCAACCTGCACGCGGAATTTCAGCAAACCAAATTCGCTGAAAATAGTGCGCAGCGCGCTGACTTTGTCACCGTAGCGTCCGTCAACGGGGGAAACGGCTGTCAGTGAGGATAATTCCATCGGTAGCAACTCCAGGATCTTATTAACAGTAAAATTTCATACCTGTCTGGCGACGGGTATCACAAATCTGATTTTCAGCAACGGGCGAGAATGCTTTTCGCCTGCTCGAACAATCGGTTACGGGAAAACATCAGCTGTAGGCGGCCACCGCCTACCTGCTGCCACAACACTGCCGCGCGAATGCCTGCAAGCAGCAAGGCCCGAACTTTGGCCTGAATCTGTGGGTTCTGCAAAATGGCTGGCGAACCAACCACCTGAATTCTTGGGCCTGCCGGACTCACGATGTCGACGTAAATCGAGGCCAGCGAACTTATCATCTGCTCGGACTCAAGCTCGAAGTGCGCCAACTGGCGGTCGAGCTGGTCGATGCGCTGCCCGAGCTGGTCCATCGACGACTTTTTGGCGTGGAGTTTGCGCTCCAGCACCATCAGACTTAGCGTATAACGCGTGAGCTCGGCCCCGAGTCCCTGACGATTGGCATTCAATACGCCCATCAGCGTTTCAAGGCCCATCTTCAGATTGGCTTCGTTATTGCCAAATACCGCAAGCGTAGACGCCGGATTCATCTCGAGCAGGCTGCGCAGTGAAACGGTCATCCCTTCGCGATCGCACGTCCCTTCGTGGGCCAATTGCTGAACTAGACGCGCAGTCTGGCACATACCCGCCAGCGCTAGCGTAATGTCATAATAATTTTTGGCCACGGTTACTCCTGTAAGCGTTGTTTGACGGCAACGTTCTGCGACTCTTTTTGCGGGGTGCCACTAATGGCGACAGATCATGCCACAAAACGGCGGCTAAACACAGCGCCGAAAAGCAGGGAATGTGGCGGCGATGCCGATAAAATGGAACAGATAGCCTAAACTTGGCCCTAATCGAGTTATTTACCGCTGGACTCTCGTGAAAACGGGCGCAGAAATGGCCTTCGAGGGTTGGCAAAAAGAGAGGTCAGATGAAGACGTTAGCAAAGTTTGCAGCAGGATCCGCCGCCGTGTTGTTGTCACTCGGCGCACAGGCTGCTACGCCCGGCAAAGCCATCGATCAAAAAATCGAGCAGTGTTCGCAGAAGGCCATGTCCACACTTGATTCCGAAAGCTGTTTACAGCAAGGCTATGCCGAATGGGACAAAGAGTTGAATGTACAGTATCAGGCATTGCTGAAAGGGCAGGCGGCAGGGGTTAAAAAAAGCATTGTGCAGTCGCAGCGGGACTGGCTGACCTACCAGAAATCGTATTTTGCCGCACTGGACAACTTTTATCGTCAGCAGCAGGGAACCGTTTGGGGGCTGGTGGATGCGCAGGCCAAACTGGATTTCATCCGTAACAAGGCCATCGAGCTGAATACACTCCGGGGCAGTCTGGATGTGAGCGGCGGAAACGGCTGATTCGCGTTCGAGAAGAGCGCGCAGAAAGCAAAACCCCGTCCTGAAGACGGGGTTGGCAAGATGCCGTGTTATTGCGTCAGCGGAATGCGCTGTTCAATCACACCGCCGCCCAGGCAGACTTCACCCAGATAAAACACCGCAGACTGACCCGGCGTCACGGCCGCTACCGGCGAGTCGAAACGCACTTCGATACGGTTATCATCCAGTGGCGTAATCACGCACGGAATATCTTCCTGACGATAGCGCGTCTTCACGACGCAGTGCAGCGGAGCGGTGATCGGCTGACGATCGACCCAGTCCAGCTGCTGGGCAATCAAGCCCACCGACATCAGACGCGGGTGCTCGTGGCCCTGTGCAACATAAAGAATGTTGTTGGCGACGTCTTTGTCGACCACGTACCACGGATCTTCGCCGCCGTCTTTCTGACCGCCGATGCCCAGACCTTTACGCTGACCCAGCGTGTGATACATCAGGCCCTGATGCTTGCCCATGTCCTGACCGTCGACGCTTTTGATAGGGCCGGGTTGCGCGGGCAGATAACGTCCGAGGAAGTCGCGGAATTTGCGCTCGCCGATAAAGCAGATCCCGGTGGAATCTTTCTTTTTGGCGGTAACCAGCTCCTGCTCTTCGGCAATGCGGCGTACTTCGGGCTTTTCGAGCTCGCCGACCGGGAACAGACTTTTGGCAATCTGCTGGCTGCCCAGCGTGTAAAGGAAGTAGCTTTGATCCTTGTTGCCGTCGAGTCCGCGCAGCAGCAGGCTCTGGCCGTTTTTATCCTGACGACGGACATAGTGCCCGGTCGCGATGTAGTCTGCGCCGAGATCTTCGGCGGCAAATTCCAGGAACGCCTTGAACTTTATCTCTTTGTTGCACAGGATGTCGGGGTTTGGCGTGCGGCCGGCCTTGTATTCCTGCAAGAAATGTTCGAACACGTTGTCCCAGTATTCGGCTGCAAAATTAATGGTGTGCAGCTTGATGCCCAGCTTGTCGCTGACCGCTTGCGCATCGGCAAGGTCAGTGGCGGCGGAGCAGTATTCTTCGTCGTCGTCCTCTTCCCAATTCTTCATAAAGAGGCCCTCGACCTGATAACCTTGCTGAAGCAGCAGGTAGGCAGATACCGAGGAATCGACACCGCCGGACATCCCGACGATCACTTTTTTCTGGCTGTTGTCTGACATAGCAGTTCCAAAACATAGAGTCATAACCCGAAAACGCCATCCACACGAGGATGAAGGCCGCGTGCCAACGACGTTTTTTGCGGGGGCATAAAAAGAGCAGGCAGAATTTTATCACGTTGCCTGCCTGGCTGCACTACACCTTGGGAGCGGGCTTTCAGGACGGCAGATTAAAATTGCCGAGCAGCGACAGCGGGTAGCGCAGGTTCTGCTGATAGAGACGAATGCTTTCGGCCACGAGTGGCGAACGCAGATGACTGGAGCGGAATATCTCGTCGGCGCTCAACCAGCGGCAACCCGAGATATCGCTGTCCTGTGGATGTGTCGGCACGATTTCATGCAAGTCGATAACGAAGGAAAAGCGCAAAAATGCCGTGTTGTCGGGTGCCTGCCATTGATGCAGCCCGATAAAAGCCTGCGGCGCGGCGTGGATGCCGGTCTCTTCGAACAGTTCCCGCCGGACGGCGGCTACCAGCGTTTCATTGGCTTCAAGATGACCGGCAGGCTGGTTCAGCGTCAGTCGATCATTAATGATTTCATCAACCAGCAGGAATCTGCCTTCCGCCTGAACCACGCAGGCGACGGTGACGTTCGGTTTAAACTGGGGTTCAGCCTGGGGTGTTGCCATAATCAATCTCCTTCCATTGTCCCGGCGCCAAATCGCCAAGGGTCAGCTCGCCCATGCTGTAGCGAACAAGCCGTAATGTAGGATAGCCAATATGCGCGGTCATGCGGCGCACCTGACGATTTTTCCCCTCATACAGCGTGATTTTAAGCCAGCAGGTGGGAATGTTCTTGCGCTCGCGAATAGGCGGAATACGCACCCATAGCCAGTGGGGTTCGTCGACTTTTTCCACGCCCGCCGGAAGGGTTTGCCCGTCTTTAAGCGGTAATCCACGTCGAAAAGCCTGCAAGGCGGCCTCATCCGGTTCACCTTCAACCTGTGCGTAATAGATTTTAGCCGTGCGCTTGCCGGGCTGGGTCAGTTGCGCCTGAAGCTGACCATCGTTGGTCAGCACTAGCAATCCTTCGCTGTCTCTGTCGAGACGTCCCGCCGCGTACACATCCGCCACGGCAATATAGTCTTTCAACGTCGCACGTCCGGCCTCGTCGGTGAACTGTGGCAGCACATCAAAGGGTTTATTGAATAACAGGACCTTGCG
>Ga0308159_1004488_pt1 | contig 12727 bp, 9 predicted proteins | sample PhyCR1_FD_201040 | JGI IMG/M metagenome (GOLD analysis project Ga0308159, IMG submission 201040) | Phyllosphere microbial communities from UC Gill Tract Community Farm, Albany, California, United States - DLSLC.R1 | ecosystem: Host-associated > Plants > Phyllosphere > Unclassified | place: USA...
TGGATCTGCCCGTGCCGGTCCTGCAGCAGGTAGGTCAGGTTGCCGTGCAGCACGCCCGGGCGGCCGCGGTTGAGCGACGCCGCGTGTTCCGGCGTGTCCATGCCACGCCCGGCGGCCTCGACACCCCACAGCGCCACGTCCTTGTCGTCCAGGAACGGGTGGAACAGCCCCATGGCGGAGCTGCCGCCGCCGACGGCGCAGACCAGCGCGTCCGGCAGGCGGCCTTCCAGCTCCAGGATCTGCTCGCGCGTCTCCTCGCCGACCACGCACTGGAAGTCCCGCACCATCTGCGGATAGGGGTGCGGCCCGGCGACGGTGCCGATGCAGTAATAGGTGTCGTGCACGTTGGCGACCCAGTCGCGCAGCGCTTCGTTCATCGCGTCCTTCAGCGTGCCGGCGCCGGAGGTGACGGGCACCACCTCGGCCCCCATCAGCTTCATGCGGAACACGTTGGGCGCCTGGCGCTCGACGTCGGTGGCGCCCATGTAGACGACGCACTGAAGGCCGAACAGCGCGCAGGCCGTGGCGGTGGCCACGCCATGCTGGCCCGCGCCGGTCTCGGCCAGGATGCGCTTGCGGCCCATCCGCTTCGCCAACAGAATCTGGCCAAGCACGGCGTTGATCTTGTGGGCGCCGGTGTGGTTCAGCTCCTCGCGCTTGAAGTACACCTTGGCGCCCATGCCGGGACCAGCACCTTCGCGCAGATGCTCGGTCAGGCGGCTGCAGTACCAGAGCGGGCTGGGGCGGCCGACATAATCCTTCAGCAGCCAGCGCCACTCCGCCATGAACGCCGCATCGTTCTTCGCGGATTCATAGGCCTGCTCCACTTCGAGCAGCAGGGGCATCAGGGTCTCGGCCACATAGCGGCCTCCGAACTGGCCGAAGCGCCCACGCGCATCGGGACCCTGACGGAGCGAGTTGGTCAATGGCTGATTCACGATCCATCCCTCCGAACGGGGCACCGTGTGTAGCGCGCGGGGAAGGGCGGGGGTAGGGCCAGGGGAAAGGAAGACGGCCCAGGGGACGGAATTCCGCCAGAGCCCGCCCTTTTGCCAGCCTAGTCCAAGCTCAGCCTTCTTTCCCCAGCGCCGCATGAACAAAAGCCGCGATCAAGGCGGCATCCTTCACCCCCCGCGCCCGCTCCACGCCCGAGGACACATCCACCCCCGGCGCGCTGGTCGCGCGGATGGCCTCGGCCACGTTGCCAGGCGTCAGCCCGCCCGCCAGCAGCCAGGGCCGCGGGATCTCGCGCCCAGCCAGCAGCGACCAGTCGAAGCTGGCGGCATTGCCCCCGGGCAGGGCGGCACCCGCTGGCGGCTTGGCATCCAGCAGGAAGTGGTCCACCGCCGGGGCATAGGCCTCCAGCAAGCCGAGATCGGCTTCCGTCGCGATGCCCATCGCCTTCATCACCGGCAGCCCGAACCGGGCCTTCACCGCCGCGCAACGCTCCGGGCTCTCCTGCCCATGCAGTTGCAACAGCCGCAGCGGCGCCATTTCCAGCACGCCAGCGATGGTGTCGTCATCCGCATCGACGAACAGCCCGACCGGCGTGACAGCCGCCGGCATGCGGGCGATCAACGCCCCCGCCCATTCCGACCCAATGGCGCGGGGCGACGGCGGATAGAACACGAAGCCCAGCAGCGTCGCCCCCGCCTGGCAGGCCGCATCCGTCGCCTCGGCATCCTTGATGCCGCAGATCTTCACTTGCATGGGCTGCTATCCAAGGCCTTCGGAACGCATGTCCGCCAGCCTCCCCTCCGTTTCTGCCGTGATGGCCTCGCAAGGTGAATGGCGCAGTGCGCCAGACTTGGGAAGGCCACCGTCTCCCCGCCAGTCCAGCCCGTGGCAGCTCAGCGGCCAAGCTGGAGGAACGCCATACAACACAGGAGGTTAGAAAGTTACACCTTGAGTAGAACAAGGTCGGGGAACGAATTCCCCATCAAACCTACTAGGTCTGACCCTTCTTTTCTTTTTTCGAGTTTTCTGGCGTGGCCGTTGAGGGGTGGCCTTAAAACGCCGCTGGGTGCGTCGGAGGTCCTAGACCTCCGGCGACTGACGGTTCAGCCCGCGTGGCCCATTATTAAACTCATCAAGCAGCGTTCGCTCTCAGCTTTGAGGCGCAACGCCAAACTGGCAGAAAAAAAGAAGGGGTCAGGGGAATTCATTCCCCAGCCTTCCTCCCACTCCACGCCTGACAACCAGCATTCCCGCCCAGGCCACGCGCCGAAGAGCCGGCAAACCCGTGCTACCCCGCCAGGGAAGCCGCGATGGCTGCCGCCGCCTGGGCTGGCGAGGCGCTGGCCGTGATGGGGCGGCCGATCACCAGCCAATCCGCGCCGGCGGCCGCGGTATCTTCCGGTGTGGCCACGCGGGCCTGGTCGCCCTTGTCGCTGCCGGCGGGGCGCACGCCGGGCACTACCAGCAGCGGCGCTTCGCCGAAGGCGTCGCGGATCAGGCTGACCTCGTGCGGGCTGCACACCAGCCCGTCCGCCCCGGCGGAGAGCGCCAGGCGTGCCAGCCGCAGCACCTGCTGCGCCGGCCCGCCGGACACGCCGGTGTCGGAGAGCTGGGCGGCGGTGAAGCTGGTCAGCACCGTCACGGCCAGGATGGCGGGGCGGCGCGGCCCGGCGGCTTCCTCGGCGGCGCGGCGGGCAGCCTCGATCATCGGCGCGCCGCCGCCGCCATGCAGCGTCAGCATCGCCGGCCCGGGCGCATCGCCCACGGCGCAGACGGAGCGGACGGCACCCGCGACGGTGTTGGGAATGTCGTGGAACTTGAGGTCGAGGAACACTGGCCGGTGCTGGGCGATCTGCCGCACCACGCCGGGGCCGGCGGCGCAGAACAGTTCCAGCCCCACCTTCACCAGCCCGACATGCGGCGCGACCGATTCGGCCCAGCCCAGTGCCTGGGCCGGGTCAGGCGTATCCAGCGCGGCGATGATGCCGCAGCGGTTCGGCTTGAAGGCGGTCATGCGTGGGTCGCAGGCACCAGCGCCGTCTGGCCGGACGCGGTATTCACCACCGGGGTGGCTTGGCGGGCGCGCAGGTCGGCCAGCTCGGCCTCCAGCAGCCGGGCGGCGCGCTGCAGCTGCTTGGCACGGGCGCGGTGGCGCAGCCCGGTGCCCCAGGCCAGCAGGGCGCCCAGTAGGAAGGCCAGGAAGGCCGCACCCAGCACGGCGCCTGCCAGCGGCATCTGCCAGGCGAGGTCGAACGGCCAGAAGCGCAGATCCACCGGGCCGGTGTTGGAGATGGCGAACAGCACCAGCACCAGCAGCAGTGGGGCGGCGAGCAGGATACGCAGCATCATCAATCCGCCTTGGCTGCGGCACGGGCGGGGCGGCGGGCGGCCTGCAGGGGGCCACCGTTCACACGCTCCCGCAATTCCTTGCCGGGCTTGAAGTAGGGGACAGCTTTACTGGCCACTTCAACCGATTCACCCGTGCGCGGGTTGCGGCCCAGCCGCGGGTCCCGCTGCTTGGCGGAAAAGGCGCCGAAGCCGCGCAACTCCACCCGGTCCCCCCGCGCCAGGGCGGCGCTGATCTGGTCGAAAATGGTGCCGACAATCAGTTCGACATCCGGCTGGCGCAGATGCGGGTTCGCCGCCGCGAGCTGCGCGATCAATTCAGACTTCGTCATGGCGCGCCTGACTCCTCTCGGGGCGGGGGTATCAAGGTCACGATCAAGGCTGCCAAACGGCCCGCACGCCGTCAATCGCAAGCCATTCTGAAATCACAGTTTTTGCAATGCCGCGAAGCGCGAAGCCGAAGGTGCGCTCGGACAGGTCCCGCGTCTCCAGCTCCCGCACCGGCGTGGCGGCCGGAATGGCGCGGGCGGATTCCAGCCAGGCGCGCGCATCTTCCTCGCCGCCGATGGCATCCACCAGCTTCAGGGCGACCGCCTGCCGGCCGGTATAGACGCGGCCATCGGCCAGGATGCGCACATCCTCCACCGGCATGCGGCGGCCCTCGGCCACCATGGTGACGAACTGGGCGTGCAGGTCGGAAATCACCGCGCGCATGGCGGCGCGGCCTTCCTCGGTCATCGGCTGGAACGGGCTGGGCTGGCCCTTGAGCGCGGCGGAGGCCAGCGTCTCCGGCCGTACGCCCAGCCGGCCCATCAGCTCCGATACGTCGAAGGACTGCATGATGACGCCGATCGAGCCGGTCACCGTGCTCTCCCGCGCGAACACCCGCTCGGCCGGCATCGCGATCATGTAGGCGGCGGAAGCGGCGGTGCCGCGCATTACCGCCACCACCGGCTTCTGCGCCCGGAAGCGGGCCACGGCGGCGTGCAGCGCCTCGCCGCCCGCCACGGTGCCGCCGGGGCTGTCGATGGAAAGGATCAAGGCGCGGACGGAATTGTTGCGCGCGGCGGCGTCCAGCGCCTCGCTCACCTTGCGGTCGTCGGTGATGGTGCCTTCCACCTGCAGGCGCGCGACATAGGCAGCACCCGGCACGGCATCGGCGATGTTGCCGCGGAACGCCACGAAGGCCGCCAGCGCGCCCAGCGCCACGGCGGCCACGCGCCACACCGTCAGGTGCCGCTTCAGCCGCCGGCGGTCTACCAGCAGGTCATGGTCGAGGGAGGCGGTCATGTCGCGGCATCCATGCGGGCAGGCGGCGGGCGGGGTCAAGAGGAAGGCGCAGCTCACGCCCGGCTCCTCACCCCGCGGGGCTTTTATGCCACTGGGGGCAGGGGGCGGTCCCGTGGTTTTGTGGTGGGAGAAAAAGGCCGGGGAGGCAGTTCCCGGACCCCTTCTCTCCCTGCAGTCAGGAAGGGATGGGAGGGAAGGTCAGGGGAATGAATTCCCCTGAAACCCCATCTTTCTTCTGTCAGTTGGCGTTGCGCTTGGAGCCGGCAGATGTCGCCGTAAGACCATGGCCACTTAAGCTGAACCCTCAGCCTTCGGCCTAACCCGGCCCAGGTTCAGAAAGATTGGACGCCCCCACAGCCACGCCCAAAAGACTCGCAGAAAAAAGAAGGGGTCCGGGGAATTCCTTCCCCGGCCTTCCCTACCAGCGCCACGCCCCCCAGACGCAAAACGCCCCGGGTGTTTCCACCCGGGGCGTTCGCGAAGCCTTCCGTGGAGACGGAAGGATCAGTCCTCGGAGACCATCGAGTTACGGCGGCGGATGGCCGCGCCCAGGATGTCACCCAGCGAGGCGCCGGAGTCGGTCGTGCCGAATTCCTTCATCGCCTCACGCTCTTCCTCGACTTCCTTGCCCTTGATGGTCAGGGACAGGCGGCGGGCAGCGCGGTCGATCGCCACAACCTTCGCATCGACCTTCTCGCCGATGGCGAACTTGTCGGGGCGCTGGTCGCCACGGTCACGGGCCAGCTCGGCGCGACGGATGAAGCCCGTCAGCACGTCGTCGACCTTCACCTCGATGCCGTTCTGCTCGACCTTCGTCACGATGCAGGTGACGATGTCGTTCTTGCGGACGCGGTCCAGCACTTCGGCGGCCGGGTCGGCCTCGAGCTGCTTGATGCCGAGGGAGATGCGCTCCTTCTCGACGTCCACATCCAGCACCTTGGCCTTGACGATCTGGCCCTTCTGGTAAGCGGCCATCGCCTGCTCGCCAGCAATGTCCCACGAGAGGTCGGACATGTGGACCATGCCGTCGATCTCGGGAGCCAGACCCACGAACAGACCGAACTCGGTGATGTTGCGGATCTCGCCCTCGACGATCGAGCCGGGGCCATGGCTCTCCAGGAACAGCTCCCAGGGGTTGCCCTGGGCCTGCTTCAGGCCGAGCGAGATGCGGCGCTTCGGCTCGTCCACGTCCAGGATCAGCACGTCGGCCTCCTGGGTGGTGGCGACGATCTTGCCCGGGTGGACGTTCTTCTTGGTCCAGCTCATCTCGGAGACGTGGACCAGACCCTCGACGCCCGGCTCCAGCTCCACGAAGGCGCCGTAGTCGGTGATGTTGGTCACGCGGCCGCTGAACTTCGCACCCACCGGGTACTTGATCGCCACACCTTCCCACGGATCGGACATCAGCTGCTTCATGCCGAGGCTGATACGCTGCGTCTCGGAGTTGAAGCGGATGACCTGCACGCGGACGGCCTGGCCGATGGTCAGGGCCTCGGACGGGTGGTTGATGCGGCGCCAGGCGATGTCGGTGACATGCAGCAGGCCGTCCACGCCACCCAGATCCACGAACGCGCCGTAGTCGGTGATGTTCTTGACCACGCCGTCCAGGATCATGCCTTCCTTGAGGCCCTGGATCAGCTCAGAACGCTGCTCCGCACGGGTCTCTTCGAGGACGGCACGACGCGACACGACGATGTTGCCGCGGGCCCGATCCATCTTCAGGATCTGGAACGGCTGCGGGCTGCCCATCAGGGGCCCGACATCGCGCACGGGGCGGATATCGACCTGGGAGCCGGGCAGGAAGGCCACGGCGCCGCCGAGGTCGACGGTGAAGCCACCCTTGACGCGGCCGAAGATCACGCCGTTCACGCGCTGCTGCGCGGTGAAGGCCTTCTCCAGGTTGGTCCAGGCCTCTTCACGACGGGCCTTCTCGCGGGACAGGACGATCGCGCCGTCACGGTCCTCGTAGCGCTCGACGAACAGCTCGATCACGTCGCCGGGCTGCACCTCGGCCTTCTGGCCCTGGGGTGCGAATTCCTTCAGGGGCACGCGCCCCTCGCTCTTCAGACCGACGTCGACCACAGCGTAGTCGTCGTCGATGCGGATCACCTTGCCGGTGACGACGGAGCCGGCGAAGCCGGTGTCAGCACCCAGGGTCTCATCGAGCAGTGCAGCAAAGTCTTCGGTCTCGGCGGACGCCGTGGCGAAGCTGTTGGCATTGGCCATGTAGCGGAATTATCCTGCATGCGGCCCAGGCAAGAAACCCAGGCCGTTTCCTGCGCCCCCGCTTGCGCGAGCACGGCTTGGCCCGGCACCGGATCATCGCGGCGCGCACAGGCCCTGCTGATAAGGGGGAATATCGGTCCACCCTAGACCGTCCCGGCCACCGGCCAGGCACCCCACCATCCAAAGACGGCGCGGTTCTCGGCAACCGCCTAGTCCTTCGTGGGTCGTTTCGTCAAGCGAATTCGGGATTTTGGCGGGTACGAAGGCTGTTGGAGAAAGGAAGGCCGGGGAAGGAATATCCCGGGCCCCATCTTCTTTTCAAGAGTCTGGCGTAACGCCCCAGAACCAAGTGCGGCACCGGGCAAGCCGTCAAACTAACCCCACCGAATGCCCAGTCGCTGCAGGCGACGGATTGCCACCATGCCCCAGCCATGACTTGCGCCAAGGCGCCCTCTGCCCCCAACACACCCGGGAAAACTGACAAAAAGAAAGAAGGGGCCTGGGGAATTCTTTCCCCAGCCTTCCTTTTCGCCTCCGCAGCAAAGGCCAGACCCCAGCCACAGTACAGGGAGTAATAAAAGGTAGTCCCTCCCCGCCTCAGCCCGCCCGGCCCAGCAGCGTCCGCGCGCCCTGGCGCCACGCATCCCAGGCCGCGTCCGCCGCCGTGCCGCGCCGTTCCGCTTCTTCCGACGCCTGGTTCAGCCGCTGCCGGGCCTGGTCCCGCGCCGCACCGGTGCGGTCCTCGGCTGCCGCGCGGGCGCGTTCCAGCGCCGAATCGGCGTTCAGGGAGGCACGGCGGGCGGTGAGGAACTCCTCCAGCAGGCGCCGCTGGGTGGCCATGTCCTCGGTCAGGGTGGCCAGGGTGGCGCGGCCTTCCAGCCCTTCGGGCGCCGTCGCCAGCAGGTCCCGCAGGGTCTCCAGCGTGCCGGGGCCGCCGGGCAGGCGGCGGGCCTGCTGCTCCACATCCACGTCGCGCCAGGAAATCACCGCCGGGTCGCCCAACCCGGCATCCCAAAGCGGGATGTCGCGCTGCCGGGCGGTCTGGAACGGCAGGCGCAGCGTGGTGGGCGCGCGGTCCAGCACCGCCTCATGCCGCAGGCCGAAGCTGCCCTCGGCGCTGACGGGAAAGTCGGGCTTGGCGCCGGGCCGGGCTGGCACGTCCACCACCAGCCGGCCGCGCGCGCCGCGCGGGTCGATGGCCATCAGCACCGTATCCTCCACCAGGTAGGACACGCGCAGCGCGCCGCCGCGCAGGGTGATGCCGGTCGGCCGCTCCCGCCGCTCGGTATTGCGGGTGATCAGTACGTCGCGGTCGCGCGCGAAGGCGACGATGCGCATGTCGCGCGGCGGCAGCGCCGTCAGCTCGGCGTCGCCCAGATAGCCACCGGCCTCGGCGCTGGTGCCGGCCATTCCGTAGACGGTGGCCAGGCCGGCCGGCAGCGTCGCCGTGCCGGTATTGACCAGCCGCACCGCCTGCAACGGGTGGCGGGAGACGGCGTCCTGCACCCACCACACCCGCTCCGCCACCAGGGCGGTATCGGCGAAGGGCAGGTTGGCGGTCTCGCCATTCCGCAGGCTAACCGGCGTGCCCAGCGTGAAGGCGACCCGGCCGGGGGAGGGCGCGGCCTGCGCCGGCTCCGGCGGCGGAGCCGGCGGGGCGGCGCGGCTGCGCTCGGCATAGGCGCGCGGGGCGGGGGCGATAGGGGCGGCGGCCGGCATCGGCATCTGCGGCATGGCGCCGGTATCGGCGGTCACGTCCACCGGTGCGGAACCCTGCACCGGCAGCTCCGGCCGCGGCACCAGCACGGGCGTATACAGTGCCTGGCGAAACGCCGCCGCATCGCCCGAGACGAGGCTGAGGCGGATATTCTCCCAATCCGCGCCACTGCGGTTCTCCACCACCGCCCAGCCCTGCAGCCGGGCCTCGCCCGGGCGCTCCAGCGGCGGTACCAGCAGGCGCCAGGAGGGCTTCCACAACGGCGCCCCGGCCACATAGGTCACGCCCACCTCGCGCGACGAGCCGGGCCGGCCCTCGGCGGTCCCCAACTCGATGCGGATCTCCCGCTCGCTCTCGGCGCTGGCGGCGGCCAGCGCGGTGGCGGCGCGGGCGAGGCGGGCATTCAGCGCCGCGTCCTCCAGCCGGATCGGCGCACCATCCTCCACCTTCACCGTCACCGTGCCCTCCGGCGTCAGCAGGGACAGGCGCAGCACGCCCTCCTCCTCGCTGGCGGAGGCGATCAGCCCGGACTGCCCGGCGGCAGCCGCGCGCTGGCCGCGCAAGGCATTCAACATGGCGGCACGGGTGGCGAAGTCCTCCGCCCGCAGCGGCAGGCCACGCAGCGCCTCCGCCGCCAGGTCCTGCGCCGGCAGGCGGATGCGCGGGCTGCCACTGGCGGCATCCCGCACCACCAGGCTCTTCAGCAGGTCATCGATCGCCTCGGTGGGTGCGCGGAAGGTGATATCCTCGCCCGCCACCAGCGGCCCCGCCCGCTCGATCTGCGCCAACCCGGCGGAGGACAACGTCACCGAACGCACCGGCAGGTCGGCCGCCATGGCCGGCGTCATCACAGGCATGGCCGGCAGGGTGAGCAGGAACAGGGCGAGGGCGCGGCGCATCGGTCGTAGGCCTCCGGTCGAAACGGGTGCGAAGCAGAGCCTGGGCCGGGCGGATTCGTCCAGTCCAGGGATGGTCAGGAATGCGTGTGCCCCTTGTCACCAGGGGGCATGATGACGGGGCGGTGGACCGAGAGGGCTCTGCCCCCTCGGGCTCCCCCGGCAGAGGATACGATCCCCTGCACCCGCGGATCATCGGCACTGCGCGGGGTCTGGGCGCAGTACCCTTCAGAATACTATTATAATACAATATATTAGTTATATCTCGGCCTTCAACAGGACGAAGCGCTGCCGCAAGCTCATCTTATCAATGTCTGCGGCCAAACCGGCATGTCTGCAGATCAATGACATCGCAGACAGGTAAAGCCGTACCTTACGAACTCTCTCCAACGAATGGGCTTCCAAAGGCCTCAGGCCTTTGGCAGGGAGAGTTTGAGAGGGGCAGCGCCCCTCTCAACCGCGCGCTCAGACCCCGCCAAAACCACAGCCCGCAAAGGCCGCGCGCATGGCGGCCGGCATCGGTGCCTCGGCGGCCAGGGGCGGTTCCAGGGGCAGGCGGATGGCGCGTGCCAGCAGGTGCAGCCCGCCAGGGGCCGGCGTGCCGTAGAACGGGTCCCCCAGGATGGGCCAGCCCAGCGCAGCGCAGTGCACGCGCAGCTGGTGGGTGCGGCCGGTGCGGGGGCGCAACTCCAGCCAGCACAGTCCTCCGCCGCGCCCCAGCACCCGCCACAGCGTGGTGGCGGGCTGGCCATCCGCCTGGGCTTCGATCCGCCAGCCGCGCGCGGCGCTGCTGACCTTGCGCAGCGGCAGGTCGATCCGCCCCTGATTGGCCGCCGGGCCGGGGCCGGACAGCACGGCCCAGTAGGTCTTCTCGGCCCGGCCCTCGGCGAACAGCGCACCCAGCTCGGCCAGGGCCGGCTTGGTGCGGCCCAGCACCAGGCAGCCGGCGGTATCGGTATCCAGCCGGTGCGCCGGCTGCGGCACGCGCTTCTTGCCGAAAGCCAGTTGCGGCAACCAGTCCTCCAGGCTCGGCCCGCCGCGCGGGCCGGCATGCACCGGCAGGCCGACCGGCTTGTCCAGCACCAGCACCGTCTCCGTCCGCAGCAGGATGCGCGCGGCGATCTCGGGCGGCGGCTCGGCCGGCAGGCGGGGCGGGGGGAGGGGCCGCGCCGGGGGGCGTCGGTGCGTTGGGCGCGGCGGCATGGGAAGCGGTGGGTCCTCGAAGGGGGGAGCAAGGTTGGGGAAGAAGGAATTCTCTTCCAAACCCCCACTTCGTCTTTTTGCGCTGTTTGCGGGTGGGGCCGCCAGGGGCGTTGCGCCATAAGGCAGCGCGCCGCCGTGCGGCTGATGGTCCAGCCTTCTCGCGGCGCCCGCCCCTGCTTCAACAGGCGGCAGACTCGAAGACAAAAGAAGGGGTCCAGGGGAATTCCTTCCCCTGGCCTTCGTCCCTCAGGCCGCCTTCGGCAGCACCCGGCCGGTCGATTCCGCCCAGGCGAAGTAAAGCTCCCGCGCCTTGGTGCCGAGCGGGCCGATCGGCAGCGCACGGCCCTCGAAATTGGTGCAGTACTGCACCTTGCCGAAATTGCCGGTGGCGAAGATCTCGTCCGCCTCGCGCAGCATCTGCGGCGTCACCGTCACCTCCCGCGCATCGATGCCGGCCTCGCGCAGCAGCGTCAGCACGCGGGTGCGGGTGATGCCAGCCAGGAAGGTGTTGTTGGCAACCGGCGTGTACACCACGCCATCCTTGGCGAACATCAGGTTGGACGTCGCGAACTCCGCCACATTCCCCTCGAAGTCGCATAGCACCGCATTCTGGAACCCCTTGTCTCGCGCCGATGCCGCGGCGCGGGAGGAATTGGGATACAGCGCGGACGCCTTGGCATTGGTCGGCGCCATGTCCGGCGCCGGGCGGCGCTCCGGCACCAGGCAGGCGGAGAAGCCGGCACGGTGGTCGGGCATCGGCGCCTCATAGACCGAGAGGACGAACTCCGTGCTCTCCGGGTCCGGGAAGGCCGCGCCGATGCCCTTGCGGACAAAGAACTGCGGGCGAATATAGAGCTCGGCATCGGCCGGCATCATCGCCACGCCCTCGCGGCACAACGCCTCGATCTCGGCTGCGGTCTTGGTCGGCGCCATCGCCATGTTCTTCGCGCTCTGCACCGCACGGGCACAGTGCAGGTCCAGGTCCGGCACCAGGCCACGGATCGCTCGCGCACCGTCGAAAATGATCGAGCCCAGCCAGAAGGCATGGTCCATCGGGCCCAGCAGCTTCGGCTCCTGGGTGGACCACTTGCCCTCATGCCAAAAGACGCCTGCCATGACCGTCACTCCCTGGATTGGTGGCCGCGCAACCTCAGCCACGCGGCGAATACCCCGCCACAGTGCCACGACCCGTCACGGAATTGAAGGGAGGGGGCTGCCAAAGGCCTCGCCTGGGGACGTCCGGCTGATGGGGTAGATGCGGGAGGGTTTGAAGCCGAAGGCCGGGGAAAGAATTCCCCGGACCCCATCTTTTTTCTTCGAGTTTGGCGTGGCGCCTCAGATCAAAAGCGGACGCTCTTCGATGATTTTAAATATGGGCCACGCGGGCTGGACCCTCAGTCGCCGGAGGTCCAGGACCTCCGGCGCACCCAGTCGTATCTCAAGTACACCCGTTCAACAGCCACACCCGAAGAACTCGAAAAAGTAAAAGAAGGGGCCCGGGGAATTCCTTCCCTGGCCTTCCCTTCCCTCAGTGGGCGACAGCCCAGTTCGGCCCCTGCCCGATTTCCGCGCGCAGCGGCACGCGCAGCACTGCGACGCCTTCCATCACCTGCTTCACGATGGCGGCGGTCTGTTCCACCTCGTTCTCCGGCACTTCGAACAGCAATTCGTCGTGCACCTGCAGCAGCATCTTCGCGTTCAGCTTCGCTTCGCGCAGGGCTTTCGGCATGCGGGCCATGGCGCGCTTGATGATCTCGGCCGCGCCGCCCTGGAAGGGGGCGTTGATGGCCGCGCGTTCCGCGTTGCCGCGCCGTGCCATGTCCTTGGAGGCGATGCCGTCGATCCACAGCTTCCGCCCGAACGGGGTCAGGACGAAGCCGTTGATGCGGGCTTCTTCCTTCAGCCGTTCCATCTCCGCCCGGATGCCGGGGTACTGGGCGAAATAGGCGTCGATGATGCCCTTCGCTTCCCCGGCGCCGATGCCCAGGCGGGCGCCCAGGCCGAAGGCGGACATGCCGTAGATGATGCCGAAATTGATGGTCTTGGCCCGGCGGCGGCTTTCCTTGTCCACCTTGCCCGGCTCCAGGTGGAA
>Ga0308159_1004489_pt1 | contig 12723 bp, 11 predicted proteins | sample PhyCR1_FD_201040 | JGI IMG/M metagenome (GOLD analysis project Ga0308159, IMG submission 201040) | Phyllosphere microbial communities from UC Gill Tract Community Farm, Albany, California, United States - DLSLC.R1 | ecosystem: Host-associated > Plants > Phyllosphere > Unclassified | place: USA...
TCCCTGACCTGCTCCAGCGACAGGTGCGCGGCGCCGGCTTGCAGCACCTGGCGGGCCGAGCGGGCATCGACGACCGAAAGCCCCGTGCGCAGTTCGATGCGATCGCCTGCGGCCACTGGCAGGTCGAACGCGAGCCGGTCGTGGTCGAGAACCGTGCCGTCGGCTTTGATCGCCTTGCCGTTGCGGCGGAGCGTGCTGGCGAAGGAAAGGTGGTAGACGCCCTGATCGCACACCGTTCCCGCCGACATGCTGCCGCGCAGATCGTCGGCCCGGCGGCGTTCCCATGCGGCGCTGCGGCGTTTCGTGTAGCTGTGGCGCGGGTCCAGGACCACCCGGATGGTGCCCGCGCGCGGCACCGTGAACCGCGACAGGCCCACCGCGCCCACCGCCGCCAGATCGGCGCGCAGGCCGCTGCCGTAACTCAGGCTGTACCAGCCGGGGCCAGCCTGCTCGGACGCCTTGTCCATCGCCCAGGGCCCCTGGTCTCCGGCATAGCCGACCGAAACGAGCAGGTCGCCGCCGCCGCCTTTGCATCCCACCCCGACCGCCCGGGTATGGGAGAAGCCGAGAAGCCGGCCGGCGGCGTAGTCATAGCCGGCGTGCTGCGCGGGCGTAGTGTCGGGCGAAAGCTGTACCATGCCGAACGGGCCGGTCGCGGCAGGCGTCAGCTGGCCGTGATCGCCGGAAGTACCGACGAACGGATCGACCATGTCGACCGGCGTCGGCGCGTCTTCGGCCACAGCGCTGGCCGGGAGCAGCAGGCAGCCCAGCGCGGCGACGAACGCGCGGCACCGCAGGGCAGAGATGATGGAGGTCAAGGAGCACTCCGGAACAGGGACAGGGGAACCGCGCGGCCCATGGCTTCATATCCGGCATTGCCGGGATGCAGATGGTCGCCCGAATCGAAGGCGCGCTGCACCATCGGCGGGGTCGAGGTGTCGCGCAGCGCGGCGTCGAAGTCGATGACGGCATCGAATTCCCCGCTGCCGCGAATCCAGGCGTTGACGCTCTGGCGCGTGATTTCCATTTCGCCCGTGAACGCCTTCCAGCCGAAGCCGGGGCTGATCGTGCCGCCATAGATCCTGATGCCTCTGGCATGCGCGGCGGCGATCAGCTTGCGGTATCCGGCGATCAGGTCTTCCGGCCCGATCGCAGTTTCGCCGGGCAGGGTGGCGCGCCAGATGTCGTTCACGCCTTCGAGCACGATCAGGTGGGTGACGCCGGGGACCGAGGCGACGTCGCGGTCGAAGCGGTCGATCGCGGCGGTGCCGCGTCCCTCGCGCAGCAGTCGGTTGCCGCTGATCCCCATGTTGACGACGCCGCAGGCCCCGCCGGAACGCCGCTCCACCAGCCTGCGCGCGAGAACGCCCGGCCAGCCGCGCCAGTCGGCGCGGGTGCCGCGCGCGCCTTCGGTGATGGAATCGCCGAGCGTCACGATGGTGCAGGGGGGCGCAGGATCGTGGACCGCCAGCTGCGTGACCAGCGGTCGCACTTTGGCGGCCACCATGCCCGTACCGTCCGGGTCGACGGTCCCGGGCGCGAAGGCCGCCGGAAAGCCTGCGTTCCCGGCAACGGTCGTGCTGGGAGCCGAAGTCACGATTTCCACGATCAGGTCCTCGCCTGCGCGGACCGGAAGGGCGGCGGACCGGGTGCCGACGATCCGCCCGCCGGCGATCGGCGCGTCGATATCGAGGGTGATGGCGGTGCGGCTGGCTGCGTCCATCGCGAAGCCTTCCTTGTCGGCCGCGCGCGCCACGAAGATGGCCGCGATCGACAGCGGCCCCGCGCCTTGCGGGTTGGTCAGCACCAGCCGCAGCGCGTCGCCCGACCGGCTGGCGCGGATGCGATAGCGGTAGGTGCCGGCCGGGTTCTCGCCCCTGACCGTTCGCGTCGCGGGCGAGGTGGCATAGCCCCAGGCCCCGGCCCAGCCTGGCTCGGCGGAGGCATGGGATGGCACCGCGGCGGCTGCGGCGAGCAGGGCGGAGAAAGCGAGGCGCATCATGGCGGGGTCCTCAGAACTTGAAGCGCAGGGCGGCGGAGTAGACGCGGCCCTCGAAATAGACGCGGTCGGTGTTGGCCTTGGTCCCCCAATAGGCCCGCTGCGGCCGGTTCAGCAGATTGGTGCCGTCCACGGTCAGCGAGAGGTTGCGGCCGAAGTTGTAGGTCGCCGAGGCCGCCAGCCGCGAGATCGGATACCAGTTCAGGTTCTTGGAGGGATCGGTGAGGTTGTAGCTGAGCGTGAAGTCGCTGCGCCACGACCACGCGACCTTGGCGCGGAAGCGGCCGTCGTCGTAGAACAGGCTGGCATTGTAGCTGTGCTTGGAAATGCCCGCCGTCTGCCCCTTGAAGGCGGCGCTGACTTCGGTTTCCGGCAGGTTCTGCCGGGATTCGATATAGGTGTAGTTCGCCGAGGCACCGAAGTGGCGCAGCAGGCCCGGCGCGAAGTCGAAGAAGGTGCTGCCCCCGACCTCGACCCCCTTGATATAGCCATCGCCCGCATTGACGTACTTGGTCACGTCCACCGTGCCCAGCGACTGCGGGATGCTGTCGTCCTCCACCGTCGTCTTGACGATGTAGCCGTTCACGTCGCGGTAGAACCCGGCGAGCGAGAGCGAGCCGGTGCGCCCGAAGTAGTATTCGAGCGACAAGTCCCAGTTGGTCGATCGCACCGGCTTGAGGTCGGGATTGCCCGCGGTCGCGATGCCGGTGTAGGCGCCGGAGGCCGCCTGTACCTGCACCAGCGCGACGGTCGGGTTGAGGTTGGCGAAATCGGGCCGGCTGAACGTCTTGGTCCAGGCGCCGCGCAGTTGCAGTTGCGGCGTGAAGTGAACGATCGCGGTGATCGCAGGTCGACGTCGAGGTAGTTCTGGCGGCCGTGGATCGGTTCGTAGCGCGTGATCGTGCCGCCCGTGGTCGGGGTGTTCTCGCGGATGCTCTGGGTGCCGTCGATGGAGAGCCAGGTGTTCACGACGCGCACGCCCGCCACGCCGTCCACCGGCATGCCCGCGATCTCGAAGCCGTATTTGACCTGGCCATAGGCGGCGAAGCTCTGTTCCTTGCCGTCGAAGGCGTTGAGCGGATCGTAGGCCGGGCGGCCGTTGTCGGTGAAGTAGCCGGGCTTGAGCGTGCTGACGTAGTTGTTCAGGGCGATGACGTTCGCCTCGCTGTTCAGGTAGCCCGCGTCATAGCCGACCCAGCCGGTCGGGATCGCCGCATCGTCCCCGCCGGGGCTGCGCGAAAGCGTCGCCGGGGTCTCGCCGCCCGGGAACGCGGACATCGGCAGCTTGAGCGCGTTCAGGTCGACGAGTCCGGTGCCCGACCGGTATTCCGCCGTCCGCCGCGCATAGCGAAAGCCGAGCTTGACCGAGCGCAGCAGGCCGGTCCCGGTATCGAGGTCGAGATCGGTGCGCCATTGCAGGCCCTTGCCCTTCTGCCGCTCACGCGTGTCCGAATAGGCGCGCACGTGGAACTGGTCGATGTCGCCCAGGTCCGCGGTGGGGTAGGAATAGGAGAGGCCGCCCCACTTGCTGTCGCTCTGGAACACGGCGTCGATCGTCGGTGCCTGATTGAAGCCGAGCAGGAACAGCTGCTGGTCGGTCTCGATGCGCGAGGTCGTGTAGACGGCGCTCGTCGTCAGCTTGGCGATGCCGGACTTGAAGTCGGCGCCGAACTCGACCTGGGTGGTGTCCAGCAGCTGGCGCGTGTGGTTCGACCGGGCGCCCGAGTTCGCCGTCGCGGTGAAGCTGGCGCTCTTGACGATATTGGTGCCCTCCACCAGCTCGACGTTGCTTAGCACCGTGTTGGCGGCGATGTTGGTCTGGAAATCGGTGTCGGTGTAAGTGTTGTCGTCGGTGACGTTGGTGGCGCGCAGGAACATCCCGAAGTTGTAGGCCGGGCGCCACTGGATTTCGCCGGTCAGCACCGGCCGCTCGTAATGGCCCTTGGGGTTCTTCGCGAGGATGCCGGTCGGCAGGCTGTAGCCGGCGGCGGTGGTTTGCGGGGCCAGGCTCTCGCGGTACGATTCGTAGTAGTCGCGGCGCGTGTAGCTGGCGTTGACCATCACGCCGATCTCGCCCGCGCCGGTGTCCCAGTTGCCCGCGATCAGCACGTCGCCGTTGTACATCAGCTTGTCGGCCTGGTCGTCGTAGCTGCCGCGCACGGTCCCGGCGACGCTGATGCCCTTCTTGAAATCGAGCGGCTGGCGCAGCTGCACGTCCACCGCGCCGCCGATCCCGCCTTCGATCAGGTCGGGGGTGAGCGCCTTGTAGACTTCCATCGAGCGGATCAGCCCGGCCGGATAACTGTTGAGCAGCGTCCGGCGCGAGGCGCCGGTATAGGCTTCCTGCCCGTTGATCATCGTCACCACGCTGGAAATGCCGCGAATGGTGATCGACTGGCCTTCGCCCCGGTTGCGGAAGACCTGGACGCCGGGCAGCCGTGCCAGCGCTTCGGTCGCGCTGTTGTCCGGCAACTGGCCGATGTCCTCGGCGGCGACGGCATCGACGATGGCGTCGGACTTGCGCTTGATGTCGCGCGCGGTGCTCAGGCTGGCGCGAAAGCCGGTCACGACGATGTCGCCGGCGGCGGCCGCGTCGCTGGGGACGGGCGGGCGTGCCTCGCTCAGCTTCGTGCGGCGAAGGACGATGCGCGCGCCATCGTCGGCGGCGATCTGAAGGCCGGAGCCGCCGATCAACAGGCGCAGCGCGACGCGGGCATCCATGCGCCCCTTGACCGGGCGGCTGTGCAGCTTGTCCAGCCCTTCGCCCGGCGCCACGATCTGCACTTGCGCCTGGCGCCCCAGCGAGGCGATGGCGCTGGCCATGGGCTGCGCGGGAATGTCGAACTGACGCTCCTGCGCCAGCGCGGGCGCGGCGATGGCGCAGGCGACGACGGCCGCGCAGCAGCCGGAAAGAAGTCTCGAATGCATGTGTAACGATCCCCACCAGCGGCGCGTCTGCCGCCTACAGGGCCTAGATGCGAGCCGGTCGGCGATCCTCCACTCGGCCCTGCGTGCCGGTACGATTTTATTTTGCCGAAAGAACGAGCGTGTCGTCGCGCATCGTCACGTGCAGGTCGTGCGCCAGCGCGGCGGCCCGTGCGAAGCCCGCCGGATCGCTGGTGGAAAAGACGCCCGCGATCTTGAGTTGCGCCACTTGCGGGTCCTCGACCAGGATGCGTCGGTCGGAATAGCGCGCATACTGCTTGGCCGCATCCGCCAGCGTCAGGCCGGTGAGATCCATCTCGCCGCGCTGCCACAGGCCCAGCCGGTCGACTTCCCCGGCCGAAAGCTGCTCGCGCACGATCGGGCCGCGGACCGGAACGGCGATACGGTCGCCGGCGGAGAGCAGGGCGGGGGCCGAACCGGCGGTCCGCACTTCCACGCGTCCTTCGCGAACGATGACGGCCACATCGCCGACGTCCGAAAGGTGCACGAGGAAACTGGTGCCGACCACCCGGATGCGCACGGCGCCCGCTTCGACGATGAAGGGCCGCGCGGGGTCTTTCGCCACGTCGAAGTTGGCCTCGCCCGCCGACATGGCGATCCGCCGCTCGAGCGGCTGCATCGCCACCGAGACTTCGGATCCGGCATTGAGCGTGACTGCGGAGCCATCCTGGAGCGCGGTGCGGCGCACGGTGCCCTTGTCCGCGGTCAGGGTGGTGCTGCCGGTCAGGCGGCTCAAACCCACCGCCGCCAGGAGCGATGCGGCGATGGCGCCTGCGGCGCCGCCCAGCCACAGCCGTCGGCTGACCCCGCGCGGAGACGGTCGATCGGCCGTTTCGAGCGCCGCCGGAATTTCAGGCTCGGGAATGTCCCGATCGACCCCCAACGCGACCGCCCGGTCGAAATAGGCACTGGCGGCCATGGCGCGCGCGAATGCGCCCGCATGGCGCGGATCGGCGGCAACCCAGGCGTCGAGTTCGGCTTCGTCCCTGGCGTTCAGCGTACCTTCGTCGACGCGCAAAGCCCATTGCGCGGCACGCTCGTCAAGCGCGTTCGCGCTGCAGGGATGGCCCACTGGTCTCGCTGTCGTTTCGTTGGTCACGGGGACTAGATGACGCATCGCGCCCATTTCCGCCACGCCCGATTGTATTCGTCAGAATCGCCAGCGCCTTGACCATGTGTTTTTCGACGGTGCTTTCCGCAATGCCGAGCGCTTCGGAAACCTCGCGCTGGCTCAGGCCCTGGATCTTGCGCATCGTGAAGACTTCGCGGCAGCGACCCGGCAGGGCGGCGATTGCGGCGGAGACCTGAGAGAGTTCCTGCCGGTCTGCGGCCACGCGCTCGGGCGAGGGCGCGTCCTCCGGGATTTCGAGGGCCTGCGCATTGGCCTGCACGTCGATCGTCACGATCCTGGCCCGGCGAAGGGATTGCAGGACGATCGATTTCGCCACCTCGAACATGTAATTGCGCGGATTGCGGATGTGATCGACCCGTTCGATCGACGCCAGGATCGCGTAAGTCTCCTGGACGACGTCGTCCACTTCGAGCCCCGCCGACGCCATGCGCGCGCAAAGCCACTGCCGCAGGGCAGCTTCATGCGGGAAGACGTTGCGTCCCAGCCAGACAGCGCGTTCTCGGGAAAAGCTCATCGCCGCATCGATTATCCCGGCTCGATGACAGTTCGGATACTGTGCGACACGATTTTTCGAGTTGCCGGACAGGCGGGAGTTTGACGACCAGCCTGTAACTCGGCAGGCCGCGCGACTTATGCAGGCGGTCAGGCGGGGGCGTGCGTGCGGGGGTCGGGCGCTTCGGGCTCGCTAAGCCTGCGGTGGATGGCGGCGAAGACTTCGCCGACGTCTTCGCCTTCCACCAGCGCGGCGATAATTTCGTCGTGGCAGTCCTGAATGGCGGAAGGGTAGCAGGCCATGTGCTCGAAATAATGCACGGACATCACGTCGCGCGCCTCGGATCCGGTCCGCCTTGGCCGGGGTGTGAGGGCCGTTTCGTAGGCTGCCATGGCATCGAGCAAGCCCTGCGAGACTGGCGACCAGTCGAAAGCGCGCGCCCTCGTGCGCATGGCTTCGGCATCGGGGAGCGGGTTTTCGCCGTTGCCGGCGCTCACTACCAGGCAGCTCAGGTCGGGATGGCCGGCGGCCTGCGTGAACGCGCGCAGCGCCTTGAGCCGGCGGCCCATGGTGTTCGGGATCTGGCGATGGATCGGGTGTTCCTGCCCGGCCTGGCGCTCGCGGGTGTCGAGGATCAGCTTTTCGAACGTGACGGTCGGCTCGGAAGCCGCGTCCGAGATATCGACGAGAACCGGAAAGATCGCGCGTGCAATGGCGACGTCGATGGGGGTGAGGGGGCGGCCGTCGGCGGTCATTTCAGGCACGAGAAGTCTCCTTCGAGGGATCAGGCGCGGCGCAGGCGCGTCCGATCCTGGCGCTGTGCTCCACTCGAATGGGCCGGTCGATCCGTGAAAAACACGGTTTCCATGCTTCGACGGGATCATGAAGCGGCATGAAAAGGCCGGCGCAGGCATGGGGACCTGCGCCGGCTCAGTCAGGCTTTCGCATCAGGCGAGCGAAAGCCTCGGGTCGCCTCGAGATATCGGTGTTTCCCCCGGGAAACGTCCGGCCCTGATTGCCGCACCGCTGGCTTGCCGTCGATCCGGGGAATCCCCGGATAAGGCCGTGTCAGATCGTCTCGCCCCGGCTCAGGGCGACGAGCTGCGCCATGCCGTTGGTGCGGGTCTTGGCGATGATCGAGGCGCGGTGGTCTTCGACGGTGCGCTCGGAAATGCCCAGCACCGGGGCCATCTCCTTGTTGGTGTAGCCGCGCACCATGAGGTCCAGCACCTCGCGCTCGCGCCGGGTGAGCACGGCGGCGACGGCGGCGATGCGGCGCTGGCGGGCGGACCACGCCAGGCCTTCGGTGACGGCGGCGATCAGGCGCGGCTCGTCGATGGGCTTTTCGAGGTAGTCGATCCCGCCGTGGCGGCGCACCGCGTCGACCGCATGGGCGGTGGTGGGCCAGGCGGTCATGAACACCAGAGCCACGGCCGGATCGCGCGCGCGCAAGGCCTCGGCGAAGGCGAACCCGTCCATCTCGCCCATCTGGATGTCGCTGACGACGCAGCCGAACGCGGTCCCGGCCAGCGCGGCGAGCACCTCTTGCGGCGCGGTGAAGGCCAGCGCGGCGATGCCGTTGCGGCCCAGCAGCCGCGCGACGGTGGCGGCGAGGTCCGCGTCGTCGTCGAGCACGGCGACGGGTGCTTCGTGGGTCATGCGAAGGCTCCGGTGAGAAGGGGCAGCGAGATGGTGAAGCGCACGAGGCCCGGCTCGTCGTGGCGGGTGAGGGTGCCGCCATGCGCCTCGACGATGGTGCGGGCGATGGCGAGGCCCACGCCCATCCCGCCGGACGCTGCGTCCGGGGAGGAAGGCGCGGGGTTCGATACCTCGATCCGCACGTCCTCGGCGCGGGGCAGGGCGGCGAGGCGCACCACCTGCCCGGGGCTGGCGGCAAGGGCGTTGCGCAGCAGGTTGACCAGCGCCTGCGTCAGTTCGATCTCCTGCGCCTGCACCGCAAGGTCGGCGGCGACGGGGGCGCAGTCCAGCCTGCCGCCGGCGGCGCGCGCTTCGGGGGCGACGATCTGGCAGGCGGTCTGCACCAGCATGGCGACCGGCACCGGCGAGGGTTCGTCCACGTCGCGCCCGCCGAACCGGCGCAACCGGCGCACCAGGTCCGACAGCGCACGGGCCTTGCGGTCGACCAGCGCGGCGCTGGCGGCGGTATCGGCATCGAGATGCGCGGTGACGGATTTCAGGTGCGCCGCCTCGATTGCGAGGGTGGAGAGCGGCTGGCTGATCTCATGGATCACCGCCACCGACATCGCGCGCAGGGTCTTGAGCCGCTCGGCCTGGAACAGCAGGCGGTTGCGCTTGTCGAGCAGCATGCGCGATGCCTTCTGCGCGTCGGAAAAGCTGCCCGCCAGCCAGGTGACGAGGACGACGGCCGCCAGTCCCAGATGCAGTTCGAGCCGCTGGGCGTCGCCCAGCGCGCCGGCGGAATAGGGCAGGAACACGCAGACCTGCGCGCAGATCGCGAACCACGCGGCGGTGCGGCCGTGGCGCAGGCCGATCCAGGCCCCGGCCAGCAGCCCGGGAGCCGGCTGCGCGCCCAGCCCCGCGCGCCACAGCGCGATCGTCAGCAGCAGGCAAAGGGCCATGACCAGCACGTCCTCCAGCAGCGGACGCAGGTGCGAGCCTGAAAACACGGCGCGCAGGCGCAGCGGCGCAGCACCCCTGGCCAGCGCGGCGAGCCACAGCAGCAGCGGGGCGAGGACGAGGATGCCCAGCAGGTCGCCCACGGCGAGGCCGGTGAGCGAGATGGCGATGTCGACGCCGCTGCGGTAGCGTCCAGCCTCGACCGGCAGCCACGCCTCGAACGGTACCACCATCAGCGCGTTGAGCGCGGGGGCGGTGACGGCGGCGAGGCCCAGCATCATCGGCGGCAGCGCCAGCGCATCGCCCCGGCCTTTCGCCAGATGGCGCACGAGCGCGATCGCGAAGCCGCAGGTGAGGCCCGGGCGCATGGCGCCGGTGATCGCCTGCGCGACATTCGGGTCGCCGAGCGAGAAGACGCCGACGGTCCAGTCGGTGGCGAGTTCGGCCAGCACCAGCCACGGCGTCAGCCGCGCCCCCCGGCCCCACAGCACGGCGAAGCGCAGACCGGCGGCGGGATACCACAGCGAGAAGAACCCCGCCCCGCCCCACGGCCTCGCCGCCCAGTGCAGCAGCGCGAAGCCAAGCGCGTAAAGCGCCAGCAGCACCGCGTCCTCGCGCCGCAGGGCGAGCCCGCGCAAGGGTGCGGTTCGGAAAACGGAGGCGGCGTGGCGGGCGATCATCGCGTCAGCCTGTGGCCTGTCAGACGCGGCGGCGTAACCCGGAAATTTCACGGAAGCGGGCGCCGGACGGCGATCGGCCGCTGTCACTCACCTCGCCATCCTCACGGCCTGAAGCGGATCGGGGCGAGAGGTTCGGCAGGGCGGCAGGGGCATGGAGCTATTTCCAGCCCCGAGCGCACGCATCTCAGGCCGAAGGCTCCGCCGTCACGCGAAAGTAGCTGCTGAGCGTGTCGGGATCCTGCACGTCGTAAGCGAACCATGCGTTTTCGCCGTGGTCGAAGACCTGGACCAGGCCATCGCGCACCTGCGCGGTGTAGAACGTCGAGGAGCCGTGATCGTAGCCCTTCACGCCGTCGTCCTCGACCTGCAGCGATATGAAGGCCTTGTCCGCCGCATCGAAGATATCGGGCAGGGTCCCGCCGAACTTCGCGCCGCGATCGCCGTCGTGGCCCTGCAGCCGCCCGTCACGGTATTCGGCGGCGATGCGCCGATCGCCTTTCGTCGAATGATCGTAAAGCCCGGCGACCTTGCGGCCGGTAAAGGCGGCGAAGGCGGAGGCGGCGATGAGCGAGCGCGTATGGGGTTGCATGTCTCCGACTTGGGATCGAAAGCGCGGGGGATCAACCCCTGGCGGAATTCATGCCCTCTCAGGATGCGTCGGCCCGGGTGTCCTTTAGCGCAATCTTTCAGGGGCGGCGACCGACCAGCGACGGTGAGCCCTGAAGCACAGCCACGAGGCTACGCACCTGGTCGCGCAATTCGGCAACGGTAGTTTCGTCCAGCTCAAGGCCCGCGGACAACATCCCGGGTACCTTCTCGGCGTCTGCGCGCAGGACGCTGCCTTTTTCGGTCAGGCCGATCAGGACCCGCCGTTCGTCCTCGGGGTCGCGGGTGCGGCTCACCAGTCCGGCCTGTTCCATCCGCTTGAGCAGCGGGGTCAGCGTGCCGCTGTCGAGGTGGAGCATGTCGCCCAGCGATCCCACCGTCTGCGGTGCCTGCTTCCAGAGCACCAGCATCACCAGATATTGAGGATAAGTGAGGCCAAGACCGGAAAGGATCGGGCGATACAGCCGGTTGAGCAGATTCGAGGCGGCATAGAGGGGGAAGCAGACCTGCCGGTCGAGATCCAGCGGATCGTGGTCGTTCGGCAGGTCCATCTCGCTCGTCCTCAGTAGATCTTAACGGCTCAGTTGACCGTCACGGTGATGGCGACATCGATATTGCCCTTTACCGCATTCGAATAGGGGCAGACCGCATGGGCCTTTGCCACGACGGCATCGGCAGCCGCCTGGTCGAGGCCGGTGATCGTCACGTCGAGCGCGACGGTCAGGACAAAGCCGCCGGCCTCGTTCGGCTGCATTCCGACGGTGGCCTTCACGACGATATCGTCGTCACGCACCTTTTCGGATGCGGTTCGGGTCACATGGATCACGGCATTTTCGAAGCAGGCGGCATAGCCTGCGGCAAACAACTGTTCAGGGTTGGTCGCTCCCCCTTTGCCGCCCAGCGCCTTGGGAAGAGCCAGGGAAAGGTCGAGCAGGCCATCGTCGCTTTTGACGGTTCCGGCCCGGCCGCCAACCGCTGTCACCGTCGTGCTGTAAAGAGCGCTCATCGCTTGTCTCCGCTTATGTTTACAGCAATAATATTGTACACAATTGAATTATGTCAAGAGCGGCTGATGCGTGCTGGCCACCCGCCATGGACGATATCGAGTGGCTGGGCCGGCATGGCCGCTGCCGCTGGGCAAAACCGGCCGGGATCACTGTCCCGGCGGCAGTTTCAGGCCGCCCTGGCGGCCAGTCGCGCGGCGAGCTTTTCTTCCTCGGTCCAGACTTTGCGGACACGTTCCTTCTGCGGCTTGACCTTCTTGGCCGGACCACCGCCGAGCACCGGCGCGCGCATTGTCGAGTGCCGTGCCGTTTCGCAATGCCAGGGATGGTCGGCCTGAACGGTCAGGGTGCGGCCGATCTCGCGCTCCACGTCATGCAGCCAGGCGCGCTGCTCGGCATCGCAGAGCGTGATGGCGAAGCCGCTGCGCCCGGCGCGGCCTGTGCGGCCGATCCGGTGCACGTAGCTTTCCGGCAGGCTCGGCAGGTCGTGATTGAACACGTGGGTCACGGTGTCGACGTCGATGCCGCGCGCGGCGATGTCGGTCGCCACGAGGACCTGCACCGTCCCGGCGCGGAAGGCGTCGAGCGCGCGTTCGCGCTGGCCTTGCGACTTGTTGCCATGCAGCGCCTCGGCGGTGATGCCCGCCTCGGTGATGAAGGCGCAGACCTCGTTGGCGATGTTCTTCTGCAGCGTGAAGACGACCGCCTGTCCGATTTCCGGGGTTCGCAGCAGTTCCAGCAGCGCCGCCTTCTTGTTGGCGGCGTCGAGGAACATCACCGACTGCTCGATCCGATCGACGGTGGTCGAGGGCGGCGCGATCTCGACTTTCGCCGGATCGTGCAGGAGACTGTCCGCCAGCGCCGCGATGGAGTTCGGCATCGTGGCCGAGAACAGCAGGGTATGCCGGTCACGCGGGAGGGTGGCGACGATGCGCTCGATCGGCTTGGCGAAGCCCATGTCGAGCATCTGGTCGGCTTCGTCGAGCACCAGCGCCTCGAGCGCGGACAGGTCGCACAGGTTCTGCTCGATCAAATCCAGCAGGCGCCCCGGTGTGGCGACGACGATGTCCACGCCGTCCCTGAGCGCGTTGACCTGGTGAAACGCACTGACCCCGCCGAAGATCGTCGTCACGCGCGGTTGCAGATGACGGCCGAAGCTTTCGAAGCCCGCGGCGATCTGGGAGACCAGTTCACGGGTGGGGGCAAGGACCAGGACGCGGGCGCCGCCCTTGGGCGCGGGACGGGGATCGGCGGCCAGGCGATGC
>Ga0308159_1004491_pt1 | contig 12715 bp, 10 predicted proteins | sample PhyCR1_FD_201040 | JGI IMG/M metagenome (GOLD analysis project Ga0308159, IMG submission 201040) | Phyllosphere microbial communities from UC Gill Tract Community Farm, Albany, California, United States - DLSLC.R1 | ecosystem: Host-associated > Plants > Phyllosphere > Unclassified | place: USA...
CATCAGCACCGGAATCAGGTACACGAAACTGGGCATGGTCTGCATGATGTCGAGCAGCGGCATCAGCACCGAACGCAGACGATTGCTGCGCGCCGAGAGAATCCCCAGCGGGATGCCGATCAGCACCGAAATGATCGTCGCGACCATCATCAGCGCCAGGGTCTGCATGAGCTTGTCCCACAGACCGACCGCGCCAACCAGGAACAGCAGACCGACGATGACCGCCGTGGTCACGACTTTGCGCGTGGCGTGCCAGGCTACCACGCCGACGATTGCCAGCATCAGCCACCATGGCGCTGCGCGCAGCAGGCCTTCGAGGTTGACGATGGCCCACAACAGCGTGTCGGAGATATGGCGGAACACATCGCCGTAGTTGGTGACCAGCGAATCGACCCAACCGTTGACCCAGTCGGCGATGGAAAAGGTAAAGCTCTCGGGAAACATAAGCGGCTCTCAGTCAGCAATCTCAATCCAGCGTTTACGGCGTATCTCCCGGCCAGCCTCGCGGTTGACCGGGAGGTATCGACCTACAGCGCCGCGTCGATTTTCTTGGCTGCGTCTGCACTGACCCACGCATGCCAGACTTCAGGATGTTCCTTGAGGAAGATTTTCGCCAGTTTCGGCGACTCGATACGTTCCTTGGCCATGCGGCCCAGATTCTGGTTCAGCAGGTCGATCGGCAGGTTGACCTTTTCCAGCACGGCGACCAGTTCCGGGGCTTCGTCGTGGAAGGTTTTCGACAGGCCGACCTTGATGCTCACGCTCTTGTCGACGCCGGCTTTCTCTTCGAGTTTGACCGCATCGATCTGGCCCATCAGCGGGGTGGGCGACCAGTAGTAGAACAGGATCGGCTCGCCACGCTTGTAGCTCGACAGCACCGCCGCATCCAGCGCAGGGCCGGTACCCGGACGGAAGTTGGTGTAGCTGTTTTCCAGGCCGTAGCTTTTCAGCATTTCGCTGTTATCGAGCTCGCAGGTCCAGCCGGCCGGGCAGTTGTAGAAGCGGCCCTTGGACGGCTCTTCGGCGTCCTTGAACACGGCGGCGTATTTGCCCAGGTCAGCGATATTTTTCAGGTCCGGGGCTTTCGGCTCGAGCTTGCGCTTGGCATCACCTTCGATGACGTAGCGCGGCACGTACCAGCCTTCGATGGCACCGACGATTGGTGCGCCGACACCGACCACCTTGTCGGCCTTCTCGGCCTTGTTCCAGACCTCGCTGCGGCCGACCCATTCTTCGGCAAACACTTGAATGTCGTTGCTGCTCAAGGCGTTTTCCATGGTGATGGAATTGCCCGGCAGGCTGTCGGTCTTGCAGTCGTAGCCTTTTTCCAGCACCACTTGCAGCACGTCGGTCAGGAGCATGCCGCTTTCCCAGTTCAGGCCGGCGAATTTCACCGGTTTGCCCGATTCGCACCAGCCTGCAGCCTGAGTAGCGCCGGCACTGGCCAACAGGCCCATGGACAGCAATGTGGTCAGCAGGGTCTTGTTCGATTTCATTGTAATGACGCTCCTAATCATGAATGGGCTTACGGCAGTTCAAGAGGCATCCAGCCCTGTCCACGTCCAGATCAGGCCTGCGCCGCAGCGCGACCGGCCCCGCTTGTTTCGGGTTGTACTTGGCTGCTCTGCTCGACTGGCAGAATCAGTTGATCAGGCACTGCGCTGTGCCATTTTTTTGCGCACACGTAGTAAACGGCGGCAGGCAGCACCAGACCGATGATCCAGGAAATATCCACGTCACCAAGGGCGGCCACCAGCGGACCGGTGTAGAACTTGGTCGAGATGAACGGCAGCTGCACCAGCACACCGAACACGTAGACGCTGATCCCCAACAGGTTCCAGCGACCGTAACGTCCCTTCGGATCGGCGAGTGCCGGCACGTCGTAGCGCTCACGGGTGATGCAGTAGTAGTCGACCAGATTGATCGCGCTCCACGGTGTGAAGAACGCGAGCAAAAACAGGATGAAAGATTTGAACGCGCCGAGGAACGAGTGCTGACCGAGCAGCGCAATCAGCGTGGCCGCGCCGACGATGACCAGCACAAACACCAGGCGCTGCATGCGCGTAACGGTCAGGTGGCCTTTGAAACCACTGATGACCGTCGCGATGCACATGAAGCTGCCGTAGGAGTTGAGCGTGGAGATGGTCACCTTGCCGAAGGCGATGCTGAAGTACAGCAACGCCGCAGTGGCACCGGTGCCGCCCAGACCGACGATATAAGCCACTTCATGCCCGGCGAACTGGCCGTTGGCCGAAGCCGCCGCGAATACGCCGAAGATCATCGCCACCTGCGCACCGATCACCGAACCGGCACCGGCGGCAAAAAAGGTTTTCACCGCCGAGGTGTTGCTCGGCAAGTAGCGCGAATAGTCCGCGACATACGGGCCGAACGCGATCTGCCAGGATGCCGCCAGCGACATCGCCAGCAGGAAGCTGCTCCAGCTGAAGTGACGGATTTGCAGGAGCGCGCCAACGTCGGTCTGACTCATCAACCGCCAGAACAGAAAGACGAAAGCAATCACGCCGATGATGCTGGCGACCCGGCCGATGAAGTGGATCACCCGATAGCCGAGCACGGTCACCAGCACGATGACGCTGGCAAACAGCAGAATACCGACGCTGTCACTGACACCAAACAGCTGCCCCAGCGCTTGCCCGGACAGTACGGTGCCGGTCGCGGTGAAACCCAGGTACATCAGGCACACCAGCACGATCGGAATCGCCGCGCCATAAACGCCGAACTGCACGCGGCTGGAAATCATCTGCGGCAGACCCAGTTTTGGCCCTTGCGCGGCATGCAGCGCCATCACGCCACCGCCAAGCAATTGGCCAATCAGCAAGCCGATCAACGACCAGAACACATCACCGCCCAGCACCACGGCCAAGGCCCCGGTGACAATCGCGGTGATCTGCAGATTGGCGCCCATCCACAGGGTGAACTGGCTGAACAGACGACCGTGTCTTTCCGCTTCCGGGATGTAGTCGATCGAACGCCTCTCGATCAACGGTTTGTTGCCTGCACGATCGGTGTTGACAGCCATGATTCAACCTCTGTGGATTGTTTTAACAGTTCTCTCGGGCTTACACGGACCTTGTGGGAGCTGGCTTGCCAGCGATGACGTCGCTACCTTCAACATCATCTCCAGCAGTGCCACCGCTATCGCTGGCAGGCTCGCTCCCACAGGGGTTCTGTGTTTATTTGCCGGTGATCATCGGCAGGTTCAGCCCCTGCTCCTTGGCACAATCGATGGCGATCTGGTAACCGGCATCGGCGTGACGCATGACGCCGGTCGCCGGGTCGTTGTGCAGAACGCGGGCAATGCGCTCGGCCGCTTCGTCCGTGCCGTCGCAGACAATCACCATGCCCGAGTGCTGCGAGAAACCCATGCCGACGCCACCACCGTGGTGCAGGGAAACCCAGGTCGCGCCGCTCGCGGTATTGAGCAAGGCGTTGAGCAGTGGCCAATCGGACACGGCGTCGGAACCGTCCTGCATCGATTCGGTTTCGCGGTTCGGGCTGGCGACCGAGCCAGAGTCGAGGTGGTCACGACCGATCACGATTGGCGCCGACAGCTCGCCGCTGCGGACCATTTCGTTGAAGGCCAGACCGAGCTTGGCGCGCAGACCCAGGCCGACCCAGCAGATACGTGCCGGCAGACCCTGGAAGCTGATGCGCTCGCGGGCCATGTCCAGCCAGTTGTGCAGATGTGCGTCGTCGGGGATCAGCTCTTTGACCTTGGCGTCGGTTTTGTAGATGTCCTGTGGATCACCCGACAACGCCGCCCAACGGAACGGGCCGATGCCACGGCAGAACAGCGGACGAATATAGGCCGGCACGAAGCCTGGGAAATCAAAGGCGTTTTCGACGCCTTCTTCCTGAGCCATCTGACGGATGTTGTTGCCATAGTCGAAGGTCGGGATGCCTTGTTTCTGGAACTCCAGCATGGCTTTGACGTGCACGGCCATCGACTGCTTGGCGGCTTTGATCACCGCGGCCGGTTCGGTCTTGGCGCGCGCGCGGTACTCGTCCCAGCTCCAGCCGGCCGGCAGGTAGCCGTTGAGCGGATCGTGAGCGCTGGTCTGGTCGGTGACCATGTCCGGGCGCACGCCGCGCTTGACCAGCTCCGGGAGGATTTCGGCGGCGTTACCCAACAGAGCGATGGAGATCGCTTTGCCTTCTTTGGTGTATTTGTCGATACGCGCCAGCGCGTCGTCGAGGTCTTTGGCCTGCTCGTCGACGTAACGGCTTTTCAGGCGGAAATCGATGCTGACCTGCTGGCATTCGATGTTCAGCGAGCAGGCGCCGGCCAGTGTCGCGGCCAACGGCTGCGCGCCGCCCATGCCGCCGAGACCGGCAGTCAGCACCCAGCGACCTTTGAGGTCAGCGTTGTAATGCTGGCGCCCGGCTTCGACGAAGGTTTCGTAGGTGCCCTGCACGATGCCCTGGCTGCCGATGTAGATCCAGCTGCCGGCGGTCATCTGGCCGTACATGGCCAGGCCCTTGGCGTCGAGTTCGTTGAAGTGTTCCCAGCTCGCCCAGTGCGGGACCAGGTTGGAGTTGGCGATCAGTACGCGCGGGGCGTTGCTGTGGGTCTTGTACACGCCGACCGGCTTGCCGGATTGCACCAGCAGGGTCTCGTCGTCATTCAGATTGGTCAGGCTTTCGACGATCTTGTCGTAGCACTCCCAGTTCCGCGCAGCGCGACCGATGCCACCGTAGACCACCAGCTCTTTCGGGTTCTCGGCGACTTCCGGGCAGCGCGGATCTCAACGTTGCGAAACTTTGTAGGCTTATTGTCAGTCACGAAAAAGACTCCTCAGCGATCAATTCAAACCAACCCTGGCAGTGGGCAAGCAGCCTGTGCGCTTCGATGCGCGACAAGCGAATCAGTGGACGCTGCGGAGAGTCTCGAGCGACTCATACGCATACGTCTTTACTTGTACATACAAGCATATGCAATCAAGCGGCCAACTTGTTGAAGGAGCGTTCGAGAAAAATTGCGCAGAGGCCTGGAGAGCGCCTGAATCAAGGGCTCAGGCGTGAATGAAATTTTTTGCAGGAGTGTTTTTGTGAATTGGGGATTTGCCAGATGGGCGTGGTATTGCGCCACGCTGGGGCGTTCGGTAACAAGTTGGTGCGTGTAGGAAACAGGTTTCGGGATCGTTCCCACGCTCTGCGTGGGAACGCCGCCACGGACGCTCCGCGTTCGCTGGTGACCCAGAGCGTCAAGGAATGCATTCCCACGCAGAGCGTGGGAACGATCAAGAGAAAGGCGTAATTAGCGAGCTGTCAGCTCGATCACGCAACAGGCGGCATAGGTCGAGACTTCGATCAACCCGGTGTTACTGTCCAGCTGCAAACAATCATGTCGCCCCAACTGCGAAGCGTTGTCACCGATCTGCACCTGCAGCGCGTCACTAACGCTGAATACCAGCACCGTCGATGCCGAGCTGAAAAACCGCTGCTCACCGTTCAGCCACTGCAACCGCGCGCTATAACGCTGCGGCGCATAGATCAGGTTGAAATCGCGAATCGCGCCGCCGAGCAGCGTGCACGACACCTGACTTTCGCCACGGAAAGCGAACGGGTCGAGCGGTAACAGCGGGCGACTATCGTCACCGTCGACGCACAGGGTCATGCCGTCACCCTGCAACACGGTGATCACTCGCTGGTAACCGGCGAACGTCGAGAAACCGCCCGATTCAGCGATGTCGGCAATAGATAGACGCCAGCCAAAACCATCAAGACCGGCGCCTGCATCGCGGCTGATTTCTTCGGTGCTGCCGCCGCCGTTTTTCCACGGCATACGCGGGTAGCCTGCGGCACGCAGAATCTTCAGTTCGTATTTCATTTATGGAACCGCCCTTCGAGACGATGACGGGAGCCGGGGTGAATCAAGCGCGCAGCGGTCACCGGTTGACGGCCCGACCACGTGCGGCGCCGAATCAGCAAGCACGGCTCGCCCTTTTCGATCTGCAGCAATTTGCACTCGGACGGCTCAGCGAGAATCGCCTCGACCACATGCTCGCCCTCGGTCAGCGGGGCGACCTGGTTGAGATAGGCGTAAGGCGTTTGCAGGGTGAAGTCCTGTTTGAGGTATTCCGGGGCGACCAGCGCGTTGACGAAGCGGTCTTCGATCTGCACTGGAATGTCGTTTTCGTAATGCACGATCAGCGAGTGGAACACCTTCTGCCCTTCACGCATGTCCAGCGCCAGCGCGCGCTCGGAACCGGCGGCCTCTTCTTCGAGGGTGATGACCTGGCAAGTGTGGCGATGGCCACGGGAGGCGATTTCATCGGCGATGTTGTGCACTTCAAACAGCGCCGACTGGCTCTTCGGTTCAGCAACGAAAGTGCCAACACCCTGCATGCGCACCAGCAGGCCGTCGGCGGTCATCTCGCGCAAGGCGCGGTTGATGGTCATGCGGCTGAAACCCAGCTGACTGACCAGCTCGCTTTCGGACGGCACGCGGTAATGCGGTGGCCAGTTACCGCTGTCGATCTGCTGGGTGATCATCTGTTTGACGCGGGCGTACAAGGGCGCCGGACTGTCGCCCATGTTCGCGGCCAACGGGGAGACTGGAGGCGGAGTCGGCACGGTGGATCCCTGTTCTTGGATGAAAGTAGCTAGCTTGCCGGAGTTTACCGGGCAGGCAAACGTCTGTATATGTATATACAAATAACACACGATGGGGTGCCGAACCATGTCCGCCTTCTTTGCCGAACGCGCACTGCTGCCTAATGGATGGGCCAATAATGTACGTCTTGAGGTCAGCGCCGATGGCTTGTTGACCCAAATCCAGGCCGATGCCAGCGCAGACCGCGCCGAACGGTTGAGCGGCCCGTTGCTGCCGGGCATGCCGAATCTGCACTCCCACGCGTTCCAGCGGGCGATGGCCGGGCTGGCCGAAGTGGCCGGCAATCCGAACGACAGTTTCTGGACCTGGCGCGATCTGATGTATCGGCTCGTCGGAAAGATCAGCCCGGATCAGCTCGGCGTCATCGCCCGTCAGCTGTACATCGAAATGCTCAAGGCCGGTTACACCTCGGTTGCTGAATTCCACTACGTGCACCACGACAGCAACGGTCAGCCGTATGCCGACCCGGCCGAACTGGCCTTGCGCATCAGCCAGGCTGCGAGTGACAGCGGCATCGGCCTGACCCTGCTGCCGGTGCTCTACAGCCACGCCGGTTTCGGCGGCCAGACGCCCAATGACGGCCAGCGCCGCTTCATCAACAGCACGGAAAATTACCTGAATCTGCAATCGCGCTTGCAGCCAATGCTGGCGCAGCAAAAGGCGCAATCGCTGGGCCTGTGTTTCCACTCGCTGCGCGCGGTGACGCCACAGCAGATCAGCGAAGTTCTCGCCGCCAGCGACAAACAATGCCCGGTGCACATCCACATCGCCGAACAGCAGAAGGAAGTCGACGACTGCCTGAGCTGGAGCGGTCGTCGGCCGCTGCAATGGCTGTATGAAAATGTCGAAGTCGATCAGCGCTGGTGCCTGGTCCACGCGACCCACGCCAACCCCGAAGAAGTCACGCTGATGGCCAACAGTCGCGCCATCGCCGGGCTGTGCCTGACCACCGAAGCGAATCTGGGCGACGGGATTTTTCCGGCGGTGGATTTCCTCGCTCAGGGCGGGCGCATGGGCATTGGCTCGGACAGCCATGTGTCGCTGAGTGTGGTGGAGGAGTTGCGCTGGCTTGAATACGGCCAGCGCCTGCGTGATCAGCGCCGCAATCGCTTGTACGGCGCGGATCAGCCGATGGTCGGGCGCACGTTGTACGACGCTGCGCTGGACGGCGGAGCGCAGGCACTAGGGCAGCCGATTGGCGCGCTGGAAGTTGGCAAGCGCGCCGACTGGATTGTGCTCGATGGCAACGACCCGTATCTGGCGACGGCCAGCGGCGACGGAATCTTGAATCGCTGGTTGTTTGCCGGTGGCGATCGGCAGGTACGTGATGTGATGGTCAATGGTCAGTGGGTGGTGCGCGGTGGCAGGCATGCCGGGGAAGAAGACACTGCGCGTGCCTTCACTCAGGTCCTGCGCGACCTTCTTGGCTGACGATTGATCGTTCCCACGCGCAGCAAAGGAATGCAGCCCGGGACGCTCTGCGTTCCAAAGCGGACGCAGAGCGTCCATTGAGACGCTCCCACGCGGAGCGTGGGCGCGATCAATACAAATGCTTAGTTCGAGGTCTTGGCCATCTGCCGGTCCGTCGCCCGCCAGATCAGCCGCGTGGTGTCATACCCTTGCTGGCGTGCCTTGCTCAGCAAGTCCTCGCGCACCACACCGTTAACGGTCGGCGTGCGCGACAGCAGCCACATGTACTTGCGACTCGGGTCGCCGACGATGGCGGTCTTGTAGTCGTCGCTGACGTACAACACCCAGTATTCACCTTTGGCTACGCCCGGCAGCAGGCGCGAGAACCAGTTGTCGAACTCGACCCAAAGCTTGTCGGTCTTGCCCGGCACTTGCGGATACGCCGTGCCTTTGGCTTCTTCCCATTGCCAGTCCGGCGTCAGGCAGCGGTTGAGCACCGCGACGTTGCCATCAGGCTTGAGGGTGTAATGCGCTTCGGATTGCGCGCAGTTGCGCTGGAAGTACATCGGCAGACGCGCCAGTTCGTACCAGGTGCCTTGATAACGCTTGAGATTGACGCTGTTGACCGTTTTCGGTGCCAACGAGTCGACGCCGGAAGTGGCGCAGCCAGCCAAAACCAGGCCGGCAAAAAGAACTAACAATAACCGCTTCATTTTTTTCTCCGTGGGCGCGAAGCCCCGGTTTACTTCAGGCCTTGGCCGGAAAACATCAGCACTTTGTCACCGGCGTACTGCACGCTGATAAAGCTGTTCTTGTCGCCCCAGGTGCAACTGGACATGCCGAGCGCGCCCGAGCAATCAGTCGGTTTGCCCAGCAGGGTCTCGACTTCGGCCTTGGCCATGCCGGCCGAGAGCTTCGAGTAGTTTTCCTGATTGACCTTGCTGCATGCGGCCAGCAGCACGCAAAAGCACAGAAGGGCGAGAGATCGCAGCGACATGGTGTAACTCCTGGAGCGGAAGGGGGCTGGCATGGTGCCAACCAGAAGCTTAGAAGAGAAAACCCTCCTCTGGTTCCCTGACCAGATGGCTATTTGTTCATCCGCTCGTCCGGCATTTATCGGTTAAATCAGACACTTTGTAGGGCTATTGAGCATTTCGTCGAATTTCCGCCAGCACGCCTAATCTTTGGCGCGTGCCGGTCGAAATAAGAGCAGCACAACGCCAGGGAATATGGCAAATTGCCGCCCTTTCCTGACCAGCCCCTGCTCGGTAGTTCATTCGATGACCAGAAACCTGAAATTCAGCCACAAAATCTTGTTGGCTGCCGCCCTTGTGGTGGCCGTTGCATTCGCCTGTTTCATTCTGTTCAACGACTATCGACAACGTCAGGCCCTGAGCAGCAGTACCGAAGCGACCATGCAGGAACTGGGCAGTCTGACCACCAGCAACATCCAGACCTGGCTGGAAAGTCGCATCCAGCTGTTGCAATCGTTATCCCAGCAAGTGGCGGTCGACGGCAACGCGCCGGCCAGCCTCAAGCGCATCATCGACCTGCCCGCCTACACCGGCAATTTTCAGCTCAGCTATTTCGGCGGCGCGGACGGCGTGATGTTCTCGGTGCCGGCCGGCAATCGCGCTCCGGATTACGACCCGCGCGCCCGCGGCTGGTACAAAGCGGCCAACTCCGCACAACAGACCATAGTCACCGAACCGTACATCGCCGCCTCGTCGGGCAAACTGGTGATTACCGTCGCCACGCCGGTGCAGCGTCAGGGCCAGATGCTCGGCGTCGCCGGTGCAGATATCGATCTGACCAGCGTCAGCGCAATCATCAACTCGCTGAACTTCGGCGGTCACGGTCACGCCTTCATTGTCAGCGCTGAAGGCAAAATCCTCATTCACCCGGACAGCAAACTGGTGCTCAAGACCCTCGCCGAGGCCTATCCGAATGGCGCACCAAAAGTCAGCCCGGGGCTGAAGGAAGTCGAGTTCGACGGCAAAACTCAGTTGATCTCCTTCACCCGCGTCAACGGCGTGCCGTCGGCGGACTGGTACGTGGCGCTAGTGCTCGATAAAGACACGGCGTTCGCCATGCTCAGCGAATTCCGCACCTCAGCATTGATCGCCATGGCCATTGCCGTGGTCATCATTCTGGCGTTGCTGGGCATGCTGATTCGCGTGCTGATGCAACCGCTGCTGACCATGGGCCGCGCCATGCACGACATTGCTGAAGGTGAAGGTGACCTGACCAAGCGTCTGGTGATTCACGGCAACGATGAATTTGGCGCGCTGGGCACCTCGTTCAACCGCTTCGTCGAGCGTATTCACACCTCGATCCGCGAAGTGTCCTCGGCCACCGGCCAGGTCAACGAAGTCGCTCTGCGCGTGGTCGCTGCATCGAACTCGTCGATGTACAACTCCGACCAGCAAGCCAGCCGCACCAACAGCGTTGCCGCCGCGATCAATCAACTCGGCGCCGCCGCCCAGGAAATCGCCCAGAACGCCGCCCTCGCCTCGCAGCACTCCAGTGATGCGCGCGGCCTCGCCGTCGAAGGCCAGCAAGTGGTGGATAAAACCATCCACGCCATGCAGCAGCTGTCGGCGAAGATCAGCGACTCCTGCGGCAACATCGAAACCCTCAACAGCAACACGGTGAACATCGGCCAGATTCTCGAAGTGATCACCAGCATTTCCCAGCAAACCAACCTGCTTGCCCTCAACGCGGCGATCGAAGCGGCGCGCGCCGGTGAGGCCGGGCGTGGTTTCGCCGTGGTCGCCGACGAGGTGCGCAACCTCGCCCACCGCACTCAGGATTCGGCGCAGCAAGTGCAGAAGATGATCGAAGAACTGCAAGTCGGCGCGCGTCAGGCGGTGAGCATCATGACCGAGAGCCAGCGCGAGAGCGAAAGCAGCGTCGGCATCGCCAACCAGGCCGGCGAGCGCCTCGGCAGCGTGACCCAGCGTATCGGCGAAATCGACGGCATGAACCAGTCGGTGGCCACCGCGACCGAAGAGCAGACCGCCGTGGTCGAGTCGATCAATGTGGATATCAACGAAATCAACACGCTGAATCAGGAAGGGGTGGAGAACCTGCAGGCGACGTTGCGTGCGTGTTCGGACCTGGAGCAGCAGGCGGCGCGCCTCAAACAATTGGTGGGTAGTTTCAGGATCTGAAGATCAAGAGCATACCCCCTCACCCCAACCCTCTCCCCCAAGGGGGCGAGGGGGAAAGGGAGCAGATCTTCATGCTGTTCAAAACTTGAGTTCAACTCGAAGTTTGCAGGTCGATGTATCAAGTCCAGACAACTCGGTCAGTCCCCTCTCCCCCTGGGAGAGGGCTAGGGTGAGGGTAAGCCCTTAAAACCGCGACCCCGGCTCAGAAAGAAACACCAATTCCTCAGCCGTAGACTCCCGCCCCAACACCGCATTGCGATGCGGAAACCGGCCAAACCGTGCAATCACCTTCTGGTGCCGCTCGGCGTAATCCAGATTATCCGCAAACACCGCCCTCTGCGCTTCCGGCTGTTCAGCCACCAGCTCGATAAATCGGGACACTGCCTCGTTCTGTGCCGCGAGGTTTTCGCAGTGTTCGAATACCAGATAAATGAACACACGCTGGATCGGTTTCAACTGCCGATCGAAATCCGCGGCAATGCCTTGGGCGACGACTTTCTGCGCGCGTAAATCACCGGAATAGGCTTTGGGGGTGTCGCGATGGATCATCCGCGGCAACTGATCGAGCAGCAGCACAACTGCCAGCCAACCTTCGGGACATTGCGTCCACTCGGTCAATTCGCCGGCCAGGGCCTGATCGACAAAGACCCCGAAACGCGTCTGCGCTTCGAGGTCTTGACTGGTTCGCTTGCCGAACCACAACTTGCCCTTGTCAGCCGCGACTGCGTCCGGTGATTCGGCGTGTCCGAACCACCAGTCGAGCAACGGCTGCCAGGGCGCAGTCATGGTTACTCCTTGTGGTAAGCCGTGGCGCGCGCGACTTCTTCTTTCGAGCCGAGGAACACTGCTACACGCTGGTGCAGGCCTTCAGGCTGAATGTCGAGGATGCGCTGATGGCCGTCAGTGGAGGCGCCGCCCGCTTGTTCGACGAGGAACGACATCGGGTTGGCTTCGTACATCAGGCGCAGCTTGCCCGGCTTGGACGGCTCACGGCTGTCGCGCGGGTACATGAACAGACCGCCACGGGTGAGGATGCGGTGCACGTCGGCAACCATCGCTGCGACCCAACGCATGTTGTAGTTCTTTTTCAGCGGACCTTCTTCACCGGCCAGCAGCTCGCCGACGTAGCGCTGTACCGGGGCTTCCCAGTGGCGCTGGTTGGACATGTTGATGGCGAATTCCTGCGTGGTTTCAGGAATGGTGATGTCTTCGTGAGTCAGCACAAAGCTGCCCATTTCGCGGTCGAGGGTGAAGCCTTTGACGCCGTCGCCCAGGGTCAGCACCAGCATGGTCTGCGGACCGTAGATCGCGTAACCGGCCGCCACTTGCTGGGTGCCTGGTTGCAGGAAGGCTTTTTCGTTCAGCGGCTCGTTCTGGCTGAGGTATTCGTTCGGGCAACGCAGGACCGAGAAAATGGTGCCAACCGGCGCGTTGATATCGATGTTCGACGAACCGTCCAGTGGGTCGAAAACCAGCAGGTAGGCGCCTTTCGGGT
>Ga0308159_1004492_pt1 | contig 12710 bp, 9 predicted proteins | sample PhyCR1_FD_201040 | JGI IMG/M metagenome (GOLD analysis project Ga0308159, IMG submission 201040) | Phyllosphere microbial communities from UC Gill Tract Community Farm, Albany, California, United States - DLSLC.R1 | ecosystem: Host-associated > Plants > Phyllosphere > Unclassified | place: USA...
GGCAGAAAGATCGAGAAGGTGGTGTGGCCGGGATGGCTGTCACATTCGATCAGACCCTGGTGCTGGCTGATGATGTTCTGGGTGATGGCCAGGCCCAGCCCGGTACCGTCCGGGCGGCCGCTGACCATGGGGAAGAAGAGGGTGTCCTGCAGTTCCGCGGGGATGCCCGGGCCGTTGTCGATGATCTCGATCTTGCTCACCAGGCGATGGCGCACGTGGCCGATGGTGAACTGGCGCATGGTGCGGCTGCGCAGGGTGATGCGCCCGAGGCGCATTTCATTCTGGCTGCTGATGGCCTGCATGGCGTTGCGCACGATGTTGAGCACCGCCTGGATCATCTGTTCGCGGTCGATCAGCACGTCGGGAATGCTCGGGTCGTAATCGCGCACCAGGGTGATACAGCCCTGGCTTTCGGCTTCCACCAGGCTGCTGACCCGCTCCAGCACTTCATGGATGTTGGTCAGGGCCAGGGATGGCAGCTTGTTCGAGCCGAGCATGCGGTCCACCAGGTTCCGCAGGCGGTCGGCTTCTTCGATGATGACGTTGGTGTAGTCCTTGAGGCTTTCCTCGGGCAGCTCCCGGGCCAGCAACTGTGCGGCGCCGCGAATGCCCCCCAAGGGGTTCTTGATTTCATGGGCCAGGCCGCGCACCAGCATCTTGCTGGTTTCCTGCTTGGACAACTGGGCTTCTTCCTTGGTGATCCGCAGCAGCCGGTCCCGGGGGTGGACTTCCAGCAGCAGCAAGGTGTCGCCGTTGCTGAGGATCGGCGTCACCGCGTAGTCGACGGTCAGGGTCTGGCCGGTCAGTGCGGTGAGCATGGCTTCGCGCTTGGTGAAGGGGTGCGCCTGCTCCACCGCCTGGCGCAGGGAGCTCAGGGCCTCGGCGGATTCGGTGAACAGCTCGCTGATGAATTGCCCATGGCTGCGCTGGCCGCTGATGGCCAGGAGCATTTCCGCCGCCGGGTTCATGTACTCAAGGCGCAGGTCGGCATTGAGCAGGATGGTGGCGGTGGTCAGGTTGTCCAGAAGCAGGCGGTGCAGTGGGTCGCTGATGGTCATGGGTAGATGGTGACCTCTTTTGAAGCAAGACAATCCGGGGCCGGTCCCGAAGTGCGCGCGCGGCTAAGGCGCTGTGGTGGAGAAAATGCAAAAACCAAACCAAGGCTCCGAAAAGAAGCGCGCATGCCCTGAAACAGGCGTTTGAAGCCTGGTTCTGTGGCGTTTTGCCAGCTCTGGCGGGTATTTTCGAACCAAAATGGGCTGGTATTGGCACCTGAGTGCAAGGCATTGCACCAATATAGTGCATGAATCTGAGCGGCGCTCGATGGGCGCGCCTTGATAGAAGAATCAACGCCCGTTTTTCAGCGGCGCGGGGCAAAGGGCGGGTTTAGAGTGCTCGAACCCGATGCTTCAAGGTTTAGGATGCGGCCATGGAAAATGCCCCTCTGCTGTTCCAGCTTCCCGATGACGACACCCTGTACCAGGCGCTGCTGGCACGGGACCCGGCCTATGAAGGCTTTGCCTTTGTCGGGGTGAAGAGCACCGGCGTGTTCTGCCGCCTGACCTGCGCTGCACGCAAGCCCAAGCGCGAGAACACGGTGTTCTTCGGCTCCATCAAGGGTTGTGTCGAAGCAGGGTTCCGCGCCTGCCTGCGCTGTCGTCCGCTGGAGCGGGCCGGGGTCCAGGAGCCCTGGGTGCAGACCTTGCTCGAGCAGTTGGGCCGCGACCCGGAACGCCGTTGGTACGAGGACGACCTGGTCGCCCAGGGGCTGGACCCATCCACCGTGCGCCGTGCGTTCAAGCGCTATTTCGGCGTCACCTTCCTGGAAATGGCGCGCCTGCGTCGCATGGGCCAGGGCATGCAGCAACTGGCCTCGGGAGAGCCGGTGATCGAGGCGCAGATCAGCGCCGGCTTCGACTCCGACAGCGGCTTTCGCCACGCCTTCAGCCGCCTGGCGGGCCAGCCGCCGTCGAACCTGCGGGGGCGGGAACTGCTCAAGGTCGATTGGTTGCAGACCCCGATCGGCGTGATGCTGGCGGTGGCCGATGCCCAGGTCCTGCATCTGCTGGAATTCTTCGACCGCCCGGCACTGGCCAATGAGTTGCAGAACCTGCAGAAGAGCAGCGGTTCGAGCATAGGTTTCGGGCGTTTTGCCCCCATCGACCAGATCGAGGCCGAACTGCAGCGTTACTTCGCCGGCGAGGCGGTGCACTTCGCCACACCGCTGGCGATGAGCGCCTCGCCCTTTACCCGTACCGTCTGGCAGGCGCTGCGGGCCATTCCCCTGGGTACCACCTGCAGCTACGCCGAGGTGGCGCGGCAGGTCGGCTCGCCCTCAGCGGTGCGCGCGGTGGCCCGGGCCAATGCCGCCAACCAGATTTCCATTGTCATTGCCTGCCACCGGGTGATTGGCGCCGATGGCTCCCTGACCGGCTATGGCGGTGGTCTGTGGCGCAAGCGCTGGTTGCTGGAGCATGAGCGGCGCCTGCACCACTTGCAGGGTGCATCAGCGAGCGGGCTGTAGCTCGCTGCCGGGCACCGGGTCGAGCCGGGAAACCTTATCCACAGGTGGCTGGGCGCCAGTCTGGCGCGCCAATTCGTCGGCATCCGCCTGTTCTGCCGTGGACAGCTCGGCGGCGTTATGGCCGATGCGCTTGAGCAGGGCCAGCATGCATGCCAGCGAGACCAGGGCGTAGCAGGCCGAGGCGATGGCCACGCCGATGATGCTGCCGGTGCCATTGAGGATGCTCTGGGCCAGCACCGGCGTGGCGCCGCCCACCAGCAGTGAACACAGCTGATAGGAGATCGACAGCCCGCTGTAGCGCACCCGGGTCGGAAACGCCCGCGCCAGGATGCCGCCCACCGCGCCATAGAACATCGAGTGCGGCACCGTGGCCAGGCACATGCCCAGCACCGCGATCCAGTAGTGACCGGTCTCCACGGCGAAGAACATCGCCGGCATCAGCAGCAGCTCGGGCACCACCATCAGCACCATGGCCTTGCGCATGTCCATGCGTGAAACCAGCACCGCACCCAGGGGCTGGGTGATGAACTGCACCACCAGGGCGATGACGATCACGCTGAGGAAGCTGCCCTGGCTGTAGCCCAGCTCCTTGGTGGCCCAGGACAGGGCGAAGGTGCTCTTGAAATAGGTGACGTGGATGATCGGCAGCACCCCGGCCCCCAGCAGTACCAGGCGCCAGTGGTCGCGCAGGACTTCGAGAATCGGCAGCTTGACGGTCTTTTTCTGCTCCATCAGGCGCTTCATGTCATCGGATTCTTCCAGCTTGAGGCGGATGACCATGCCGATGATCACCAGCACCGCCGACAGCAGGAACGGAATGCGCCAGCCCCAGAGCAGAAAGTCCGGAGTCGGCAGGGCGCTGAGGCCGAAGAACACCAGGGTTGCCAGCAGGTTGCCGGCCGGCGAACCCTGCTGGGCGAAGGCGGCATAGAGAATGCCCTTGCCCTTGGGCGCGCTTTCGCTGGCGATGAGGATCGCCCCGCCCCATTCGCCGCCCACCGCGATGCCCTGGATGATGCGCAGGGTCACCAGGGCGATGGGGGCCCAGACGCCGATCTGCAGGTAGCTGGGCAGCAGGCCGATGCAGGTGGTGGCCAGGCCCATCATGATCAGGGTGATCACCAGGGTGGTCTTGCGACCGATCTTGTCGCCCATGTGGCCGAAGATGATGCCGCCGACGGGGCGGGCGATGAACCCGGCCCACAGGGTCAGGAAGGACAGCAGGGTGGCCGTGCCGGGGGGCAGGTCGGCGGGAAAGAACACCTTGCCGAACACCAGGGCGGCGGCGATGCCGTAGGCGTAGAAGTCATACCACTCGATGGTGGTGCCGATGAATGAGGCGATACCCGCCTTGCGGGCTTTCTTGTGGGCAGCGGCATCCTGGGCAGCGTTCATGTTCAATTCCTGCGTTTTTATTGTTATATGCGCCCCTGATCGGGCGCATGGACCTCTGGCAAGGTCCGACCGCTGGGAGCCTATACAGGCAGGAATCGAAAAATATAATGATTAAATCTTATGGTTTGATACGTGATTGCGTATCGCGCCCCAACGCTCAGCGCCCTCCGGCGGCCGGTTTGATCAGGGACTTGAGCAGCCCGAGAAAGCTTTCGGCCGCCGCCGAAGGCTTGTCCTCCAGGCGGATCGCCTGGATCTGCGAAGGCGCGCCGGAGCCTTCGAGCTCGCCGTAATGCACGCCCGGCTGGCCGAGCATGGCCAGGGTCTGTGGCACCAGCGCCACGCCCATCTCGTGGGCCACCATTGCCACCACCGTTTGCCATAGCCGCGTCTCGTGGCGAATGCGCGGGCTGAACCCGGCCGCCACGCAGCGGGAAATGATCAGGTCGTGGTAGTGCGGCGAGACCGCCCGCGGAAACAGGATGAAATCGTCATTGGCCAGTTGCGCCAGGTCGATCCGCGCCTGGGTGGCCAGCGAGTGGCTCTGGGGCAGGCAGCAGAGGAACGGCTCGGCCAGCAGCGGTTCGCTGTGGATGCCGGCGGCGAAGGTGCTGCCATGGACGAAACCGATGTCGATCTGGCCGCGTTGCAGGGCCTGGGTCTGGTCGGCACTGTTCATTTCCATCAGCACCACTTCGGTTTCCGGGTATTGCTGTTCGAAGGCCTTGACCGCCTCGGGCAGCCCGCGGTGCAGGATCGAATTGACGAAACCCAGGCTCAGGCGCCCGGCAAAGCCTTCTGCCGAGCGCTGGGTCAGGTGCCGCGCCTGGTCGGCACGCAGCAGCAGGTAGCGGGCCTCGTCCAGCAGAACCTGGCCGGCGTTGGTCAGGCTCACGGATTTGTTGTTGCGATTGAGCAGTTGGACTTCCAGTTGCCCCTCAAGCTTCTTGATGTCGAAACTCAGGGCCGGCTGGGAAATGCACAGACGGTTCGCGGCCCGCCCGAAATGCAGTTCTTCGGCTACCGCGACGAAGTAGCGCAACTGTTTGAGGTCCATGGCGACTCCGGTTCTACGATATGGATTTCTTATCGTAGTTGATTGATTTTGTATTAGATACTTATCGATGGCGGCTCTAGTCTCGGCCTACAAAAAACAGGAGACGCGCCATGACCGCCGAGCCCCGCCCCATTGAAGACAGCCTCAACATCCCCGACAGCCGCGGCATCAACCTGTTCGAGTGCGACGCCGGCCTGGCCGCGCTGCTCCAGGTCTACCTGCCCTCGGCGGTCTACCAGCAGTGGTTGCCCACCTTGCAGCACATGGGCGCCCGGGCCGGTGGCGAGCTGGATGTGCTGGCCCTGAGCGCCGACAAGAATCCCCCGGTGCTGCAACCGCGTACCCGCCGCGGCGAGAACCTGCAAAGCATCGCCAAGCATCCGGACTACGTCACCCTGGAACGGGTGGCCTTTGCCGAACTGGGGCTGGCTGCCATGAGCCACCAGCCTGGTGGTCCGCCGCCGCTGATCAAGTACGCCCTGACCTACCTGTTCGTCCAGGCCGAGTTCGGCCTGTGCTGCCCGGTGAGCATGACCGACTCCCTGACCCGCACCCTGTGCAAGTTCGGTACGCCGGAACTGGTGGCGCGCTACCTGCCGCAGTTGCAGTCCCAGGAGTTCGAGACGCTGTTCCAGGGGGCGATGTTCATGACCGAACAGGCCGCCGGTTCCGACGTTTCACGCACCGAAACCCGGGCCCGGCTGGAAGATGGCCAATGGCGCCTGTTCGGTGAGAAGTGGTTCTGCTCCAACCCGGATGCCGACCTGGCCATGGTCCTGGCGCGCCCGGAAGACGCACCACCGGGCATGGCCGGGGTGACCCTGTTCCTGTTGCCCAAGGTGCTGCCCGACGGCTCGCGCAACCACTACCGGATCCAGCGCCTGAAGGACAAGCTGGGCAGCCGCTCGATGGCCAGTGGCGAGATCACCCTGGAAGGCGCCACGGCCTACCTGATCGGTGAGGTCGGCCGCGGTTTTCAGCAGATGGCCGACATGATCAACATGTCGCGCCTGTCCAATGGCGTGCGCGCGGCGGGGCTGATGCGCCGGGGGCTGAGCGAGGCGTTGTACATCGCCCGCCAGCGCCGGGCCTTCGGCAAGCACCTGATCGAAATGCCGCTGATGCAGCGCCAGTTGCTGAAAATGATGCTGCCCGCCGAACAGGCGCGCTCGATGTTCATGCAGATCGCCAGCTTGCTGCCCCGGGCCGATGGCGGCGATGAGACGGCGCGCAAGTGCGTGCGGATCCTCACGCCGCTGATCAAGTTCCGCGCCTGCCGTGATGCCCGCCGGGTGACCGGCGATGCCATGGAAGTGCGCGGCGGGGTTGGCTATATCGAGGAGTGGAGCGATGCCCGGCTGGTGCGCGATGCGCACCTGGGGTCGATCTGGGAGGGCACCAGCAACATCGTCGCCCTGGACATTGCCCGGGCGGTGACTCGGGAGCAGGCGCTGGAGCCGTTGCAGGGCTATCTGGCCGGGCTGCTGGCCGAGGCCGATTTGCCACCGGCGAGCCGCCGGCTGTTCGATTCGGCCCTGTTGCGCACCGTGACCGGCTTCCATGCCGTGGCGCAGCAGCGCCGGGACGAGCAGGTGCGGCAGGTGGGCAGCGTTCTCTATCACCTGGCCAGCGCCATCTTCATGGCCTGGGAGGCCGCGCGCCAGGGTGCGGACCATCGGCGCCTGGCCCTGGCTCACCTGGTGCTGGTGCACAAGGTGTTGCCGCGCGATCCGTTGGGCCTTGAGCCGGTGATCGATGCCGAGCTGCTGGTGCGCCTGGCCAATGAAAGCCCGTTGTCCCAGGCCCAAGCCATGCAATTGCTGCCGGCCTGAATGGCCGTCCTTGTCCGATCTGCCGGAGTACATCCATGACGTTTGCCCAAGGCGCCCTGGCGGGCGTGAAAATCATCGATCTCAGCCGTGTGCTGGGCGGCCCCTATTGCTCCCAGGCCCTGGCCGACCACGGCGCCGAGGTGATCAAGCTGGAACCTTTGAGTGGTGATGAGACCCGGGGCTGGGGGCCGCCTTTCGAAGGTGACGACGCGGCGTATTTTCGCGGCATCAACCGTAACAAGCAGGGGATCGCCGTCGACCTGTCGCGCCCCGAAGGCCTGGCCCTGCTGATGCAGTTGCTGGAAGGCGCCGACGTGCTGATCGAGAACTTCAAGCCGGGCACCCTGCAGCGTTGGGGCATCGGTTACCAGGAGGTGCTGAGCCAGCGTTTTCCGGCGTTGATCCACTGCGGGATTTCCGGCTTTGGCGCCGATGGCCCGCTGGGCGGGCTACCGGGTTACGACGCGGTGATCCAGGCCATGGCCGGGCTGATGAGCGTCAACGGCGAAGGCGACGGCGGGCCGTTGCGCATCGGCCTGCCGATTGTCGATATGGTCACCGGCCTGAATGCCCTGGCGGGGATTCTCCTGGCCCTCAACGAGCGCCAGCGCAGCGGCCTCGGGCAGTCACTGGACATCTCCCTGTACGACTGCGGCGTGTCCCTGCTGCACCCGCACCTGCCGAACTACTTCGCCAACGGCAAGACGCCCAGACGCACGGGCAACGCCCATCCCAACATTGCTCCCTACGACAGCTACCGCACTGCTGGCGAGCCGATTTTCCTGGCGGTGGGCAACGACCGCCAGTTCACCCGGCTGTGCCAGGAACTGGGGGCCGGCGCGTTGCTGGAGGACCCGCGCTTTACCGACAACGGCCAGCGCTCGGTCAACCGCGAGGCCTTGAAGCAGCAACTGGAGCATTACCTGTCGGCACACGACGGCGCGTTGCTGGCCCCGCGGCTGATCGGCCTGGGGGTGCCTTGTGGTTCGATCGCCACCGTCGACCAGGTGGTGGCTCATCCCCACACCCGGCATCGCGGGCTGCTGGTGGAACTCGATGGCTACCGGGGCATAGGTTCGCCGGTGAAGTTGTCGCGCACGCCGGCCAGCTACCGTACGGCGCCGCCGAGCCTGGGGCAGGACACCCGGGCGGTATTGCAGGGGCTGGGCCTGGATGAACCGACCATCGCCGCACTGCTGGCCAGCGGCGTGGTGCACGGTTGAGGCTCAGGGGCGGCGGGCCCGCAGCAGAGTGAAGCTGATGGCCGGGCTCTGTTGCAGGACCTTGTCGCCAGCCAGCACCTGCACCGCCAACCGGTGCTGGCCACGGTCGATATTCACCAGCTGCAGCTCGGGCCCCTGGCCGGCCCGGCCATAGGGCTGGCCATCCAGCAGCAGGCGCAGACGGTGGCCGGGCCGCAGGCTGGGCTGCAACTCCACCTGCACGCTGAAACTGCCGTTGTTGGCGCGCAAGGCACCGTGCTCCGGTACGCCGCTCAGTTGCAGCCGTTCGTAGGCCTGAAGGGGGCTGGCAGGTTGTGCTGCCGGCGTAGGTGGCGCCGGTGTGGCCGGGCTGGGGAGGCGATTCGGCGCGGGCGTTTCAATCTGCCGGTACGAGGTTCCCGGCGGCTGGTCGCTATAGGCGCGATTACCGGCCGAATCGGTGTACTGGTAGATCTGCGCGCCGGCTGGCAATGCGCTGATCCACAGCAGGCAAGCAATGACGAGGTGCATCTCGCTGATCCTGGCGGGTGCCTGAAAGGCTCCAGCATAAGGTGCTGCTGCGCGTGGCGCAGGCGCCGTTAACCTTTGAACACACATAACTCTGCCGTGGCACGAACCATCGCCAGTCGTCGCAGTGGGTCGCTGCTGCTGGCCTGATTGGCCCGGGCCAGCCATTGCGGGCATTGGCGGTCGGTGCGCTGCGGGCTGAAGTCGGCCAGTTGCTGCAGCAGGCGTTTTTGTAACTGATCAAGTTGGGGGCGGATCTGCCCGGCCAGGTCCTGGCGCGGCGTGTCCGGTGCCCGGCCTTGCAAGTGCCAGGCCGAGAGTCGGGCGTATTGCACCAGCTTGTTGGCTTCGATCTGGGCGGCGAAGAACTGCCCAACCGTTTCTTCGCTCAAGTGATAGGTTGCGGCCTGGGCGGTTGCCCCGGCGATCACCTGTTGTTCCCGCGGGCGGTCTTCCACGGCCTTGTGGCTGTCCCATTTGCTCAGGGCCACCTGATCGGCAATCGCCAGGCGTTCGCCGATGCTCTGCAGCAGCGGGGCGAGGGCGGGCGGGGCGTCACTGGCGCAGGCGGCGGTGGCGAACAGGCTGCAAGTCAGGGCGAGGCACAGGTTGAGGCGTGAAGTCATGGGCGGGCTCGGCTGCTGATGGGGAGACGGCGCCCATGATGCACGCAACCACCCCGGGCAGGGCAAATGCGCGGGCATAAAAAAAGGCCTCCCGAAGGAGGCCCCTTGATCACGCGGCTTGCGCCGGCGTTACCGGATCAGCAGCTGTAGTACAGCTCGTATTCCAGTGGGTGTACGAAGGTACGTACCTTGATTTCTTCTTCGCTTTTCAGGGCGATGTAGGCGTCGATGAAGTCGTCGCTGAAAACGCCGCCTTTGGTCAGGAACGCACGACCTTTGTCCAGCTCTTCCAGGGCTTCCTTCAGGCTGCCGCAAACTTGTGGGATCTCTTTGGCCTCTTCAGGCGGCAGGTCGTACAGGTTTTTGTCAGCAGCGTCGCCAGGGTGGATCTTGTTCTGGATGCCGTCCAGGCCGGCCATCAGCAGGGCAGCGAAGGCCAGGTACGGGTTGGCAGCCGGGTCCGGGAAACGGGCTTCGATACGGCGGGCCTTAGGGCTCGACACGTAAGGAATACGGATCGAAGCGGAACGGTTGCGCGCCGAGTAGGCCAGCATGACCGGGGCTTCGAAGCCTGGCACCAGACGCTTGTAGGAGTTGGTCGCCGGGTTGGTGAAGCCGTTCAGGGCCTTACCGTGCTTGATGATGCCGCCGATGAAGTACAGGGCGGTATCGGACAGGCCGGCATAGCCTTCACCTGCGAAGGTGTTCTTGCCGTCTTTCCAGATCGACATGTGGACGTGCATGCCCGAGCCGTTGTCGCCGTACAGAGGCTTGGGCATGAAGGTGGCAGTGCGGCCGTAGGCGTCAGCCACGTTGTGCACCACGTACTTCAGGGTCTGGGTTTCGTCGGCCTTCTTCACCAGGGTGTTGAACTTGACGCCGATTTCGTTCTGGCCGGCAGTCGCCACTTCGTGGTGGTGAACTTCGACGGTCAGGCCCATTTCTTCCAGTGCGTTGCACATGGAGGTACGGATTTCGTGGTCGTGGTCGAACGGTGGAACCGGGAAGTAGCCGCCCTTGACGCCTGGACGGTGGCCCTTGTTACCGCCTTCGATGTCCTGGTCGGACATCCACGAACCTTGTTCGGAGTAGATCTTGAACATGGAGCCGGAGATGTCGGACTTGAATTTCACCTGGTCGAAGATGAAGAACTCTGGCTCTGGGCCGGCGAATACGGTGTCGCCGATACCGGTGGCTTTCAGGTGCTCTTCGGCGCGCTTGGCGATGGCACGTGGGTCACGATCGTAACCCTGCATGCTCGAAGGTTCGATGATGTCGCACACCAGGATCAGGGTCGGTTCTTCGGTGAACGGGTCCAGTACGGCGGTTTCGTCGTCCGGCATCAGGATCATGTCGGAGGCTTCGATGCCTTTCCAGCCAGCGATGGAGGAGCCGTCGAACATCTTGCCAGCTTCGAAGAAGTCTTCATCCAGCGCATCACGAGCCGGCATGGTCACGTGATGTTGAGTGCCCTTGGTGTCAGTGAAGCGCAGATCAATCCATTTGACGTCATGATCTTTGATGAGTTGAACCGACTTCGACATAGTGTCCTCCGGGTGGCTTCGGGCTTGGTGTTGGAGTGCCCTTAGAATGTGGGTGATGCCGGCGCGAATACTCTGCCATGGCAACCTGCCTCACAAGGGAGCAAATTGCATGCCAGTGCCCCGAGATGGGTTTTCTGCCCCAAAATCACGCTTTCTGCGACGTATTGGGTTGAATGCCGGCATTCGGCGCACTGCAATGTAGCGTCTTTGCCAATAAATGACCCGTTTTGGTGCATCGAAAACCTTCTGCACATAAACTGGTTAAACCTTGAGCAATTTCCGCTATAATCCGCGCCCCCCTTTTTCGGCTGGCCCAGCGCGCGCTGTTTTCATGAAACTAATCGTTAAAGTTTTCCCGGAAATCACCATCAAGAGCCGCCCGGTTCGGACGCGTTTCATCCGTCAGTTGGCGAAGAACATCCGTGCCGTGCTCCGCGACCTGGACCCGGCCGTGGTGGTCAATGGTGTGTGGGACAACCTCGAGCTGGAAACCGCCGTCAGCGAGCCCAAGGCCCTGAAGGACATGACCGAGCGCCTGAGCTGCATGCCCGGCATCGCGCATTTCCTGCAGGTCGACGAGTACCCTCTGGGCGACTTCGACGACATCGTCGCCAAGTGCAAGCAGCACTTTGGCGAAGCCCTCCCGGGGAAGGTTTTTGCCGTGCGCTGCAAGCGTGCCGGCAAGCATGAATTCAGCTCCATGGACGTGGAAAAGTACGTCGGCAGCCAACTGCGTCGGCAGTGCGGCGCCGCCGGAATTTCCCTGAAAGAGCCTGAAATCGAAGTGCGGATGGAAATTCGCGACCAACGGTTGTTCGTGATCCACAGCCAGCACAACGGCATCGGCGGCTACCCGCTGGGCGCCCTGGAACAGACCCTGGTGCTGATGTCCGGCGGTTTCGATTCCACCGTCGCGGCCTACCAGATCATGCGCCGCGGCCTGATGGGGCATTTCTGCTTCTTCAACCTGGGCGGGCGTGCCCATGAACTGGGCGTGATGGAAGTCGCGCACTATATATGGAAGAAGTACGGCAGCTCCCAGCGCGTGCTGTTCGTCAGCGTGCCGTTCGAGGAAGTGCTCGGGGAAATCCTCGGCAAAGTCGACAACAGTCATATGGGCGTCATTTTGAAGCGTATGATGTTGCGTGCCGCGTCGAGCATCGCCGACCGCCTGCACATCGATGCGCTGGTGACCGGCGAGGCGATTTCCCAGGTGTCCAGCCAGACCCTGCCGAACCTGTCGGTGATCGACTGCGTGACCGAGAAACTGGTACTGCGCCCCCTGATCGCCAGCCACAAGCAGGACATCATCGACCTGGCCGTGGAGATCGGCACGGCCGACTTCGCCAAGCACATGCCGGAGTACTGCGGGGTCATTTCGGTGAACCCCAAGACCCATGCCAAGCGCCATCGCGTCGAGCATGAAGAGAAAGAATTCGATATGGCGGTGCTCGAGCGTGCGATCGAGCGGGCCAAACTGGTGCCGATCGATCGGGTGATCGACGAGTTGGGCCAGGATGTACAGATTGAAGAAGTCAGTGAGGCGCTGGCCGGTCAGATCGTCATCGACATCCGTCATCCGGATGCCGAGGAAGACCAGCCGCTGGAGCTCGCAGGCATCGAAGTAAAAGCGCTGCCGTTCTATGCATTGAACGCCCGCTTCAAGGAACTGGACCCTACGCGCCAGTACCTGCTGTATTGCGACAAAGGCGTCATGAGTCGCCTGCATGCTCACCATCTGCTCAGTGAGGGACATGCCAATGTGCGCGTTTATAGACCGAGCTAAGTGCCCGGGGATGTTCGCCTGTGGCTTGCGTCACCGGCCCCCCGACGCCGCCGTCCAGCTGTAACGGCCAGGCCTGAATCTATTGTTAATCGCTGCCAGCATTTGTCAGCACACCGAATCCTCTGATCGAGATACACAAGTGATCGAAAATCTACGCAACATCGCCATCATTGCCCACGTTGACCATGGTAAGACCACCCTGGTAGACAAACTCCT
>Ga0308159_1004495_pt1 | contig 12708 bp, 13 predicted proteins | sample PhyCR1_FD_201040 | JGI IMG/M metagenome (GOLD analysis project Ga0308159, IMG submission 201040) | Phyllosphere microbial communities from UC Gill Tract Community Farm, Albany, California, United States - DLSLC.R1 | ecosystem: Host-associated > Plants > Phyllosphere > Unclassified | place: USA...
AAGCTCTTTTTCATGATTGTGCATCGCGAAAGTGCCCAGTATCTTTCCCTGATGTTCGATTGGAATATAGCCATGAAAATTATACTCGCTTTGTTGTAGAAAAACTTCATGATTAGTTGCAAATTCTTCCTCCCAATCGATTTTTGATTTTAGCAAAGGGTAATCATAACCTGCAATTTCTTTAGCTATCGCTGAAAGTTCTACAGGTTGAGCAATAACCGGCTGGCAACAAATTTGACTTTGTTCGATCTTACATGTATAGGCTTTTACCAAATGGCTAAGTGACGGATTATACAGAGAAATTGTTACACAATCAATAGCAAAGAGCGGATGAAGTTTAGAAAAAACACCCTGAAAAAGTTCTCTTAAGCTGAAACATTCATCTCCAAGCAAATGTGAAGGGATCATGTCGTCAGCAAAAAAAGCCTGTCGATCTTTATCATCTGTCAGAGTTTTCACTTTCGAATCAAAGTCTGTTTGGTCTGCGTTCATGCCTGCTATTTCTCCTTCCTGATCCATCCAACATTGGATAAATTCTTTTCAAGGCCGCAGGCAAAGAGCATGCCAAGCCAAACAAATATGGTTTCCATGCTGCATAGCACCTAAACGAGAAAAATTACTGACGATATTTCGTCAAAAAACTGAATTTAAAACGAAATAAGCTAAAAGGTGCTAGAATGATTGCTCCGTGAAATCGATCTTTTTTGAAGAGATTGCCCAGAAAATCCAAAGTAAAACACAAATCAGCATGGCTGCATCTGGCACAAAAAAAGAAAGGATAAAAGCAGACAAATAAGTAGGAAATCCATACAGATAATTATTGCGCAATTTGATAATGGCATACTGACTAATGTCTGGACGCAGTAAGTCCTTATCTTTTGTGGCCTGTTGCCAGAGGATATTAAATGCCAGATTAATCAACACAAACAAACCAGTATAAATCGTAACCGAAATCTGTTTTGCATCACTCAGGTAAAATCGGGCCAGCAGTGCACTCGGATAAGATACAAGCGAAACTAAAAACAGTATAAGTCCATTGGCGAACATCAGCCCAGAGTTTCGCTTATAAATTTGTTTAAAAATTTTATGGTGATTGACCCAAATAATGAAAATGCTGAAGAACGAGATGGTAAATGCCAAATACCCTGGCCACTGATCGGTTAACTCCGCCAGCAGTGCTTTTGAACTTTTATCCCTAGCCAATTCGGGTACATGCAGTTCTAATACCAAAAGCGTTACAGCGATGGCAAATACACCATCGCTAAAAGCTTCAATTCTCGCCGTTTCTTTTTCCATTAACTTAATGATTAAAAATCAATTTGTTCACCTGAACAATTTCTGCGCTGGTAATGGTATGGCCCATATCCTGATAGATAATTTCGGTAACCCGTGCACCCATTCCTTCTAACAGCGTGGTTGTTTCTTTAACGCGGCGAACCGGAACGTGGAAATCTGGATCACTGCTTCCAATAAAAACTGGTGTTCCATCAAAATCGCCGTGATAATCTCTATGATCAACCGTATCGCCAATTACGCCACCTGTAAATGCGACAACGCCACCGTAACGTGCGCCATGGCCAGCTACATAATCCAGCGTTAAACAGGCTCCCTGAGAAAATCCAAGGAAATAAAGCTGTGATTTTGAAAAGCCAGATTCTTCCAGGTACGCTACCAGATCACCAATTTGTTTTAAAGCGTTGGATAGATAGGGTTCATTTTCTGATCTTGGGGCTAAAAAACTTTGCGGATACCAGGTATTGCCTGGCGCCTGTGGAGCCACCAGCGCATAAGAACCCACGTTTAAACTCGAAGCCAAACCCAATATATCTTCTGCTGAACCTCCACGACCATGGATCATGATTAACACTTTTTCTGCCTCATCCAGGCGCTTGCCTGATTCTATAAACTGTCTCATCTTAATTTTCGTGTTCTTTGTTCCAGATATCCTGATATAAATCCTCACGGCGTTTAAACTGCGCATGCACATAAGGACAAAGAGGTATTACTTTCAACTTATTTTCGCGAACGTAACTCACCATTGCATCAAGCAACAGTTTGGCATAACCTCTACCCTCTCTTTCAGGGTCAACTTCGGTGTGATAAACGGTAAGGTTCCGATCGCTCAAATCGAAAATCATTTCGCCCACTTTGCCATCTTCATCCCAAACATCAAATGAATTGGGTTCGCCTTTTTGGACATTTAATTTAATTTCTGCCATGATTTAATTTATTTTAGGAAGTAATTGATCTAGCTCTGCCCGTAAATGTTCGTGCTGATGAGGTAATTTTAAATGGGTACCCAATTCGCTTAGCGGCTCATCAACTGTGAAAACAGGATTATCTGTAGCGATTTCAAATAAAACACCTCCCGGTTCGCGGAAATAGAGAGAGTAAAAATAATCCCTATCTATTTTTGGAGTGATATTTAAATGTTTGCTCAGAATTTTTTCACGAAACTCCATTTGTACGTCTTCATTTTCTACGCGGAAAGCAACATGGTGATTGGTACCAGCAGCGTTTCTGCCTCTATTGCCGCCCGGATTTTCAAGTAAATCTACGATGGCAGCGGTAGGTACCGCATCAGTAGTAAAACGATAACGGTTTCCTTCTTGTTTTAATAAACGGTATCCGAAAATATCAGTTAATACCTTTGCCGTCTCATCAATACTTTGCAAATTTAAAGTGGTGCTGTGAAAACCTTTGGTTGCATTTTCTGCTTTAACTTCGTTGGTTTCCCAAGGCTTTCTAAGATCATCTGCTGAAGGCACAATCAAACTCAATGATAAGCCGTCAGGATCTTTGAAGGTCAAAAATTGTTCACCAAAACGTTCGGTAATTTCACCGGTTTTCACTTTAGCCTGTTCGAAGCGATCTTTCCAAAACTCCAGACTTCCCTGAGGTACCGCATATCCTATTTCTGTAGCCATGCCAACCCCTTCTGTACCCTGACCAATTCCATCCCATGGGAAAAAGGTTAAAATAGTTCCAGCATGACCCGCTTCATCTCCATAATACAGGTGATAAGTACCCGGATCATCGAAATTTACAGTTTTCTTTACCAAGCGCAAACCCAAGGTTTTAGTATAAAAATCGAAGTTTTTTTGTGCATTCCCCGCGATGGCGGTGATGTGATGCAAACCTAAAATTGTTTTTTTCATTGTTTTTATTTTTTACCGTCCGCGGTAAGATTGATTAATTTGTTCGTTGTATTCGGGATGGGTTTTGATGAACTTTGCCACAAAAGGGCAATACACCATAACCAGTTTGTGATTTGATTTAGCATAAGCAAAAGCATGTTTTGCCAACGCCGAAGCCAGGCCTTTCCCTTCCAAGATTTTTGGCACAAACGTGTGCATAAAGGCTATATCCTTTTTGTAAAAGCGGTAAGACAGGTAAGCAATCTCCCCTTCCAGACTAATTTCGAACTGGAGATTATCTGTATTATTAGTGATTGTATATTCTTTAGATTCCATCTGTTAGTTGATCTGATTGGTGGTTTACGGTGATAACTCATTGTGTTTTTTAAACTTCACATTCAGCACCATTCCGCTATCATTCCACATATTTATTTCACCGTTTAATTGTACCGTTAGCCCCGTCATTAAGCTCATGCCCAGCGAATCGGTATTGTCTACATCAAAATCTGCTGGCAAGCCCACGCCATTATCTGCTATACGCAGTTCGCAGTGCGATTCATCTATCATTAAAAATGAGATTGATACCTTACCTTTTTGCCCATCAGGGAATGCATATTTAATGGTATTACTAATGGCTTCATTTAAAATCAGCCCTAGGGGTACAGCTTGAGCAACATCAAGCCTGATTGATTCTGTATGCAATTCGAACTGGATTTTTCGGTCCGTACTGAAGCATTCTACCATATAATCAACCAGCTCTTTAATGTACCAATCCATATCAATTTCCGCCAGATTATCTGATTGATATAGTTTTTGGTGGATGAGTGACATGGCATGCATGCGGTTCTGGCTGTTTCTTATTGCAATAAGCGCATCCGCATTGTCCAGATAGGCAGACTGCGTATTCAGCAAACTAATAACAATTTGCAGATTGTTTTTCACCCGGTGGTGAATCTCTCTTAAAAGCCATTCTTTTTCATCGAGTATTTGCCTAAGCAGCTTGTTTTGCTCGTTAATCTCTTTTTGTTTCTGTTCTAAAACGAGGTTGCTCTTCTTTTTAAGCCGGTAGCGATTATAAACCAAACCTGCAAATAGCACTAACAAAACCAGCCCTCCGATATATAAAAACCGCATTCGGTCATCACTTGCAATCCGTACTTTCTGCAACTGGTTTTTCTGGTTTAGCAAGGCAATATCTTTATCTTTTTTCTCGGTTTGATATTCGATTTCCAAACCGGCAAGCTGTTTGTTTTTTTCGTTGAAATAGATCGAATCTGCTAATCGCTTAAATTCTTTGTAATGTGCGATAGCAGACCAAGGTTTATTTAAGGCAGAATCTACATTATACCAGAGGCGATGTAATTGAGAAAGCGCTAAAACATTTTTTTGGGCTAAACTTTGTTTCTCATGTTCTTTCAGATATACGATAACCTGTTCATATTGTTTCTCATGAACCATCCTTTTAATGATGCTTCGATAGAGATAGATCTGGTTGGGATCTTCTTTGGGAAGATCCTGATGGAATTTTAAGATTTGTTTATAGTAAGGCTCGGCTTTGCGATATTCCTGGATATCATAATAAGCATTGAAAAGAATATAGGGAATTCGCAATTTCATCTGTACATCTTGAGGCGGAAACTTCTTGATCGTTTTCGTCAAAATGGATATGCCTTCATCAAATCTTTTCATTCGCACCAAAGCCGTAGTCATGTTGGCTACGATGGTAAGTATATAACCAGGATCTTTGTATTTTTCAGCAATCCGTTCAGCCTCGTACCAGTAATCTAAAGCCTTTTTATCGTTTCTTAAATAGAAATAGGTTAAGCCCAAATGGTTATTGATCGAACTTCTTTGCAAAGAGGTATCCCCTTGTTTTTCTGCGGTTCGTTCTGCTAACAGGCCATATTTTAGCGCCTCCGATAAGTTCCCCAGACTATTGTGGGCGATACACAAGTTATTATAAACACCTTGCAGGCCGCCATATCCCGCTGACTTGTAAGCCAGCACCGAAGAATCCATCAATTTTATGGCATAAGATGCCTGACCTTTGATGTTATAATAATCACCCAGGTTATTTAATGAATTGCCTTCTTCCAGTTTATTGCCTGACTGTTGATATAACTTTAGCGCCCGCTCGTTGTATTTTATTTTTTTATCCAGTTCGGCTCCCTCATTTCCGTGTAGCTGACCCTTTGCCGAGTAAGCTGCAGCTAACTCATTGATGAGTTTGAATGCCGCAGCATAGTCAATGGATTCGTTATACCATTTTTCGCTATTCAATTTATCCCCAGATTCGCGGGCAATATTGGCTTTAAGAATTAATGATTTGGCAATTCCTTTACGGTAACTAATCTGGTTGGCTTGCGTTAATGCCTGATTCTGATAGCGCATAGCCGTACTCAGATCTGCCTTTAGCTCACCTGGCAGGTTCAAATAATAGGCACCTATTTCAATAAGTAAATCAATCTTCTCATTATTGGTTTCCAGCTTTGCTATTCTAGCAAAAGCTTCGTTCAGCGCTGATTTGGTTTTGATCTCCTGAGCCTGCAAACGCCCGGCGATCAAGAACAGAAACCCAAACAGCAAGATAATTGCTGATTCAAAAAAATGATTGATTGATTTACTTCGAAGCATTATAAAAATTTAAGCATTAGTTTTATTGGTAGAAAAATAACAGATGACCATGGCGATACCAGGTAATATCATTCCGGTTAAACCGAATAATTTTCCTATCCATGCCCCCAGGATACATCCTAGCAGAAAGCCTCCAAGCGTAATTAATCCCTTATAAATTCCAGAAAGAAAATCAGCATTTTTAAATCCTGAATTGCAATAAGACCTGATATCAAGTGCAAACTGGGTAACGTTCCCTGTCATCATCGTTGTCGGTCCAAAGGTATCTTTAGCAAAAAGCTTTCCGTATGCATTTTGAAAACCCATCGCAAAAACAGTGATCATCACCACTATATACATCGACCAAGTCACTTCCGTACCATCCACATAGCCCAAACCGTAAGCTAAGCCACCTGCAATTAATAGTACAATTCCTTCAATCAATAAAAGGAAATGTTTGTTGGAAAACCTTGCTGCAATCCAGCCGCCAACCATCACCGACAACATAAAAACCGGGAAAGTCATCAGTTTGATCCAGGCATCTGCTCCTCCGCCTTTAATCAGCTGGTAAGCAAATACAATAAAGTTTCCGGTTACGTGAGCTGAAAAGATTTTATCAGCAGCAACGAACGTGATGCTGTCACAATAACCACCAATGAGCGTTAATACAAGGGTTACAAACCAAACTTGGTTCTGTTTTTCTTCCATGCCGTTTTTTTAAGATAAATGGGCTCGTAACATCCACGCCATTGTTTCATGCGTTTCCATTAAGCCTGTGATGTAATCGCTGGTTCCGGCATCTTTTAATGTAGCAGCATAATTGTTAATATTTTCTCTTAAATGAATCAAGATACTTTCATGATCTGCAAGCAAAGCCTTAATGTAGGTTAAAGCATCATTTTTACCCCGATCGTCTTCAGTCAAATGTGTCAGCTCCAGATATTGCTTCAAGGTAGCTGGCGCATAGTGCCCAAGCTTACGGATGCGTTCTGCAACATCATCTATAATATCTGCCAGTTGCGTATATTGTTCTTCAAAAAACTTGTGTTTGTTATAAAAATCCGGTCCTTCCACGTTCCAGTGAGCCTTACGTGTTTTGGTGTAAAGCACAAATTCATCTGCCAGGATTTTACTTAAAGAATGCGCCACCTCTGTAAGGTGATCTGCACTAATTCCAATTTTAGCTTCCATAATATTTGTTGTGTTAATTAATAAATGTCTGTAATAAATAATGATCTATCGATAAATTCCCTGGACCAATTGCCCATAAAAAAAGCATAGCTAAGGTGTACATGTAAGGCACATCTCTTACCTCGATCGAATCCTTGCGGTGTACCACAAAATAACCGATGGCCGTAACGCCAATCGAGGGCAGTAAAAATAATCTTGTACCCAAACCTATGGCGACCAAAAAAGGGACTACGGTATCCGAAAAGGTAGCTACCAGGCCATTTAGTTTATCTGGTAAACCTAATGGATTTGGCACATGCTCCTTTTCCCCATTTTGTACCCTAAATTTTTTCATGCCATGCACCCTGAATAACTCAAGCATAAGCAAAACACGAAATACAAGCGCAGCTATGTTGTTAAAGTCTGATCCCAGATCAGAGTAAAGCAACCATTTAATTAGACCTTCCATCGTTAAAATGCAAAGCATGAACAGCCCAATGCACCCCAGAATGCCGTGTAATTATTAACAGGCAGATTACTGGTTCTTACTGCATCATGATTGTGATTATGAACATTACAACTTCCTACGCACGAATGTACCATGGCCAAAACAGAGTTTGATCCCTTAGCACCCGCCGCCTTTCCTTGCTGGTTTGCTTTATGGGTTGCTGCCGAATAGTAACCGTTATAGCTATTTGTTGGCGACCAGTCTGGCAGTATCGGAATTTTAGGTGGCGAAAAGGATGAAAAATCGCCCTTGGCATAAACAATTTTACCATCAACTACGGTCAAATCTGATTCTACACCTTTTACTTCCTCATCTGAAACTTCTAAATAGTCGCGGTTTAGAACCGCCAAATCAGCAAACATACCTACAGCAATATCTCCTTTTTTCTGCTGCTCATTAGAAAACCAGGCACTTCCCCGCGTGTAGAGTTCCAGTGCAGTTTCACGTGTTAAAACGGTATCAGCATCGTATATTTTTAATCCGCCAACGGTTTTACCTGCAGTTAACCAAAACATCGAAACCCAGGGATTATAACTGCTTACCCGGGTGGCATCAGAACCACCGCCTACAGGTACTTCCATCTCCAGCATTTTCTTTACAGGAGGTGTTTGTAAGGCAGCCTTTTCGCCATAGCGATCTGTAAAATATTCACCTTGATAGGCCATCCTGCTTTGAATAGCTATACCTCCCCCCAAAACTTTAACCCTTTCAATATTACGCTCATCGATAGTTTCTGCGTGATCGAAAATCCATGGCAAGCCGGCAAAAGGTATCTCGCGGTTTACTTTTTCAAATACATTTAAAAATCTGGTGATGCTCTCATTATAGGTGGCATGTAACCGGAAAGGCCAACGTTTTTCTACCAATAAACGCACCACGCGTTCCAACTCTTCTTCCATATTATCACCCAAATCCGGGCGGGGCTGAAGAAAATCCTCAAAATCTGCGGCAGAGAAAACCAGCATTTCTCCTGCGCCATTGTGGCGATACATATCATCGCCCTGATATAGCTCAACGGTATTGGTCCAGTTATCAAAATCTTCAAATTCTTGCTTTGGTCGCTGGGTAAATAAATTATAAGCAATTCTAACTGTCAGTTGCTTTTTCTCATTTAATTCACTCACCACCTGATAGTCATCCGGAAAGTTTTGAAAACCACCACCAGCGTCGATTACACTGGTGATACCAAAACGGTTTAATTCTGTCATGAAATGCCGGGTTGAATTAACCTGATGTTCCAAAGAAAGCTTTGGCCCTTTTGCCAGTGTCGAGTATAAAATCATGGCATTCGGACTTGCGATGATTAGCCCCGTTGGCTCACCATTGGCATCACGCTGGATTTCTCCTCCCCGAGGCGCAGGCGTATCTCTGGTATAACCTACAGCACGAAGTGCAGCACGGTTCATAAAGGCCCTGTCATATAAATGCAGAATAAAAACCGGGGTATCAGGAGCGATGGCATTAATCTCTTCGAGCGTAGGCATCCGTCTTTCGGCAAACTGGAATTCGGACCAGCCCCCAATAACGCGAACCCATTGCGGCGAAGGCGTACGGTCTACCTGTTCTTTTAGCATACGCAAGGCATCCGCCAATGAAGGTACACCATCCCAGCGAAGTTCTAAATTGTAATTTAAGCCACCCCTGATGAGGTGTATATGTGAGTCGTTAATTCCCGGGACGACTCTTTTCCTGTTCAAATCAACAATCTTGGTTGATGAACCTGAAAATGCCAGAATATCACTATCGTTACCTACTGCAATAAATTTCCCATCTTTAATGGCAACAGCGGTTATGGCTTCTTTATGTTTGCCAATGGTGTGAATTTTACCATTGAATAAAATCATATCTGCACTCATCGTATATTATTTTAGGATTTATAATTAGTTTTTGATTGCTGAAATGGCTTCCTGAATACCTTCTCCTGCGGTAATAAAAAAAGCTGGACCGGCCAACAAGATTACTTTAGTAACAGGCTTGATATTTGCCATCTTTTTTTCTTTCAACCAAAGCTGCGTACGGTAGGCCTCAAAAATTCCCTTCACTACATTGCCAGCTACCAAAGCCGTTGGCGAATCTATACCTGCATCTTTTAACTCGCTGGCAAATGCAAAATTGCTTACACCCAGTTTTAGTGCCTCACGCATGGCTACGCTCCCAACACCAATCATTTGATCTGCAGAGAATTTATTCCGGTCACCCAGACCGATTAGTAGTAATTTTTTGCCACCGATTGTTCCTTTTGGAGGCGTAATTAATAAGGTTTCATTAGCATGCCCTAAAAATTTTCCGCTTTTGCGGATTTCAGTTAATAAGCCTTTGGTATCCTGATCCAAATGAACCAAACCATTTAAAGCTGCCGGAAGTGCGGGCGGGGAATTAAAAATATCGCCTTCGGTATATTCAAAAACACAGGCAACCTGTAAATCGCTGATTTGTGCCGAAGGTCCCTGAACAACGCCTTCAATAGCAATGCCGTCAACGTTGCCCCATAGTTTTGATGTGCCAATGGCTGTATTAGCTTGCTGCGCTAAAGCATTTCCGCTTAGCAAAACAGAAAACATGATCATGCTGGCTGAAATAGAAGTCAGCATTGATTTTGATAGGTTGTTTATTTTATTTTTCATTTTATGATGATTAGGTTATTAAAATTTGAAAGAAACCTGTGCATTAAAGAACTGTGAATTATCCCATAGGGGTACAATATCCTTAATGAAGTTTCCGACTTTGAAATACTGCCCTCCACAACTCATTGAGAGGTGTTTATTAAATGTATAATCGGCACTTAATAGATAAGTGGTTCCTATGAAACGGTGGCTGGATAGCGATCCCGCGGTGTTAAAATTTCCACTGGGGCGATAAATACCATCGCTGATTGAGTATCTCCAGTTAAAAACCACATCTGCCTGCAGGGTTAACCGATTGGTAAAGGCTAAAGTGATGTAAGGATGCAAATCAATCAGGTTAGATGGCCCGATTAATGGATTAAAACCGAAATATCCTCCTCTTGGAAAAAGAGGATTGAAGGTTTGCAGCCTACCATCGCCTGCATGGCTATCTCCTGAAATATAATCATTGCGAAGGTTTACTGAAGGCGAAAACTTTACCTGATCAAAAACATAACCGAATTCAATCGCCGTTGTCCAGGCATCAATATTGCCCTGCCCGAATGTTCCAAACTGATAGGCGGCTTCGAGATTATAGATAAAACCTCCACCGCCTTTCCAGTAACGGGTAGCCAGGGTGTGCCTGATTTCTTTTGCTGTTCCTTCTTCAAATCTGGCATTATCTCTTCTGATTCCCAGATAATAAAAATCGAAGTTCCCGCCTTTAGGAATAACGAGATTTGAATAAGCACCCCAGAGATTGGCTTGTTTGCTGGGGCGATTATCGAATACCCCAAAATTCACTTCATCGTATTCCAGTACGAAGGCATCAATCGAAAATCGAGGTGAGCTATACATCACCTTTGCACCTGTAAAGTATAAACGTACGGTTGTACCTTCTCTAACCGAGATTAGCCGACCTGAACCGTAATTAATTTCCTGGCGACCGACCCGAACCGCCAATTTATTTTCAGCCTTGTTTAAAATGCGGTATTCTGCAAAGAGATTTTGTACAGCGAGCTTATCCTCATCAACCGGTGCCGGTCCATATTTACTCCCATACTCCAGTCCGCTGTTTAATTGAGCAAAAAAACGAAGCCTTTCACCAACATTTAAGTCGGCGTATAAAGAATAGCGTTGAAGGATGGAATAATTAAAGCCCTGATCTTTGATCCAGTCTTCGTTGACTTTCCCGCCAAACTCTTCCCTGATTTCTCCCCCGAAGGTGAAATAAGTTTTCTGATTAGCTGAAAGCGGCAGGAACTTTAGTGTGTTGTAAAAGTTCCTGCTCGAATCTTTCAGGTTACTGTAATCCTCGTCATAACGCATTAATTTAATGCCCTGCGCAAAAACGCTTGCAATAGAAATGCAAAAGCAGAACAAAAGTAATATGGCGCAACGCGGATAAATGCTCATCTTATTTCGTAAATAAGAATTAATGTTTTACCATTTTGTGCGCATACTGGATACCGATACCATAACCAGCGCCGTATTTTTTCATCAGGTTGGTTACCGGAACATAGGTTTCAGTTCTTGCCCAATCTCTTTGTAACTCTAAAATATACTGAACGGATGTTACAGGCTTCACACCAGCATGGATCATTCGTTGCATCGCTCTTTCGTGCGCTTCATCGCTCACATCACCGCAAGCATCCGCGATAACGAATACATCATAACCTTCTGATAAAGCCGACAATGCCGGACCAACGATGCATACACCTGTCCATAAACCAGCTAAAACAATTTTTTTCTTACCTGTTCCGGTGATGGCTTTGTATGCAGGCTCATCTTCCCAGGTGTTCATTGATGTTCTGTCGATATAATTCGATGTAGCTTGCGGGTAAAACTCTTCTATTTCAGGAAAAACCGGACCAGCAAATGAATCTTCCATAACGGTAGTTACGATAGTTGGCACGTTAAAAATTTTCGATGCACCTGAAATAATCGCAACGTTTGTACGAAGTTCGGTGATAGAGATGCTTTTGGTTGCAAAAGCCATTTGACCTTCAAAATCGATTAATACTAATGTGTGATTTTCCGGTGATAACAAATCTGGTGATGGTTTCATAATGATAATATTTTTGTTTCTCACCTATTTCCAAGAAGCATACCACTTGATAAATAACTGATTTTCAATTTGTTATTTAAAACCACAAAAAATATAATCACTTTATATCGTTGATTTACGAGAAACTTTAACGAGGTAGACGTAGAGCGATTAAGATTTAAAAAGAGAAAAAATAGACGTAAAATATTGAATATCTGAATATTATAAATATAAATTACGAAATATCATTATCTACATATCGCTATTTTCGTTATCATTACATAATATTACTAATTTCGCTGCATGAATAGCAAGAAACCACAGCCAACAGCAAGCCCTTTAAATGCAGCTTTGGCAACGCCTCAGCTAGCTTCATCTTTACAAACTGAAAACACGCACTTGCTTGAAGTAATCAGGCAAAAGAATGATCAGAACACCATCATACTTTCTTTAAGTCATGCTATTGCTTCAGTTCGCCATAAAATCGACCTGTTTGATGTCATCGATCAAAAACTAAAGAAGCTTTTTGATTTTGATGATTTTGTAATCTGCTTGATTAATTCAGATCAGCAAACACATAGTCCGTTTATCTATAACCAAAAAGAGGACTTTTTAAAAACGGAAGGGGTT
>Ga0308159_1004496_pt1 | contig 12703 bp, 5 predicted proteins | sample PhyCR1_FD_201040 | JGI IMG/M metagenome (GOLD analysis project Ga0308159, IMG submission 201040) | Phyllosphere microbial communities from UC Gill Tract Community Farm, Albany, California, United States - DLSLC.R1 | ecosystem: Host-associated > Plants > Phyllosphere > Unclassified | place: USA...
GCTGGGCGCATCATAGTTGGGCTGCTTGCCGCCGCGCAGGATGATGTGGCAATCCTCGTTGCCGGCGGTGGAGACGATGGCCGAGTGGCCACCCTTGGTCACCGACAGGAAGTGGTGCGGCTGGGATGCCGCCTTGATGGCATCCACGGCGATCTTGACGTTGCCGTCGGTGCCGTTCTTGAAGCCCACCGGGCAGGACAGGCCGGAGGCCAGTTCACGGTGCACCTGGGATTCGGTGGTGCGGGCGCCGATGGCACCCCAGCTGATCAGGTCGGCGATGTATTGCGGGCTGATCACGTCCAGGAATTCGGTACCGGCCGGCAGGCCCAGGTCGTTGATGTTGAGCAGCAGTTCACGGGCAGCGCGCAGGCCATCGTTGATGCGGAAGCTGTTGTCCATGTACGGGTCGTTGATCAGGCCCTTCCAGCCGATGGTGGTGCGCGGCTTCTCGAAGTAGACGCGCATGACGATTTCCAGCTCGTTCTTGTGACGCTCGCGCTCCACCACCAGGCGGCGCGCATATTCCATGGCGGCCTTGGTGTCGTGGATGGAGCAGGGACCGATGACGACCATCAGGCGGTCGTCCTGACCGTGCAGGATGCGATGCAGCGCGGTGCGGGCTTCGGCGGTGGTGCGCTCAACCTTTTCGGTGCAGCCGAATTCGCGGATGAGATGCGAGGGGGGGACCAGTTCTTTCATTTCTCGGATGCGAAGATCGTCAGTGCGCGGCATTTTTTTCTCCTGGAGTGCTGCAAATATTCAGCTGGAAATTTGACCAAAAAAAAACCGCCATCACTGGCGGTTTTTTAGGAAATTCGGTTTTGTCTTTTTACGAACGCTTACCGCTTTTCACCGCCGTGGGGCTGGAATAGCTAAAGTAAAAATAAAAGTAAGCGCGGGCGAAAGACATGTCTGGCGTCATGGATTAATTGAAGCAGATATTCATAGTGCTACAAATCCGGGGCTTTGGCAAGGGAGATGCGAAAAATGGAATGATGCAGTGCTCATGCACATATTTCTCAAAAATTATGGAATATTTGGATATCCATTGCCTGATATGCGCCACGTCAGCCTCCAAAAGCAATAAAAAATCACGCCCCATGCAAGCCCTGCCCGTCTCCTGTGCCACTTTTCGCTGTGGTTATCCTGCAAAAAAAGCGGTAATTTGATCTGGCGACGTCTCATTCAGCGCCTTCACCGCAGCTTTTTCCATCCCCTGCCGACGAAAAAAAACCGCCGGCAAGCTCTCCGGCGGTCTTCATTGCAGTGTTGAACCTGCTTCTGCTGAACCTGGTCAGCTGGCTCAGGCGGTGCCACCCACGGTCACGCCATCCAGGCGCAGGGTCGGCTGGCCCACGCCGACCGGCACGCTCTGGCCTTCCTTGCCGCACACGCCCACGCCCGAATCCAGGCGCATGTCGTTGCCGATCATGGAGACCCGGTTCAGCACATCGGGGCCATTGCCGATCAGCGTGGCACCCTTGACCGGATAGGTGATCTTGCCATCCTCGATCATGTAGGCCTCGCTGGCGGAGAAGACGAACTTGCCATTGGTGATATCCACCTGGCCACCGCCGAAGTTGACCGCATACAGGCCGTTCTTGACCGAGGCCAGGATTTCGCCCGGGTCCTTGTCGCCGCCCAGCATGTAGGTATTGGTCATGCGCGGCATGGGCAGGTGCGCGAAGGATTCGCGGCGGGCGTTGCCGGTGACGTCCATCTTCATCAGGCGCGCGTTCATGGTGTCCTGGATATAGCCCTTCAGGATGCCGTCCTCGATGAGCGTGGTGCACTGGGTCGGGTTGCCTTCGTCGTCGATGTTGAGCGAACCGCGACGGTCGGCGATCGTGCCGTCATCGACCACGGTCACGCCCTTGGCCGCCACGCGCTCGCCGATGCGGCCGGAGAAGGTGGACGAGCCCTTGCGGTTGAAGTCGCCTTCCAGGCCGTGACCGATGGCTTCGTGCAGCAGGATGCCGGGCCAGCCGGGGCCGAGCACCACGGTCATCGGGCCGGCCGGGGCCGGGCGCGCGTCCAGGTTGACCAGGGCGGTGGCAACTGCCTCCGAGGCGTACTTTTCCAGCAGCACGTCGGAGAAGTAGCCATAGTCATAACGACCACCGCCGCCACTGCTGCCCATCTCGCGACGGCCATTCTGTTCGGCGATCACCGTCACCGAAACCCGCACCAGCGGGCGGATATCGGCCGCCAGCACGCCATCGGCACGCGCCACCAGCACCACGTCGTATTCGCCGGAAAGGCTGGCCATGACCTGCTTGACGCGCGGGTCCTTGGCGCGGGCGATGCGCTCCACGCGCTCCAGCAATTGCACCTTGGCGGTGGCGTCCAGCGAGGTCAGCGGATCGTGCGGCAGGTAGAGCGCGCGACCGCCGGCGGGGATCATGGACCCGGCCACCTTGACCTTGCCGCTGCCCTGGCGGGCAATGGTGCGGGTGGCGGCGGCGGCGTCCATCAGGGCCGCTTCGGAAATCTCGTCGGAATAGGAAAACGCAGTCTTGTCACCCGACACGGCGCGCACGCCCACGCCCTGGTCGATGGAAAAGCTGCCGGTCTTGACGATGCCCTCTTCCAGGCTCCAGCCCTCGCTCTTGGTGAACTGGAAGTAGAGATCGGCGTAGTCGACCTTGTGCGTGAACATGTTGCCCAGGGCCTTGAGCAGCTTAAATTCATCCAGGCCGAAGGGAGTCAGCAGCACGTCGCGCGCCACTTGCAGGGCGCCCATGTTGGGTTCAAATAATTTCATAGCGTCTTGTCGGAAGGCAAAAAAGGTCAAAGCTTGCGATGGCGAAGTGCCGGCAAGCTTTCTCGAACGTATTGTAGACGATGGGGGTCGATGTCGCCGATCACAAGGCCTTCGCCTTCCGGCAGGACCGACACGATCTCGCCCCACGGGTCCACCAGCATGCTGTGGCCCCAGGTGCGGCGGCCATTGACGTGCTCGCCGCCCTGGGCCGAGGCCAGCACATAGCACTGGTTCTCGATGGCGCGGGCGCGCAGCAGCAGCTCCCAGTGGGCGCGGCCGGTGGTATAGGTGAAGGCGGCCGGCATCACGATCAGCGCGCACTCGCCCATGGCCCGGTAGAGCTCGGGGAAGCGCAGGTCATAGCAGACCGACAGCCCGACCCGGCCGAACGGCGCCTCGAAGCTGCGTACCTCGCCGCCATGTTCGATGGTGCGGGCCTCGTCGTAGCTTTCCTGTCCGCGCACGAAGTTGAACAGGTGGATCTTGTCATAGCGGGCGACGCGCTGGCCTTGCGGGTCATAGACCAGCGAGGTATTGAGGACCTTGTCAGGGTCGGCCGACTGCAGCGGCAAGGTGCCGCCGACCAGCCATATCTGATGCTGGCGGGCCAGCGTCTGCATGAAGGCCTGGATCGGGCCGGTGCCATCATCCTCGGCATGGGCCAGCTTGTCGCGTTCGTGACGGCCCAGCAGGGGCCAGTATTCGGGCAGCAGCACCAGCTGCGCGCCCTGCTCCGCCGCCTGCGCCACCAGGCGCGCCGCACTGGCGAAGTTCTCTTGTACCTCGGGGGTGGAGACCATCTGGATGGCCGCCACCTTGAATGTCTGGCTCATGTCTGCCTCTTGTCTGCCACTTGCCTGGCACTTGCCTGGCGCATCCGGCTATGGCGGGACGCGTGAATGATATGAAGGATGCTTCAGTATGGCCCATCCCGCGACTATCTGCAGGCGTCACCCGATCGGGTTCAGGCACCTGAATTGATGGCCGGGCCGGGCGCAGGCTGACGACGAGGGGAGGCAGGGGCAGCTGCCGGTGGCGGGGCCAGGTCCTTGACCGGCGGTGTCTGCTCTTTGTCGTCCCGGCCCTTCTGCAGTACTTCCTTGGCGCGCTCGGCATCCACCGGCGACACCTGCCCCTGCTTGACCACGATGGGGTCGCTCCACGGCCCGGTCACCTTGTACTCGAAACTGAGCGACTTCATCACCGGATTGCGCAGGAACAGCTGTGCCAGCAAGGTACTCACGCCCACCACCGGGTTGACCGCCATGGCCACCACCGAGGCCGTGCCCAGGTTGATCTCGGGGATCACCACCACATGCAGGTCCTGGGTTTCGCGGGCGATGTCGGCCGAGCCGCTCATCAGCACCGAGGCCGTCACGCCGGCCATCTTGAGATTGTCAGTGGTGGCGATGCCGCGAGCGATGCTGGCGGTGCCGGCCACCGTATCGAAGGCAAAGCCTTCCGAGAAGACGTCGCGGAAGTCCAGCGTCAGCCGGCGCGGCAGCGCCTGCAGGTTGAGCACGCCCAGCAGCTTGGCCGCACCCGGATCGACCTTCAGGAACTGGCCCGAGTGCACATCCATGTGGACCTGGCCACCCAGGCTGGCCATGTCCATGGCATAGGGCGGCGCCTTCCAGCTCAGGTCGCCATCCAGCTTGCCGCGACCGCCGCGGATGGTACCGGGATATCCGAAGCGTTCCAGCAGCTTGCCGGCGTCCTCGACATCCAGTGCATAGGTGAAGTTGGAGGTATGGTTGCTGCCGAAGCTGAGCCAGTTGCCGGCGGCGCGGAACTGCGCATCGGGATTGGCCAGCAGCAGCCGGCTGATGCGCCATTCGCGCCCTACCGAGGTGACGATGTTGCTGGCATCGAGCTCCAGTCGGCCCAGCTTCTTGTCTCCCAGCTCGAACTGGTCGGCGCGGATGTCCAGGGCCGGCATCTGCACATTGTCGTCACTGCTGTCGGGCTGGGGCTGGGCCGCTTGGGGCACTTGTGCTGCCTGTACCGCTTGTGCTGCTTGCGCCGCCTCGGCAGACGGGCTGGACTTGGGAATGACCAGCGACGACAGGCGCGCCGTCACCTTGCCCGCGCCCTTGCCGCCGGTGGGTTCGTCCCAGGTGACCGTGCCGGCCGCCTGTTGCGACTCCAGGTTCATCTGCCAGGCATTGCGGCGATGCGTCGCCTCCAGGATCAGCTTGTTGAGTTTCTTGCCCATCAGCCTGAGCTCGCCCACCCGGGCCGAGACATTGTCCGGCTGCAGGTACTGCGTCACATCATCGCTGGCCAGGCGCCCCGCCGAGCTGGCTGCCGGGCTGCTGCTGCCCTTGCCGGCCAGGTCGTTCTTCAGGGCCAGCCAGGCATCCAGGTCCAGGCTGTCGGTCGCCAGCGCCAGCTTGAGTCCGGACGGCGGCGTCGGCGCCGGCTGGTTCCAGCCGATGCCGCCACTGGCAACGCGCCAGTTGCCACCACTGGCCACCACCCGTTCGCGCACATGGCGCGTGCTGATGTTCTGCCCGAGCGAGACGCGCAATTCCTCGCGCTCGATCAGCGGATCGGGCGAGGCCAGGGGCAGCAGGTCCACCCGCAACGGCAGAACGTCCTGTGCGCCCTTGCGCAAGGGTGCCGGCAGGTCCAGCCCCAGCCCGGCCAGGTTGGATTCGATGCTGACCTCGGGCTGGCGCTGCCGCACCTGCACCGTGGCGGTATAGCGGGCGCTCCCCGACAGGCGTGCCAGCAGGCGCTGCAGCGAGGGCTCGGTATATTGCCTGCGCAGCGCCTCGACATTGACCGCGCCCTCCAGCCGCACCTGGCTGCTGCCATCCTTCTGGGTGCCGCCGCTGATGGCCAGGCTGTCGCCCAGGAACTGGCCACGCACGCCGTTGAGGGTGAAACCGCGTTCGTTGAATTCCACCTTGCCGATGGTCCGATACAGCACCGGCAGGTCCGGCAGCAAATCGACGTCGTTGTTGGCGAAGTGGAAGGCACCCTGGGCGCGGGTGTCGATGGCGTGGTTCAGCGGCATCTGGAATTTGAGATCCAGCCGCGCCTCGCCGGACGCACTGCTGTGCTCCATGACATTGCCGGTCCAGCGCGCCACCGGGCTCTGGTTCACGTACTGCAGGAAGGCCGGCATCGGACCATTGGCCACGCCATCGATTTCCAGCGTGGCTTCGTGCGAATCGACATCGGCCACCCGCGCCGTCACCGGCCCCAGCCGCGCGCCCAGGCTGCGGGCGCTCTCGGCCTTGATCTCCAGGCGCGTGCGGTCGATGCTCAGGCGCCCACGCCCCTCTTCCAGCAGGGGCCACTCGGGTTCCTTGCCGTCACGCCCGAGATGGCCCGGGGTGTAATTCAGCTTGAGCCCCTCGAAGTCGCCACTCAGCTGGAACTGGCCCTTGGGCTGCTCGCCAGGCTTGGCGGTATGGAACGGGAAATCAGCCAGCGCGCCCTTGAGCTTGAACTGCACATCATGCAGGTTGCCCGCCATCAGCCCCTCGGTCAGCCAGCGTCGCAGGGGTTCGCTCATGTGCTGCGGCAGATAGCGCCGGATCGCCTTGACGTCGAAGCTGCTGATCTCGCCGGCCACGTCCAGGGTACCCGCCGACTTGCCCTGCAAGGGCAGCAGATGGCGACCGGACAGGCTGCCGGCCACGCCAGGCTGGCTGAACTGCATCTGATCCAGATCCACCTGCAGTGTCTGATCCTTCAGATATTGCCAGTGCGCCTGAAGCTTCAGGGTATCGAAGGGCATGCTGGGCTCGGCAAACATGTCGGCGGGCAGATCGACCACCAGCTGCTGCGTATCCACCTTGACCGAGCCGCCCTTTTCGGTGGCATCGATCTCGCCGCTCAGGTTGCTGAAGCCCGGGAAGCCCGCCCACTGAGCGCGCGCCTGCTGGGCCGGATTCTTGCGCGACTCCACATGGGCCGCCAGGCCCTTCATGCCCAGGCCCTTGAAACGTCCCTGTACCCGGTAGGAACTCAGTTCCGGATAACTGCCCTGCCACTGCACGGTGAAATCGTTCAGTTCTCCGCGTGGCGCCAGGTCGTCCAGCAACTTGCGCTGCGAGGGTGCCAGCGGCAGCCGGGTCGCCAGTTGCGACAGCGTCTGCAGGTTCAGGTAGGTGGCCTTGACACTGGTGCGCTCGGCCTTGAGCGGGGTGGCCGGCTCGTAGCTCTCGGTGATCGAGGTCGGCGGCAGGACGAAGCCATCCGGGGTTTCTATCGAGAAATCGGTGAGGGTCACCTGGTGGCCGTTGGTGCCGAAGGTGGGTACACCGTCCTGCTGGCCGGCGCCCAGGGTTTCGCTGGCCGAGATGCGGCCATTGACGCGCTTGAGCGAGAGGGGCTCCAGCTGGCGCGACAACTGGGCGTTGAAATCGGCCAGGCTCATGTCGGCGGTGAAATTGGCGACCTTGGCATGGTCCAGCGTGAGCCAGGCCCGCACCGAACCGCGACCGCTGTTGATGGCGATCGGGTAGTCCACCCAGGCGCGCCAGACCGCCAGGTCGGTATTGCGCAGGTCGGCATAGAGCACGCCCTTCCAGCGCGTGATCTCGGAACTGCGGGCAAAGGCCGGATGACTGAAATCGGCCCTGACATCGAGCGGCGCCGAGGTCTCCTGCGGCGGATTGGCGCGCAAGGACAGGCGGTGGCGCAGCCAGCGGTTGTGCAGGATCAGGTTGACGTCTTCCAGCACCAGCTCGGGCGCCTTGCGCATTTCGTCATCCCAGCGCAGCTTGCTGTGACGGATCACGATCTCACGCTGCGACAGCAGCCAATCCAGCGTACTGCCGTCACCGCCCGTGGGCACCGGGATGCCGGCCACGAAGAGCTTGCCGGCGGCATCCCGGCGGATCGCCAGGTCGGCGCCCTCGATACTCAGGTTTTCCACCCGCAGCGCCGCCACCAGCACGCTGCTCCAGGACAAGGTGGTCGATACCCGCGGCAAGGTCAGCGCGGCCTCGCCCTGCTGGTCATGCACGGTGATATTGGACAGGGAAAGCTGCGGGCGCAGGCCGCTCCAGGAAGCGTCGATGGCCTCGATGCTGACCGCACGCCCGATCTGGGCCGACACCAGATGTTCGATGCGCGGCTTGTAGTGGCCGATCTCGGGCAGCACCGCATAGCGCAGCACCAGGAACAGCGCGCAAAAGACGAAGTAGGCCGCCAGCAGCAGCTTGAGGGTGAAGCCCAGCACATGGTGGCTGGCCCGGTTCAGGTGAATGTAGCTGCCCCGCGCAACTCGCCAGCACAGCGCCCAACGGCCAGGCCTGGATGCGGCGTTATGTTTTTCGTGGGACATCAGGATGCAAAGGCAGCTCGGTATGGGAGAAAATCGGGCAGGCGACATGATCGCATGGAAAACCAGGCCATGCCATCCGTGCCAAGGACGTATGAGGGGCAAAATGTCCGATAAGTTTAAAAAGGAAGGCTAGAATCCCCGTTATCGTGCAAAACCGTCAGCCCGCTGTCAGTCCTGCCTACACTATCGGTCAACAGGGCGGCCTGCTGAAGTGCCATTGAAGTGCCTTAACGACGGTTTGCCCTCCTTTACACCATCGTGTTTTCACATCCTGTCGTGGAGCTTTGCGGTCCCCTATGCCTGTTCATCAACGATCCCTGGTCGACGCCACCACCTCCCGCTACTACAGCCGCTGGACCCAGGCCGACGCCGCCCGCCCGGCCCTGGTCCTGGCCGCCGCCGCCCAGCCCATGGACCGTGCCGGCATGCAGCAGCGCCTGCAGGCCGACCTCGACGCCGGCCTGGCGCTGCCGGCGGCCATGCGGCGCCTGCGCAACCTGATCATCTGCGCCCTGATCACGCGCGACCTTGATGGCCGCGCCGACCTGGCCGAAGTGGTGGCGACCATGACCGGCTTTGCCGACTTTGCCGTGCAGACCCATCTGGCCGCGCTGATGCAGGAACAGACCGCCCTCTACGGCCAGCCCATCGGCGAGGAGTCCGGCCGCCCGCAGGAAATGATCGTGCTGGGCATGGGCAAGCTGGGCGGGGGCGAACTCAACGTGTCCTCCGACATCGACCTCATCTTCGTCTACCCGGAAGATGGCGACACCCGGGCCGAAGCTGGCCAGAAGTCGCTGTCCAACCATGAATTCTTCGTGCGCCTGGGCAAGAAACTCATCGGCGCCCTGGCCGAGATCACCGAAGACGGCTTCACCTTCCGGGTCGACATGGCGCTGCGCCCCAACGGCAACTCCGGCCCGCTGGTGGCCAGCTTCAACATGGTCGAGGAATACCTGGTGCGCCAGGGCCGCGAATGGGAGCGCTATGCCTGGACCAAGGCCCGCGCCCTGACCGGCACACCGGAGGATATCGCCACCCTGGAGGCGATCAGCCGCCCCTTCATCTTCCGCCGCTACCTGGACTTCGGCTCCATCGACGCCCTGCGCTCCATGCACGGCCAGATCCGCGCCGAGGTCAAGCGCCAGGAGGCCCTGCACCCGGACCGCAGCAACAACGTCAAGCTGGGTCGGGGGGGCATCCGCGAGATCGAGTTCACCAGCCAGGTGTTCCAGCTGATCCGGGGCGGGCGCGACGTGGAACTGCGCGACCGCTCCACCCGCATCACCCTGCGCACCCTGGCCGCCAAGGAACTGCTGGCGCCCGAGGTGGTGCAGCAACTGCTGGACGCCTACAGCTTCCTGCGTGACCTCGAACACCGTCTGCAATACCTGGAAGACGCCCAGACCCACACCCTGCCCGTCAATCCCGACGACCTGCTGCTGGTGGCCCAGATGATGGGCTACCCGGACAGCGCGGCCCTGCTGCTTGAGCTGGAAGGCCAGCGCGCCATCGTCGCCGCCCAGTTCGACGCCATCTTCGCCGACAAGCAGTCCGGCGAAAGCGAAGCCGATGGCCCGGCTGTGAGCGTGAGCGAGAACGACAACCTGGAAGGCCTGGCCGACGCCCTGCGCCTGGTCGGCTTCCCGGAAGACGACGTCGAGGACGGTGCCCGGCGCCTGCACCTGACCTGGCAATCGCCGCGCATGCAGAGCCTGCCCGAGGCCAGCCGCAACCGGCTCAATACGGTCATCAACAACTGCCTGCCGCTGCTGGCAGCACTGCACTACGACGAACTGCCGGCCCTGGGACGGCTGCTGGATTTCCTTGAAGCCATTGCCCGCCGCGCCGCCTATCTGGCACTCCTGACCGAATATCCCTACGCCCTGCAGCGCCTGGTGCGCATGATCGGCGCCAGCGGCTGGGCCGCCACCTACCTGACGCGTCACCCCCTGCTGCTGGACGAACTGCTGGACGACCGCAACCTCAAGGCCGCCTCCGACTGGGCCGCCTTCTCCGACAACTGCCGGCGCCAGCTGGCCACGGCCGAAGGCGACACCGAACGCCAGCTCGACATCCTGCGCGAACTGCACCATGCCGAACAGTTCCGCCTGCTGGCGCAGGACCTGGAAGGCGACCTGTCGGTGGAAAAGCTGGCCGATGAACTCTCCGCCCTGGCCGACGTACTGGTGCAGGTGACCATCGAAGCGGTCTGGGGCACTATCACCCAGCGCCACCGCGAGGTCCCGCAGTTCGCCGTGATCGCCTACGGCAAGCTGGGCGGCAAGGAACTGGGCTATGCCTCCGACCTGGACGTGGTCTTCCTCTACGACGATGACGACCAGGAAGCCCCGGCCCTCTACGCCAAGCTGGCGCAGCGCTTCATCACCTGGATGACCAGCCACACCCCGGCCGGCACCCTGTTCGACATCGACATCGCCCTGCGTCCGGACGGCGCCAGCGGCCTGCTGGTGTCGCCGCTGTCGGCGTTCGAGAAATACCAGCTCAATGCCGCCTGGATCTGGGAACACCAGGCTCTCACCCGCGCCCGTTTCTGTGCCGGCGACAGCGCCATCGGTGAACGTTTCGAGGCGCTGCGCGAGCGCGTGCTGCGCCAGCCGCGCGACGCCGACAAGCTGGAAGAGGAAGTGCTTTCCATGCGGCGCCGCATGCGCGACGCCCATCCCAACCGCAGCATGATGTTCGACCTCAAGCACGACGAGGGCGGCATGATCGACATCGAATTCATGGTGCAGTACCTGGTCCTGCGCCATGCCTGCGACCACCCCCAGCTGACCGGCGACATCGGCAACATCGCGCTGTTGAAGCTGGCGGCGCAGCTGGGGCTGATCGATGCCCTCATGGCCGACGAGGCGGCCAACGCCTATCGTCTCTTCCGCAAGCTGCAGCACCAGATCCGGCTACAGGGCTCGGACCGGGCGCATATCGACGCCATCCGCGTGGAGCATGAACGGGCCTGCGTGATCCGGCTGTGGCAGCAGGTGTTCGGTTGAAATGGCCATGTCGGCGCAAAAGTGAAAAAAAAGGGATGCACCGGCCGGTGCATCCCTCTTTCCTGAAGGCGAACTGATCGCCAGGTGAAGATCAGTACTTGGGTGGCTGTTTGTCTTCGCGGCTGGCGCGACGATCGCTCGTGCTGCTGTCGCGGGAGGACGAGGAGCTTTCGCGGTCACGCGAGCGGGCGTTGTCGCGATTGGCATCACGTTCGCGGGCACGGCTGCTGCGATCGCTGTCCTTGGCATCCTTGTCCTTCCCATCTTTTCCCTTGGCGTCATCCTTGGCCGCATCGGCCGCGGGTGCCGGCGCCGGCGGCGTCACGGTCTGGATGCCCTTGGCCGCCATGTATTCGTGCATGTCCTTCCAGCCGGTGAAGATGCCGGCCTTCAGGGCATCGGGATTGCGCTGGTAGCAGTCTTCCAGGCTCTGGCCGGCCTGGCGGCAGCCGGCGCCCAGCGCGATACCCTCGGCCTTGGCCTCTTCCGGGGTCTGCTTGGGCTTGGTGAAGCTGCTGACATAGTCGCACGCGGACAGCGACAGGCTGACGGCGGATATCAAGGCCAGGTTGGCCAACAGGCGACGGGCCTGGGATGAGCTTGCTGACATGCGTTCCCTCGTTGGGTCGGTTGCTCTTGTTGTTGACGGGCCTGCGGCCCTTGGCGGCAAACGGACAAAAGGCCATTGCAAGCGACGCTCGCAACAGCCTTCTGATCCTTTTGCAGGCTGATCCGTCTATTTTCACCTCGGCAAGCAGGCTTGCATACGAGGAAAAGAAGCCGAAACAGCCCTGAAATTGACGCTCCCGGCCAGGGAACCCCGGCCGGTGCGTCTTGACACGTCTTACTTGGCGGTCGCCAGGGCGACGGTGGTGTCCAGCATGCGGTTGGAGAAGCCCCACTCGTTGTCGTACCAGGACGACACCTTCACCAGACGGCCGGAGACCTTGGTCAGGGTGGCGTCGAAGTTGGACGATGCCGGGTTGTGGTTGAAGTCCACCGACACCAGCGGCTCGGTGTTGTAGGTCAGGATGCCCTTGAGCGGACCGGCTTCGGCAGCGGCCTTCAGGACGGCATTGACTTCATCCACGGTGGTGTCGCGCGAGGCCACGAAGGACAGGTCCACCAGCGAGACGTTGATGGTCGGCACGCGGATGGCGAAACCGTCCAGCTTGCCGTTCAGTTCCGGCAGCACCAGGCCGACCGCGGCAGCAGCGCCGGTCTTGGTCGGGATCATGGACTGGGTGGCCGAACGGGCGCGACGCAGGTCTTCGTGATACACGTCGGTCAGCACCTGGTCGTTGGTGTAGGCGTGGATGGTGGTCATCAGGCCGGTTTCCAGGCCGATCTTTTCGTGCAGCGGCTGCACCAGCGGTGCCAGGCAGTTGGTGGTGCAAGAGGCGTTGGAGATGACGGTGTCGGACGCCTTCAGCACCTGGTGGTTCACGCCGAAGACGACGGTGGCGTCCACGTCCTTGCCGCCCGGAGCGGAGATGATCACCTTCTTGGCGCCGCCCTTGATGTGGGCGCTGGCCTTTTCCTTGGTGGTGAAGAAGCCGGTGCATTCCAGCACCACGTCCACACCCAGCTCGCCCCAGGGCAGCTCGGCCGGATTGCGCT
>Ga0308159_1004499_pt1 | contig 12696 bp, 6 predicted proteins | sample PhyCR1_FD_201040 | JGI IMG/M metagenome (GOLD analysis project Ga0308159, IMG submission 201040) | Phyllosphere microbial communities from UC Gill Tract Community Farm, Albany, California, United States - DLSLC.R1 | ecosystem: Host-associated > Plants > Phyllosphere > Unclassified | place: USA...
GCTTGTGGACGGACCGGTAGCGACTTTTCGCCGCATGACCATCGATCCCGTGCGCGGCACGGTTGCCATCACTAAATTTTCGGACGAGGTCGCAGAGTTTCCTCGCATCAACCATCTGCATGAGGCATTGCCCACGCGCTACTCGTACGTGCCAACGCTGACCGACTCACTGAAGGTCCTGGCGCCCCCCTCGGCGGTATTCAACACACTCGTCAAGTTCGACACCGAGACGGGCCGCTCCACGCGCCATGACCTCGGCAACCGCATCGTCGGCGAGGCCGCCTTCGTTCCCCGGCCAGGCGGTCGGCGTGAGGACGACGGTTACCTGGCCGCCTTCACCTACGACCCGGTGCAACGCAAGAGCTACTTCGTGTTGCTCGACGCCCGGCAGATCGAGGAGAACCCGGTGGCGGTGATCGAAATGCCACAGCGTGTGCCGCAGGGGCTGCACGGCAACTGGATGGCCTCAACCTGAAGCACCGTCGCACACGCCATGACTCCTGTCCAATTGCTGATCCTGATGGGCATGACGGTGTTCGCCGTCTATCGCCAGACCGTTCGCTCCGAAATCATCGGGCACACGCGCTTCAAGCTAGCCCTGGTTTACGCCGCTGTCGGCCTGATCGTGGGTGGCTTTTACCTGCCCCCTGATGCCGGGGGGTGGGCCGCGCTGGCCGTGAGCCTGATCGCCAGCGTGCTCATCGGTGTCGCCAGGGGGCGCCTCACACGCCTGACGCTGCGGCCCGAAGGAAGCGTCTGGAGCCAAGGCACACCCGTCACCATTGGCCTCTTCCTGCTGCTGGTAGCCGCCAAGTACGCCTGGGGAGCGTGGGAGTATTTCCATAACTCCCACCCCGACGGCGGCTTCGGCGAGGTGTTGCTGATGATCGCTGCGATGGTCGCGATGCAGGCCGAGATCGTCTGGCGCCGGGCCAGGGCGCTTGGCCGCCGTATGGCGGCAGCCTGAGCTATCAGCGCTCAAGCGCCACGACCACATCCCTGAGCCGAATCCTCGTGCCTTGCGCTGCGCGCACGGTCGATCCCTTGCAGCCGCTGCCCCACCAGCAGCGACTCCACTAACAAACATCCTCTTCCCATGCATGCTCCGAACCACGCACGCCTCGCGTCTCGCCCCGAGCCACGCGTCCTACGCCGTCGCGCGCTGACCGTCGCGCTCTTACACGCCTTCGCGCTTGTACCTCCCTTTGCGATCTCGGCGCACGCCCAGAGCGCACCACCTCGCGCCGGGGGAGGCGATGCGGACACGTCCTGCAGATCGACCAGCCCGGTGGGAACCAACTGCACAATCTTTCTCGTCGGCCCAACTGCCAGCAACAACCTCGACGGCACGACGCCCGCGCCGTCGGTCATTTCCCACCAGCTCAGCGGTGCGCAAACGCTGACGGCGGGGGGCAACAACGGCGCTATCGACTTTCGCACGATCGGCGGCAATGGCGGCAATTCGGACGATCATCCTCCCCATGGCGGCTTGCCGAATGGCGGCAACGGCGGCAACGGAGGACACATCGGCAGCCCCGATGGTTCATCCAGGATCACCGTTGCGCCCGGCGTCCAGCTGCAAGGCTCCAATGCCGACGGCATCGTCAACCTCGTCTCCCAAGGGGGCGAAGGCGCCGACGGGCATGAGGCCAGAAGTGCGGACAAGGTCGGTACCGGGGGGACAGGCGGCGCGGGCGGCGCGATATACGTGCAGATGGATGGCTCGATCATGAGTACGGACGGTATGTCGCAGGGCCTGTCCGCCGGTTCATATGGCGGAGGCGGTGGCGGTGGTGGTAAAGGCAGCAGCGGCATATGGGCTGCGCACGCCGGCCGCGGGGGCGGCTCGGCCAACGTAGACATCGCGTTGGGCGGCACGGTCGCGGTCGCGGGCAGGGGTGTTTGGGCAGCGACAGTCGCAGGCGACGGCGGGACGGGGCCGGATGACGACAGCACCGAGACGACGGCGTTCGCTAGCAACGGCGGTGCCGGGGGGTGGTCGTCGACCCAGTCAGCATCTGTGACCATCGGAGCCCAAGGCGCGGTCACCAGCAGAACGGCATCTGCAGTCGAAATACTGGCCAGGGGCGGAAATGGAGGTCAAGGTGGCCAGGCTCAGTACGCGGTCGCCGTAATTGGAGGCGCAGGGGGTGTAGGGGGTCAAGGCGGCAACGCCGCAGGCACGGTATTGGGGAGTGTCCAGGGGGCAACGCAAGGGCTGTCGGTGACAAGCCGGGGCGGTGAAGGTGGCGACGGGGGCGATGCCAACGGCAGGCTGTCAAACGGGAGCACGCAGGGCGGCAACGGCGGCATCGGCGGCGATGCCGGTCATGCGACCGCGCAGGTGAACGCAGGCGGCACCGCAATCGGCGACTCGGTGGCCGTGCAGGTGGTGGCCAGGGGCGGCGACGGCGGCTTCGGGGGCGAGGTCGCAGGTTCCACCGTCACAGGGGGCACGGGCGGCGCAGGCGGCAATGGCGGCAACGCCAAAGTCGACTTGTGGGGCGCGGTGTCGAACCTGACGGCAGGCGCCCGGGCCTCCGGGGGCGCTGCAAGCGCCAGCGGCGGCAATGGTGGCGACGGCGCCTCGGCCGGGGGTGGATCGGCCGATGCAGGCAACGGTGGCAACGGAGGCAAGGGCGGCGACGCCACGGCGACGCTTCACCAGGGCGGCACAGTCCGAACTGCCGGTGCTGACGACCACAAGATGGATCAGGTGCGTCCCGGCTTGCTGGCTCAGGCGAACGGTGGTGTCGGCGGCAACGGCGGTAACGCCAGTGCACCAGCCGGGGCCAAAGGTGGCGGTAGCGGCTATGGCGGCGCCGGGGGCACGGCGGCGGTCGTGTTAGATGGCGCTATTTCCACCACTGGCAGCTATGCCGTGGGCGCCGTCGCGCAGAGTGCCGGCGGGCTGGGGGCCGAGGCCGGTGGCGCCCGCGCACTGTTCCTCACGCACGGTGGCACGGCGCAGAACGGCGGCGCCGGTGGCAGAGCTGTGGCCAGCGGCAATGGCGGCACCGTCACCACCACGGGTGTGGGCGCGCTGGGCGTGTTCGTCCAAAGTGCAGGTGGCGGCGGAGGCATGGCCGGCAATGCGCTGGGCGTGGGGGCGGACATCCTCAGCATCGGCGGCAATGGTGGTGCCGGTGGCAACGGCGGCACCGTCATCGTGGGCAAGGTCGATGCCGACCCAAGCACGAGCGCCTTCAATAGCAGCATCGTCACGCGAGGCGGGTCGGCGCCCGGGTTGTACGCACAGAGCATCGGTGGCGCAGGCGGCAACGGGGGCAATGCGGTCCGGGCCAGCTTTGCGCCGTTCAGCCTGAATATTGGTGGCGACAGCAAGTCCGGTGGTGCAGGCGGTAACGTGACTGTTTATAACGAAGGACAGGTCACGACATTTGGTGATCGCTCAGCAGGTGTTGGAGCCCAGAGCGTCGGCGGCGGCGGTGGGCGCGGCGGTGCCGGCATCGGAGTGTCCGCCAGTAATGCGCTGTCGATTGGTGTTTCCCTTGGTGGCCAGGGCGGCAACGGCGGCAGTGGCGGCAATGTCACGCTGACCAATGCGCAGCAGGTTACGACCTACGGTGTTGACGCCTATGGCATCGGTGCGCAGAGCATCGCTGGCGGCGGCGGCGAAGGCGGTACTTCCACCTCCCTCGCGGCAGCCTTCAGCAGCGACCCTGAAATTCCGTCGGTGGCGCTCACGGTCTCGGTGGGCGGCAGTGGCGGTGTGGGGGGCACTGCAGGCCCGGTAACACTGAACAACAACGGCTTCGTCGCGACCGCAGGCCATGGCGCCTACGGCGTCTACGCGCAAAGCGTCGCCGGCGGCGGCGGCAACGGCGGCGATTCGAGCGCGGCGTCGTATGCGCGCGGAGAGGGCCCCAAGATCGCTATCGCCGTGGGCGCACAGGGCAACGGCGGCGCGAGCGGGACCGGCGGTACGGTCACGGTCACCAACAACGCATTGGTCACGACGCTCGGAGAGTCGGCCCACGGCGTGTTCGCGCAAAGCGTGGGCGGCGGCGGGGGCAGCGGCGGTGCCGGCGATGTCTCCTCCGACACCACCGGGTCCGGCGAGTTCGGGTTCAGCGGTTCGTTGGTTATCGGCGGCAAAGGCGGCTCGGGAAGCCAGGGCGGGCAGGTAGGCGTGACGAACCTGGCCTCGATTGCCACCAGGAATGACGGCGCCCGGGCTATCTTGGCGCAGAGCGTAGGCGGCGGCGGAGGCAATGCAGGTGGTGGCGTCGGCAAGGCCAACGGCAAAGACCTGTCGCTCGCCGTCTCCGTGGGCGGCAGTGGTGGAGCAGGCGGTCACGGTGGGGACGTACAAGTCACAAACCAAGCGACGCTGCTAACGCTCGGTAGCGACGCGGACGCTATTTTTGCCCAAAGCGTCGGCGGTGGTGGCGGCAGCGCGGGCAAGGGCTCGTCCACTTCCGGTGGCAGCAACTCAGGGGCCGAGGTAGCCGAAAGCCTGGCTGTGACGCTAGCGAATGGCCTGAACATCGGTAAGTCGGTGGTGCAAAAGGGCGACAAGATCTTTCAGATCGGCGACGGCGTTCTGAAGGACGTCACGGCCGTGAACGATTTGCGCGGTGCGCTCGGCAGCGCGCCAGGTACGGCGCTTGGCAGCCCGCTTCGGGCAGGCGCCGACCCTCAGCCGGATCCCTCGCCCGACCCCAAGAAAGACGGGGAGGCGACCAATATTTCGGTCAATGTCACGATCGGCGGCAAAGGCGGCGCCGCCGGAAATGGCGGGGGCGTTACGGCCTCGAATACAGGCAGCATCGAGACAGACGGCGCGCGCAGCAACGGCGTGTTCGCACAAAGCGCTGGCGGCGGCGGCGGTGTAGGCGGGCTGACCACGGTCTCTGCAGGCGTCAATGACAAGGGCGGCTCGTTTTCGGTTGGCGGTGCGGGCAGTGCCGGCGGTACCGGCGGACAGGTCGATGTCACCAACGCGTTCGGAGGCACGATCGTCACCAGAGGCGCCGCGGCGCACGGTATTTACGCCCAGAGCGTCGGACTGGGGGGCGGCAAGGGCGGACTGACCGGCTCCCAGGATGGCGCCCTGCGCAATCTCAACGTCGTGCTTGGCGGCTCGGGTGGCGGCGGTGGTGTGGGCGGCACGGTGACGGTGAATCAAAACGGCTCGGTCGGCACCTCGGGCGAGTACGCTTTCGGGATCTTTGCTCAGAGCGCGGGCGGTGGTGGTGGCACTGCAGACGTCTTGACTGATGGAAAGGCCGGCTCCCCCGACAACAAACTTGCCATTCAGCTGAACATGGGTGGCCAGGGTGGCGTCGGAGGCGATGGTAGCGAGGTGCTTGTACTTCTGGATCCAGGCGCCGAAGTCACCACCTACGGCACTGGCGCCATCGGCGTCGCTGCACAAAGCGTGGGCGGCGGCGGCGGTGCCTTCATCACGACCAGCATCCTCGATGGCCGTTCTATCGGGCTCGGGGGGGTAACGATCCCGATCGCCATCGGCGGCGCCGGTGGATCGAGTGGAAATGGTGGCGCGGTTTCCGTGGCGGGCACGGCGGCGACTTTCAAGACCAGTGGCAACGACGCCATCGTTGTCTTGGCGCAAAGTATCGGTGGTGGTGGCGGCCTCGTGACGGGATCGGCGACGCCAGGGGTCGACCTCAAGACCCTGTTCGCTTCCGCGCAGCAGGTCGGCAATGGCGGGCGCGTCACTGTAGACCTCCCTAATATTGTTCTAGCCTCGACCGGGAATGGCGCGGTCGGCATCCTGGCTCAAAGTCTGGGCGGCGGCGGAGGCTTGATCGGCAGCATGTCGCGCGTCGATCTTGCGGCCGCAGTGCAGAACACCCCGGTCGCCGAAGGCGGCCAGGGGGGCAACGTCACGGTGGCCATTACCAACGGAACATCGATCATGACGCAAGGCGTGCGCGCACACGGCATCGTCGCCCAAAGCTTGGGCGGTGGGGGCGGCATGGTCGCGCAGGCCGACGGGAACGGTTATGCCTTCTCCGGTGCGACGCCGTACACCAACTGCAGTGCCAGTGCATGCACTGGTACGGTCATAGTCGATTTGGACGACGCATTGGTGCGCGCGACCGGCAAGGAGTCGTACGCGATCCTCGCGCAAAGCCGCGGAAACGGTGTCAACGGTGCACTGGTCTACGTCGGTGCCACAGGCTCCGTGCAAAGCTGGCAGGACGCTGCCGGAGCGATCTTCATGAGCGGGGCGGACGGCAACCACGTCGACAACTTCGGTGTGGTCGACGACGGATCGACCACCGACAACGTCAATGGCAGGAGCAAGGCGGGCATCGCCATCACCGGCAACCAGGCGATCACTGTGACCAATGGAGGCACGATCAACGGCACGCAGATCTTGGACGGCAGCGGCGGTGTCGGCGCCGTGAAAGCCAGTGCGGGCAAGGGCATGTTGAACAACCTGGCTGGTGGTACGGTGCGTGCAGGTGGCGAGCTGCGGCTGGGCGGCGGAACCATGCGCAACGCGGGAACGCTCGAAATCGGCAGCCAGGGTTTTGCGCAGACCCGTCTTCAGGGCAACCTTCAACAGGAGGCTAGCGGCAAGCTTGTGTTGGACACTGACCCGCTACATCAACGCTCGGACTTACTGATCGTCGACGGCGACGTGCATCTGGCCGGCACTATGGCGGTACGGCCGACGTCGATGACCCCGCAGCCGCTGAAGGTTGTACAGGCCAGCGGCCGCATCACTGTGGACGGTGCCGTGAAAATCCAGGATCCCGGAAATGGACAGCTTTTCGGTTACCGCACGGGCCTGGACGGACAGGGTGGCGTGACGCTTGCGGCGTACTCCAAGCTCGGCTCCGCAGGGGTGCAGCAGGACCTGGGCGCTCGCCGCGGCGCCTTGGCGCAACACCTCGATGCCGGCTTCAACAGCGCGGTCACGGAACAGCAGTCTCGCGTCTATACGCAGCTGGCCGCCCTGCCAACTCGTTCCGGCGTCACGCAGGCGCTCGACAGCCTCACGGGCGTCGCTCAGCAAAGTGCTGCCATCACCCGACTGATCGGCAGCCTGCAGTTTTCGGAGCGCATGAATATGGCGCGCTGCGATTCGCATGACATTGGGGAGCTTCCTAAGGAAACCGACTGCACATGGGCGCGCGTTCTTGACGGTCGCACAACCCGTTCGAGCACTGCCGACGAGGCCGGATTCGCGCTCGACAGCGCCGCCGTGCAGGGCGGCTTCCAGCGCCGCATCGCACCGAACTGGTTTCTCGGAGCCGGCTTTTCGTACGACAACAGCAGCTTGCGCGGCAGGTCGGTGGACCAGAGCGTGTCCGGCACTGGTGGCACAGGTGGCGTGGTTCTGAAGTACGAGTCCGGTGATTGGCTGGTTGCCGGTTCATTCGACGTTGGATATGGACGCTACGACAGTACCCGTCGAATCGCATTTGGCAGCCTCAACGAAACCGCCAAGGCCAGCTTCGGCATGTGGCACGCCGGGCTGCATTCGCGGATCGCTTATCGCGTGCCGCTGAATGGGGCTTACCTGCGTCCTTATGTCGACCTGCATGCGGTGCGCTTGCGCACCAGCGCGTACCGCGAGAGCGGAGCGGACGCCCTCAACCTGCAGGTCGACCAGAGTAGCCAGAACTATGCAACGGTGTCACCAATGCTTGAGCTCGGCGGCGTGCATTCGTTAGCCAATGGCATGCAGCTGCGCTCATTTGCGGCTGTTGGAGCAGCTATCCACAACAATGCCCATGCGCGTGCGCAAGCCCGCCTGCAAGGTTGGGGAAATGCTAGCGGTTCGCCCTCGTATACCTCGTCTTCGAGCGTCCCGAACGAACGCGCAAAGGTGGAACTGGGTGGCACCCTGGCGTTTCGGAAAAACATGGAGTTAAGCGTCTCCTATGGCGGCGAGTTCGCTTCGGGCTTCCGATCGCACACCGCGCAACTGCGCTACTCGTACGCGTTCGACTGACCGTTCTTCTTTCATAACAAATTCGGTGCGTCTCGATGCCGAGCTTCAAAATTCAAGCTCATGCCCGAGCCCGGGGCAGATCCTTCCAGCACGTCGTGTAGTTGGGCGTGCGCCATGCCCAGTGTGTGGAACGATATCCACCAGGTATGCGTTGCCTTTTTGAACTCGGAAGAAAACGAGGTGGTCCGGACGTTTCACGAAGCCCTTGGCATTCATGGTGCTGAGGCTACTGAGATGAGCATGATGCAAACCCCAGTGCATCAACAGATGATCCTTGCTGTCCAGCGTCCCAGTGCTTTTAGACAGAAATGGTGCAACGGAACGCGCGGCTCTCAAGCATTCTATGAATTCGTCAAATGCTGGTCGAACTGAAGACAGGTAAGGACTTGAGGTCAATTCCCGCGAAAGATACACTCGATACGGTCGGGCTTCAATCAGTCTCGCTTGCTTGTCGTGCAGGATGAGCTGCCTGCTCAAATCATCGTGGTGCGGTTCTTCGATGTAGCCGTATTTCGCCAACTCCAACCGGACAAGCCGGTCGTAGTCTGAGCGGAGTTCATGTAGCAGATCATTTCCGATCAACCGTTGTCTTCTGGAAGTGGCATCCATGGGGGCGTCTCAGCGTCACCATCCTGGACGACGCTCTTACCGGTGATCACGGGCATCGCAGGCATCTTCGGAAGCCGATTTCGGGCTTCGGCCAATCGCGCCTTCAGCGGCTCGGCCAAGTTGGGATGGAAGCGGCCGAGCTGCCCAACCTGATTCGCCGCGCGCGTCAGGACTTCAACCGCCTTCCCCGCATTGCCCGCCTCTGCAGCGGCTTTCACTTCTGCTTCTGCTTGGAACACTGCAGCTCGGGCCTTCGCGCGTCGCTTTGGCGGTAGTGATGGCTTGCGATTGATGATCAGCTTCGTCGCAACCATTCGTTTGGTCGCCGGGATGATCTCGTGCTTGTCGCGTCGAGCGGAGAGGCCGTTTTTCCTCAGCATGCCGTAAACGGATGCGATCAGCTGGGTCTTCTGGCCGGCAACGAGCGAGACGGCAGACGACATCGCGATGTCGTCGACGTAGCGCGAATACCGAATGTTCTGAGCCTGGAGCTTTGCTTGCAGCAGTGGCTCATCGTGAATCGCCCCGGGTTTCAAGGAGGCCGGTTGATTTAAGTCAGACCGCCACCGCGGTGGCCTGACTGGCGAGTTGCCGGTAGTAGTTTGCCTCGGCTTCCACGGGCGGAATGTATCCGATGGGTTCGAGCAGGCGATGGTGGTTGAACCAGGACACCCATTCGAGCGTCGCGAACTCCACGGCTTCCTTGGTTTTCCATGGCGCCCGACGATGGATGAGTTCGGCCTTGTAGAGCCCGTTGATGGTTTCGGCCAACGCGTTGTCATAGCTGTCGCCCTTGCTGCCGACCGAAGGCTCGATGCCGGCTTCTGCCAGCCGTTCGGTGTACCGGATGCTGACGTATTGCGACCCTCTGTCGCTGTGGCATATCAGGCCGCCATCGCGCTCCGGCTGCCGGGCATAGAGGGCTTGCTCCAGCGCATCGAGCACGAAGTCCGTTCGCATTGAACTGCTCACGCGCCAGCCCACGATGCGACGGGCGAATACATCGATGACGAAGGCCACATACAACCAGCCCTGCCAGGTCGAGACATACGTGAAGTCGCTGACCCACAGTTGGTTCGGTCGCTGCGCTCGGAACTGCCGGTTGACCCGGTCCAGCGGGCACACGGCCTTGGCATCGCCGACCGTGGTTCGCACGACCTTGCCACGCATCACACCGCGCAGCCCCAGCTTGCGCATCAATCGCTCGACCGTGCAGCGAGCAACGGCCACGCCTTCACGTGCCAGTTGCCGCCATACCTTTTCAGCGCCGTAGACCTGCATGTTGGCCTGCCAGACACGCTGAATCTGCTGCGCCAGTACCTCGTCGCGATGCGCTCGGGCGCAGCGTTTGTGGGGCTCTCGTAGCAGCGCTGCATGGCGTCGATACGCCGACGGGGCAACCTGCAAAACTTTGCAGAGCGGCTCGACCCCGAAGGTATCGCGATGCTTGTCGATGAAATCCTTCACGACTTGAGCCGGCGGTCGAGCTCCGCCTGGGCGAAAAACGCGCTGGCCAGCTTCAGTATCTCGTTGGCTCGGCGCAGCTCTTTGACTTCGCGTTCCAGATCCTTAACCCGCTGTGCTTCGCTGCTAGTGACGCCTTCGCGCACGCCGGTGTCGACCTCCACCCGCTTGACCCATTCGTGCAGCGTCTGCGGCACGCAGCCAATCTTCGGGGCAATCGATTCGATGGCCGCCCACAGCGACGGGTACTCCCCTCGGTGCTCTTGCACCATCCTCACGGCCCGTTCACGGACCTCGGATGAGAACTTGTTCGACTTGCTCATGGCTCAATCCTCTCAGAGTGTTGAGCCTCCTCAAAAACCGGGGCGATTCAATTCGGATTGCCGCTGTTAGCGGTAGAGAACTCTAGCGTGCGCTCGGCCGCCGCCGAAGTAGTTGATAGCGTCCACAGGCCCAAATGGCGGTCAGTTCGGTTGAAGAGGCATGTGCGGACAAGCAGATCAAACAATCTTAAAAGTCCCACGAACGGAAAGAACCCACCCTGCCGATGATTGTTCATCAAACCTACCCGCCGGGCGGAATCATTTAATTGCTCTACCAAGAATCTTTCTTCAAGCCTTTAACGGGCGCCAACCGTGGGGTTTTCATAAAACTTAGAGTACGCCTTGCCAGCACGGTGCCATCGAGACCTAGTGATTTCCGAAAGTTGAAGAGGACTGGTATCCAAAGCTTAGCGACCGGTAGGACTCTGCCTGCTTAGCGGCGGCCGATCCTTATGACAGTCCGAACTGAGGAGAAAACCTGTGCACTCAACGTGCAAGTAGTCGCCGTGGAGGTTCAGGACGTGGCCAATAACCGCTTCTGACTGGGATCGGCGCCGGCGCAAGGAAGCAGGAATCATGCGGCCAGCAACTGCCGCAACACGAACGGCAGAATCCCGCCGTGCTTGTAGTAGTCCACCTCGATCGGCGTGTCGATGCGCAGGCGCACCGTTGCCTCCTGGTGCGTGCCGTCCGGGCGATGCACGTTCAGCTTCACGTCCATCATCGGCCGCAGGTCGCCTTCGATGATCACGTCGATGCGCTCGTGGCCGGTCAGGCCCAGGCTCTGCCATGAATCGGCACCGCGAAACTGCAGCGGCAGCACGCCCATGCCGACCAGGTTGGCGCGGTGGATGCGCTCGAAGCTGCGCGCCACCACGGCCTTGATGCCGAGCAGTTGCGTGCCCTTGGCCGCCCAGTCGCGCGACGAGCCGGTGCCGTATTCCTCGCCGCCGAAGACGACGGTGGGCACGCCCTGCTCGATGTACTTCATGGCCGCGTCGTAGATGAACATCTTCTCGTTGCCCGGCTGGAACAGCGTGAGGCCGCCCTCTTCCTGCGTGCCCTTCTCGTCGGGCGGCAGCATGAGGTTCTTGATGCGCACGTTGGCGAAAGTGCCGCGCATCATGATCTCGTGGTTGCCGCGGCGCGAGCCGTAGCTGTTGAAGTCGGCCTTCTGCACGCCGTGCTCCTTCAGCCAGATGCCTGCGGGCGAGCTCTCCTTGATGGCACCGGCCGGCGAGATGTGGTCGGTGGTGATGGAGTCCCCGAAGAGCGCCATCACGCGCGCGCCCGAGAAGCCGGGGTTGGTCGCGGCCGGCTTCATCTTGAAGCCCTCGAAGAACGGCGGCTCGGCGATGTAGGTCGACTCGGGCCAGTTGTAGACGTCGCCATCCACGCCCTTGATGCTGCTCCACAACTTGCCGGGGTTCTCGGCGATCTGTTCGTAGTTCTTGCGGAAGGCCTTCGCATTCATCGCGAAGTGCAGGTTCTCGTCGATCTCCTTGGCGGTCGGCCAGATGTCGCCCAGGTACACGTCCTTGCCGTGCTTGCCCTTGCCCACCGGCTGCGTCATGAGGTCGACCATCACGTTGCCGGCGATGGCGTAGGCCACCACCAGCGGCGGCGAGGCCAGGAAGTTCGCCTTCAGGTTCGGGTGGATGCGCGCCTCGAAATTGCGGTTTCCCGACAGCACCGCGGCGGCCACCAGGTTGTTGTCGGTGATGACCTCGTTGATCTCCGGCGTGAGGTCGCCGGCGTTGCCGATGCAGGTGGTGCAGCCGTAGCCCGCCAGGTAGAAGCCGAGCTTCTCCAGGTACGGCATGAGGCCGGCCTTCTCGAGGTATTCGGTGACGATGCGCGAGCCGGGGGCCAGCGAGGTCTTCACGTGCGGCTTCACGGTCAGGCCCGCCTCCACCGCCTTCTTGGCCAGCAGGCCGGCGGCGAGCAGCACGCTCGGGTTCGACGTGTTGGTGCACGAGGTGATGGCGGCAATCAGCACGTCGCCGTTGCCGATGGTGACTTGCCCCTTGGGCGCTGCCGGTGCGGTGGCGCTGACGTGGGCGGCGGCCTTGGTCGAACGGTTGGCGACCATTTCTTCCAGCTGGCGCGGTGCGCCCGGCGCGGGTGCCGGCGCCTCGGTTTCGGCACCCTGCCAGCTCTTCGTGAGCGGGTAGCGAATCTTCAGCTTGTCGGCGGGCTGGTTGAAGCCGTTGGCCTCGTTGGGCTTGCTGTAGAGCTCAGAGAACTTGGTCGACAGGTGGCCGAGGTCGATGCGGTCCTGCGGGCGCTTCGGGCCGGCCAGGCTGGGCGAGACGGTGCCGAGATCGAGGCGGACGATCTTCG
>Ga0308159_1004500_pt1 | contig 12692 bp, 10 predicted proteins | sample PhyCR1_FD_201040 | JGI IMG/M metagenome (GOLD analysis project Ga0308159, IMG submission 201040) | Phyllosphere microbial communities from UC Gill Tract Community Farm, Albany, California, United States - DLSLC.R1 | ecosystem: Host-associated > Plants > Phyllosphere > Unclassified | place: USA...
CGGCGAACTCATGTGGCGCCTGCATGTCGATGCCGCCACGCGCCTCGCCGACGCGCTCGTGCCCGCCATGGCCGCGCGCGGGCGGGGCCGCGTCGTCTTCATCGGCAGCCGCGTGGCCCAGGGCATGTCAGGGCGCGGCCAGTACGCCGCCACCAAGGCCGCGCTCATCGCGCTCGCGCGCAGCTGGGCGGCCGAGGTGGCGGGGCAGGGCGTCACCGTGAACGTCGTCTCGCCCGCCGCCACCGCCACCGGCATGCTCGCCGACCCGGCCCGCGCCGGCAGCGCGCCGCGCCTGCCGCCCATCGGCCGCCTCATCGACCCCGCGGAGATCGCCGCGCTCACCGGCTACCTGCTCTCGCCCGCGGCCGCCGCCATCACCGGGCAGGACATTGCCATCTGCGGCGGCTCCTCGCTCGCCCGCTGAACCGCCTTCGTTTCCGTCCCATTCCATCCCCATCCATCCCACACGGCCCGAGCCTTTCACCACCATGAGAATCATCGACATCCTCGAATCCACGCGCCCGATCCAATCGGACATCCGCAACGCCTACATCGACTTCTCGAAGATGACGCTCAGCCTCGTCGCCGTCGTCACCGACGTGATCCGCGACGGCAAGCCCGTGATTGGCTATGGCTTCAACTCCAACGGCCGCTACGGCCAGGGCGCGCTCATGCGCGACCGCTTCATCCCGCGCGTGCTCGAGGCCGACCCCGCCTCCCTGGTCGATGACACCGGCGACAACCTGTGCCCCCACAAGATCTGGGCGCGCATGATGACCAACGAAAAGCCCGGCGGCCATGGCGAACGCTCCGTCGCCGTCGGCACCATCGACATGGCCGTGTGGGACGCCGTGGCGAAGATCGCGAACAAGCCCCTCTACCAGCTGCTCGCCGAACGCTACGGCAACGGCACGCCCGCCAACCCGCGCGTGTTCGTCTACGCGGCCGGCGGCTACTACTACCCCGGCAAGGGCCTGGACGGACTGAAGAAAGAAATGGAGAGCTACCTCGCGCGCGGCTACTCCGTCGTCAAGATGAAGATCGGCGGCGCCACGCTCGCCGACGACTGCGAGCGCATCGAATCCGTCCTGAAGATCCTCAGCCCCGGCCAGCAACTCGCCGTGGACGCCAACGGCCGCTTCGACCTGCAAACCGCCATCGACTACGGCAAGGCCCTCTCGCAATACCCCCTGTTCTGGTACGAAGAAGCCGGCGACCCGCTCGACTACGAACTGCAGGCGAAACTCGGCGAGGTCTACCAGGGCCCCATGGCCACGGGCGAAAACCTGTTCTCCATGCAGGACGCCCGCAACCTCATCCGCCACGGCGGCATGCGCCCCGACCGCGACTGGCTGCAGTTCGACTGCGCCCTCAGCTACGGCCTCGTCGAATACCTGCGCACGCTCGACATGCTGAAAGACAACGGCTGGTCCCCCAGCCGCTGCATCCCCCACGGCGGCCACCAGATGTCACTCGCCATCGCCGCCGGCCTGGGCCTGGGCGGCAACGAGAGCTACCCGGATTTGTTCCAACCGTATGGCGGCTTCCCGGACGGGGTGAAGGTGGAGAACGGGTATGTGACGCTGCCAGCGTTGCCGGGGATTGGGTTTGAGGGGAAATCGGATCTGATTGCAGAAATGCGGGCGTTGGCGGGTTGAGGGCAAGGCGCCGGCGCTTGTGGGGTGAGCGTTGGTCGCTCCACCCCAAGGTCTCGCGAGGGGAATTGTTCATGAGGTCGGCAATCGAATCGAGTGCTACCTGATCGTGAATGCCCAGGTCGATGCCCTTGGGCAGGAACTGGCGCAGCAGCCCGTTGGTGTTCTCGCAGCTGCCGCGCTGCCACGGGCTGTGCGGATCGCAGAAGTACACACGCACGCCCATGGCCTGGGAGTTCGCGATTGCGGGCTATCTCCCTGCCCTGGTTGTAGGTGAGCGTCTGGCGCAGGAGGCGGGCCACCTGGTTGAGCTTGGCCGTGAAGGCCGCCAGGGCCGCCAGGGCCGATTCTGCGGTGGCATCGGGCATGCGGCACAGCAGCACTAGGCGCGTGCTGCGCTCGACGGGTACGCCCACGGCGGAGCGGTTGTTGGCGCCCTTTATGAGGTCGCCCTCCCAGTGCCCGGGCATGAGCCGGTCGTCGGCCTCGGGTGGGCGCACGTGGATGCTGACCATGTCGGGAATCTGTCCGCGCCGGTCCTGGCCGGCAGAGCGGGGGCGGCGTCCACTGCGGCCCTGTCGCAGCAAGGCGAGCAATTGCTTTTCAGCTCCCTACAGGGATAGGCGTAGATGGCGTTGTAGATCGTCTCGTGGGACAAGCTCTGGCATGGGTCATCGGGATGCATGCGCTGCAGTGTGCAGGCAATCTGCTGGGGCTAACCAGCGCCAGAGGAGAAGGTCGCAGACGGTGCGCCAGAGGCGGCCGTGCGGATGCAGCTTGGGGGCAGGACGCGCTGCGTCGCGGCGGGCTTGGCAGGCAGTCTGGGCCGATCGCAAGGCATAACCGTCGCCAAGCGTGCTGTTGCGTGCCGGCTCCCGGCACACGGTGGGGGCTGCGCCCGAGGAGGCGAGCGATGAATCGCCCGCTCCATGCCTGCTGGACCAGCAAGGCCAGCGTGAGGCGTTCTTATGGCTGCAAATGAGTGTATCGCGAATTCATCTGTGCAAGCTACCTGAGGTTCAGGTGTTGCACTTCAGGTTTGAGACCACCACCAAATCCCGGCTTGAGAATCAAGCCGATAACCGTCCGTGGAAGCGGGACAACTTCACTCCTTTGCCTTGTCAGAAGAGGCAAGCAACTTTTCAATGGCCGCCATGTCATCCAGCTTCAGGTTTGGGTTTTTGGCTGACATGGCGAGAAAGAGAGCGCTATTCTGTAAGAACATTCGGGCGAACAAGCCTCGTCGAATTCCCTTGTTTGTGTGTCGAAGGTCTTTCCGGACAGCCAGCAGAAAGTCTTCTGTGAGGAAGATTGATTTCGCGTCCGGGGTACCTTTCGCGAGGTGATCCTTCCATGAGACAAATGCCTCAATGACGTCAGGGCCAGCCCAAAGCACGAGCTTGCGAGAGAAGTCCTGGAAGAATGTAACCATATCCTGCTCGCCAATATTCTCGCCACCCGAGAAGTAGAATTCAAAGAACTTTTTCAAAAAATCATCATATACCTCGGTCTTCTTGTCTCTGTACAGCGCGTCGAGTTCTTTCTTCCGCTCGAAGTATTTTCCGAGAACGACTGTTAGCGTTGCCACAAGCACAGTTGCGACGGCCGCAATGATGGGAGCACCAAGTTCTTTGGGAATCGTGCTCACGTAGCCCGTGAAGCCCTTGATCCCAATGACGGCAAGCCAACCCATGCCTACCACAAGGATGGAGAGAATGAGAAAGCCTATGGCGAGACGGAATCGTTGCATTTTGAAGTGGCCTAGCGTTTGAATTAAGTCGCACCGCAACGTTGCATCGACTTGAATGAATGGTTAACTATTACAGGAGAACATTGGCTGCAATATCGGAGTATTGCACGGAACTCTCGCCCTTACCCTCTAGGTTTTCAGAGTTCATATTGGCCGAATGAACAAATGAATCCAGGAGTTGGGCGATATCTGCAGGCTCGCCGCGGTGCACCTGCGCGGAAATGACCAGCGCATGCAATGTGCTAATCAAGTAATCAAATAGGTGTGTGACCAAGGGGGGGCGAATTCCTTCGGTAAAACCCATATGCGCTATTTCGTTTCTCAGCTTATAGATTCGCCTCAATTGCCTGGATGCATCCGAAGATGATCTTTTGAAGCGCTTGTTGACAACTTTTGCGGTTTCGAATGATTTTCTGGTTTCAAGGAGACGGTATTTTAAGTGCTCAAGTTCGCCCAGCGACTCAAACAATTCGGTCGCAGCCGCACGATCACTTATCAAGGCGGCAATCTGTTCTTCTGTGCAGCCACTTTCAAACAGGCCTGATTTTGTAGCGTGTATTGCTGTACAAAGCGGTGTGAGCTGCACTGAGTTTGCAACAAGAAGGTCTTTCAGGTAAGAGAGTCGTCGTGTCGAGGAAAAAGTCGCGTAAACGATCGGCGCATATTTGAGGATGTTGTCTAAAATTCCTTGATTGCCGAATGCGTAAATTGCTTCGAGAGCGATCCAAAGATTCAGAAGTTTTTGTTCGGTAAATCTAGACTCTTTTGATAATCGAATGTATCGAAAGCACCTATTTAACTGCGCAGCATCTTTATTGTTGAGGCTTGTCAATAAGTGCACAAAATCTGGATGTGTTGAGCCAAAGTATGTGGCAGCCTCAGATGTCAGAAAATGCTCAAGAACATTTATATTTACTGTCTTGCAATGAAAGTGCGCAGCGTTATTGTAGCCAGTGGCAGCATTGGCTGAAACGCGACAGGTTGCATTCTTGGTAAGAGATAGTGATAAATCCAGCGCCCTTTCAAGATCTGTTTTAACTTTCCATGCGGCAGTCACATGATCCGTAGCTCGAGTGGTCAAGCTTGCAAATGCCGTTGCGGTGAAGTCTTTCTCTAACTTCTCTTTAAGATTGGTAAATCGTGGATCGATCACGTCATCTAAAGTGAACCCCTGGATCTCGATTGCCTGACGAATGCTATTAAGACCGACTGAATGGATTGCAAAGCAGATTCGATACTCATTGTTTTCGTTTCGAATTTTTCCGAAGACAAACTGAAATTGCTCGGAAAAGCTCCGGCCCTTGTATTTGTTGGACCTGGTTAACAGATCAGCTCTGTTAAATAAATGTGTTGGAGAGTAGCCTCTCGTTAGGAGATCTGTGATCAACTTGCCTGTTAGGTCATTGATATTATTCAGCAACCTTTCCTTTTTTGATAGGTCGGTTGCCCCATTAACCGCCTTATCAAGCTGACTATCCAGTTCCGTAGAGTAAGCATCTCGAAGGGCGAGCGACTGAGCTGTAAGTAAAAGAAGATTGTTTTGTATCGACTTTCCAAAATCTCCCTTCCGAAATTTTTGAAATAGATGCTGCCTACTTTGATCAAATTTATGGAGAACTGATGCTGCGATTTCGTCTCGCGCTATGCAGTCGTCAATCTCATCAAGGGCCGAAAGAACATAAGCTTTCTCGCGTTCCTCATCGGCCATTTTCTCAAGCGATGATCTCAATTCTTCGTAGGCACCGAAGACATTAAGAAGTCTTGCTTGCGCGAAGTGTGGAGTGTGAACTGAAAGCTTTTCTCTGTAGCATTCGATAAAAAAACGACATCTGAAGTCAATAAGTGGGAGGGCCTGCCATGCCTTACTGCTGATATATGCCTGCATGTGAGATGTAAGAGTTAACGTAATAAGACCTTACCAAGCCACAGCACATATCTGGCGCTTGCGGTCTAAATTGGATTGACAAAAGTTCCGCAACTGGCTCATAGCCTAGTTTGCAGTACATGAACTGAAATTAATTACAGTAAAATTCGGCTATAAAATCGGCCATCCCTCCTGTGCCGCACGCCGCACGGTTGCTTTGCGGAGCTTGTTGAAGGACGGTTCAGGGTCGATTCCGCCCAGGCACCTCAAGCTGGACAGGCCATTCAGGATTGGATCGCGGCCGCAAGTTGTTGCGGTGGCAAGTTTTAGAGGTACTGCGGTCATACGCGCCGCTGTCCGTCTATTGGCCGGTGATGAACGAAGCAGCCACCCAGGCTGCTGGCCGCGAATGGCTCTGACCAGCCTAAAGCGGCAGTTCAAGGAGGCTCTTCCATACTCTTTAACCACTCTTCGCCTCCACCACCTTCACCAACACCCACAACGCCCGATTCACCGGCGTCTTTACCCCCACAGCTATCCCCCGCGCCACCACATACCCATTGAGGTGATCGATCTCACTCGACTTGCCCCGCGCCAGATCCTGCGCCGTGGACGACATCTGCCCCGGCATCGTGGCCGCAATACGGTTCACCGCCGCGCCCACGTCCCCCGGAATCTGGATGCCGTCCGCCTCTGCCACGGCCAGGCATTCGGCCACCACGTCGGCGATCACGTCCGCCACGCCGGGCGTCTGCACCAGCCGTCCGTAGGGCTGCTGCGCAATCGCGGAGATCGCGTTGTATGCGCAGTTGAGCACCAGCTTGGCCCAGAGTGCGCCGCGCACGTTGTCGGAAATCTCCGTGGCGATGCCGGCGGCGCTGAACTGCTGCGCCACCGTGGCGCTGCGGGGCGAGGGCGCGATCACCAGTTCGCCGCGCCCGTGGTGGCGCACCTGGCCGGGGCCGGCCATTTCGGTGGCCACATAGACCACGGCGGCTGCGACGGCAACGGCAACGGCGGCGGGGTGGGCGCTATCACCACCCAGCACGCCGCGCACGCGCTCGTCGTTGTCCACGCCGTTCTGCAGCGTGAGCACCAGCGCGCCGGGCGCGAGGTGCGGCTGGATCTGGCGGGCCGCGTCTTCGGTGTCGGTGGATTTCACGCAGAACATCACCACGTCCGCGCCGCGCACCGCGGCGGGATCGGTGTCGGCGGCCATGGGCACCTGTTCGTCGAGCGTGGCGGTTTGCAGGCGCAGTCCGTTCGCGCGGATGGCCTCGACGTGCGCAGGCCGGCCGATGAGCGTGACCGCATGGCCGGCGCGTGCGAGCAGGGCGCCGAAGTAGCAGCCGACGGCGCCGGCGCCCATCACGGCGATACGCAGGCGCGGGGTTGCGGGATCAGCGTGGATGGTGGCTGCGTCAGCGGCGCCAGTGCCGGCGCGAGCGCCTGAGCCAGACGGCGACGCGGGCGTGCCTCCGGCAGGGGCATCCGATGGTGATGCGGTCATGCAGTGGGCTCTCCTCTCTGCCGAGCATCGTAAACCTGACCGCTGCTGCCGCGTCCAGGGGTTTGCGCGATAGGTGATGCGGAGCGGTAGTTGCTGCTCGTTAGCAGCTGCAAGGATCACCACGACCTTTCTCTCTGCACCCGTCGAAGGTATCGCGCGACGTCCGCCGTTCCGTTCGGCGGAACGATTGGCAAACACCCGCGGTTTTTAAACGCATTGTTTCAATATGGTTGAGCTGGCGTGCCGCTTCGCAGCTAGCATCCGCCCCCATCGAAAACGCGACAGTAAAGGGAGGAACCATGAGCGCGGAGTTGGCGGCGACGTTTTTCACCATGGGCTATGCCCAGTCCGTGGCCCAGTCCATGGAGAAGAACCGGGTGGACGTATTGGTGCTCACGCAGGGCCAGTACATGGGCATCCTGCAGGACAAGGCCCGGAACCACCCGGCGCTGGAATTCAACCTGCGCAAGATCCTCGCCAGTTCGACGTTCGGTCAGTATTGGCAGCACACCTTCAGCCCCAACGCCAGCGAGCCGTGGGTGGGGCCGGCGGCACAAGGTGCCAACGATGCGATCGCCATCACCCGTACGCTGAATGCAATCGGCATGTCGGGCATCACCAGCTACGTGAAAACGACCGCGACCGGCACCTACATCATCATCAAGGGCTACTCGGCCCGCCGCAGCGCGGCACTGCAGGGCACGCGCTACCTCGCCACGCACCCGAAGATGATCCAGTTGGGCCTGGGCATGAAGAGCCTCCAGGGCATCGCCAAGGGCGGATTCATTCTGGGGGTAGTCGTCTCCAGCGGTATCGAGTTGATGGACTTCATGTTCAACAACGAGAAGACGATGTATGACCTGGTGGGGGGGATCGGGGTCGAGGCGGTGAAGGGTGGATTGGGGGCGCTTGCAGCCTACGGCTTTGCGGCTTACGTCGGGGGGATTGTGACTACCATCGCGATTGCCCCAGCATTCGTCATGGCCCTGGTGGCTGTTGCGGCGGGGATTGCTCTGAATGTTGTCGATGCCAAGTACGGGATCAAGGGCAAGGTGATCGCAGCCCTCAAGATGGCTCCCGAAAATCTTGCCGACGGCATCTATCGCATCGATACCAAGGCGCAGTCCTGGCATGACGATTTGCGGGAAAGCATGGCGCAAAAGAAGGTTGAGCTGGGCCGATCCATCGACAAAGCAACGAGGGACTGGCTTTGCCGTATCAACTGTTTGCGCTTCTAGGTCCAAGGCTCCATGCACGATATCCAGCAAATCCGTAAATCATTGCTTTGGGGCATACCTGTCAGTGCGCTCGTCGGTCTGGGGTGCCTATGGCTTTGCCATGAAGCCGTAGTACGAACGGTCCAGCAGATCGCCGCTGGAGCAGCGGGCATCCGGATTGCTCCAGCGGCGCAATTGGCGCCGTTCGTTGTTGTTCTGTGCATCCTCGGCATCGTTGTCGGGATCATGCGAGCGGTGCCTTTCCGCGACGGTTTGGTCCGGGGAGCCGAGCGCGCCTTCAACATCACGGTCGCAGCCAGCGCCATCGCATTTCTGCTGGTTCCTGTGACCTCCATAGCCCAGCGCTTCTACATGCCCAGCATTGGCTATACGCAATGCCATGCATTGCAGGGCCAGCCCACGTTGTGGTTCACGGACTGGGTTCGCGATCCTGCGTGGTGCGTCAAGGGCAAGAGCCTGGATTGGGTGAACGAGCAGGCGAGAGCGCCTGCATCGAGTGCGACTCCCTAAATGGTGTCGCGGTGCCATGGCCAGGTTGCTCGCATGCGGGCCAAGTGCGTTTCCATTGACCCCTCGGCCCCGACATGCACGACATTCCCGCACTGCGCAAAACCATGTGGTGGAGCACGCCGCTTTTCCTTGGCATCGCTGCCAGCTGCGTGTGGGCCACTCTGCATGGAATTGTGCCTGTCTTTCAGGACATCGCGGCAAGGGCTCCGGTCGTCCGGATTGCGCCCGCTGCCCAGCTGGCACCGTTCGTCGCCGTCGTCTGCACCATGGCCATCGTGCTCGGGGCCATGCGCGTGGCACAGTGCCGTGAAGCCGCGATCGCGAAGTTCGAGCGCGCTTTCACCATCGCCGTGCTCGCCAGCGGCGTGATGATGCTGCTGATCCCTGTGACCTCATTCATCCAGCGCCTGTACATGCCGAGCATTGGCTACACGGCGTGCCACGAACTGCAGGGCAACCCGACCCTCTGGTTCACGGACTGGGTGAAAGATCCTGCGTTGTGCGTCAAAGGCAAGAGCCTGGAATGGGTGAACGAGCAGGCGCGGTTGTCCAGGTCGCTCGCAACTCCATGAGCCGTGGCGCCGTGCCCTCGCTACCCCGGTCATCCATGCACGAAATCCATCAAATCCGAAAGCTTGTCCGGTGGGGCATTCCGCTGTATCTCGGGCTCGTGGCAGGAGCGGCGCTGATGACCCGCCATGCCTTGTTGCCAATGGTGCAGGACATCCTGTCGAGGGCGCCCGTGGTGCGGATCACGCCGGGCATGCACCTCATGCCGTTCCTCGTCGCTTTCGGCTCACTGGCAATCGTCGTCATGGTGATGCGGGCGATCCCCTGCCGTGCCAGCCTCATCCAGAAGTTCGAACTCGCGGCCAATCTGGCGGTTGCTGCCAGCACCATCGCGCTTCTGCTGGTTCCTGTGGTTTCCTTCGCCCAGCACTACTACATGCCCAGCATCGGCTACATCCCATGCAATGCCCTGCAGGGTCAACCCACGCGGTGGTTCACCGACTGGGTTCGCGACCCGGCATGGTGCGTGAAGGACAAGACACCGGAATGGATAAACCAGCAGGCACGCCCATCGCCTTGATGAGGTGATGGGTGGCCCCGGCAGGGGCCTCGCCGCCCCTCACGCCGCAGCCAGCAGCAGCCCGTCCGTAGCCTCCGCATTGCCGCGCCGTGATAAGGCCAGTGCGTTGGCGCCGCCCGCCGCATCCGCGCCCGCGCCCGAGGGCAGCTGGAACTGCGACACGGCACGCAGCAGCGCTTCCGCCTGGAATTTCAAGCTGTCGGCAGCCGCGGCGCTTTCCTCGACGAGCGCGGCGTTCTGCTGCGTGACCTGGTCCAGCTGCTGCACCGCGTCGCCCACCTGGCCGATGCCGGTGGATTGTTCCGCGCTGGCGGCGCTGATTTCCGCGACCAGCGTGGAGACCTGCGCGACCTGGGTCACGATGTCCTGCATGGTGCGGCCAGCCTGGGACACGAGTTCGCTGCCGGCGTTCACGCGCGAGACGCTGTTGTCGATCAGGGCCTTGATCTCGCCCGCGGCCTGCGCGCTGCGCTGCGCCAGGCTGCGCACTTCGGCCGCCACCACGGCGAAGCCGCGTCCCTGTTCGCCCGCGCGCGCGGCCTCCACCGCGGCATTGAGCGCGAGGATGTTGGTCTGGAACGCGATGCCGTTGATGGTGCCGATGATGTCGGCCATGCGGTCCGAGCCCTGTCGGATCGAATCCATGGTGCGCACCACGTCCTGCACCACCGCGCCGCCCCGCGCCGCGACGGACGAGGCGCCCGACACCAGCTGGTGGGCCCGGCGGGCCGATTCGGCGTTCTGCTGCACGGTGGAGGTCAGCTCCTCCATCGAGGCCGCGGTTTCTTCCAGGTTGCTGGCCTGCTCCTCGGTGCGCTGGCTCAGGTCGGCATTGCCGTTGGCGATCTGCACGGTGCCCGTGGCGATGGAGTCGGCGCCCGCGCGCACGTCGCCCACGATGCGCACCAGGCTGTCGTTCATGCGGGACAGGGCCGAGAGCAGCTGGCCCACTTCGTCGCGCCGGCCCGTGGCGATGCGCGCAGTCAGGTCGCCGCCGGCCACGGCCTCGGCCACCTGCACGGCGGTGTGCAGCGGGCGGGTGATGGAGCGGGCGATGAGCCAGCACAGCGCCACGGCCATCGCGGCGGCCAGCGCGCCGATGGCGATCACGGTGAGGCGGCCCTGGCTCACCTGGGCGTCCGCCCGGTCGCTGTCCTCGGCCATCACCCTCTGCTGGTGCTCGGACAGGCGATTGACGGCCTCCAGGTACTTCTGCTGAACGGGCCGCAGTCCGGTCTCCAGCAGGTCCCGGGCTTCCGCGGAGTGGTTGTCGCGCATCAGTTGCAGCAGCCGGTCCAGCTCCCGCACGTAGTCGTCGCGCGCCGCCTGGCTGGCCTTCAGCATCTCGACGCCCGAGGGAGAGCGCACCAGCTGGGCAACCTGCGAGAACAGGGTGTCGACGGTGTTCCGGCTTTCCTGGATGCGGCGGATTTCCTGCGCGCGGGCTTCCGGGCTGTCGAAGATCAGCATGTTGCGCGTGTAGCGGGACTGGGCCTCCGTTTCGTTGCCGATCTGCGTCAGCAGCTTGACCTTGGGGTAGGCGTCGCGCGTGACCTTGGTCAGCGCGCGGTTCACGTCGCCCAGCGCGCCGAGCGACAGGCTGGCCAGCAGCGCCAGCGCGGCGATCACCACGAGAAAGGCCAGGCCTATGCGGTAGCCGATCCGCAGGTTGCCGAAGAAGGAAGTGGTTTCGCTCATGCGGGATGCACCGGTGGGTGGACGGAAACGGGCGGGCCTTGCGGCCTCTGCCCGCAGGGGGGCGCCCGGTGGACCGCGCCGAGCCGGTCCTACTGTCGAGCAGGCCTGCCGATCTTATTGGCTGCAGGTGCAAATGATCGATCGATGCGAAAAAACGGTGGAATTGACACGGCAGTGTGGCGTAATTGCACAATCCGATCGGCCATGAAAAAAGCCTGCGGTCGCGCACGACGGCAGGCTTCGGCCTGGATGGCGGCCGGGCCGGAGGGGCCTTGCGGCCCGGTCCGGATCAGCGCCGAGCAGGCAGCGCGTAGGCGATCACGTAGTCCCCCCGGTCGGGCGACTGGCGCGCGCCGCCGGCGGTGATGACCACGTACTGCCGTCCGGTCTTGGGCGACTGGTAGGTCATCGGGCCGCCCTGGCTGCCCACGGGCAGGCGGGCCTTCCAGGCCTCCTGGCCGTTGCTGCTGTCGAAGGCGCGCAGGTAGTAGTCCTGCGTGCCGGCGATAAAGACCAAACCGCCCTGCGTGGCCAGCGTGCCGCCCAGGGTGGGCATGCCAATGGGAATGGGCATGCGCATCTTGATGCCCATCGGGCCGGTGTCCTGCACCGTGCCCACGGGCACCTGCCAGGCGATCCGGCGCGTCTTCAGGTCGATCGCGGTGAGGGTGCCGAAGGGCGGGGCCTGGCAGGGGATGCCGGCCACCGACAGGAAACGGTTCTTGTTGACCGCGTAGGGCGTGCCCTTGAGCGGCACGGCGCCCATGCCGGTGTTCACGGCCTCGCCGCCGCCGGAGGCCGCGCCGCGGTTGGCCGAGGGAATCATCTGCACCCACAGCCCCAGGCGCATGTCGTTGGCGAACAGGAAACCGTGCACCGGATCGACCGAGAGGCCGCCCCAGTTCATGCCGCCCAGCGAGCCGGGAAAACTCAGCGACACGTCCGTGCCGGGCGCGGTGTAGAGGCCTTCGTAGCGCATCTTCTTGAAGGCGATGCGGCACAGCAGCTGGTCGAAGGGCGTGGCGCCCCACATGTCGGATTCGGTGAGCGTCTGCGCGCCGATCTGCGGCATGCCGACCGAGCGCGGCTGCGTCTCGGAATACTGCTCGCCCTGGATGTCGGCCTTCTTGACCGGCTGCTCCTGCACCTCGGTGAGCGGCTTGCCGGTGGCGCGGTCCAGCACGTAGATCTGGCCGGCCTTGGTGCCGATCGCGAGGGCCGGCACTGTGCGGCCGCCATCGACGGGGAATTCGATGAAGCTCGGCTGCATCGGCAGGTCGAAGTCCCAGAGGTCGTTGTGCACCGTCTGGTAGACCCACTTCTCCGCGCCCGTGGTGGCGTCCACCGCGAGGATGGAGGCGCCGTACTTGTGGTTCA
>Ga0308159_1004502_pt1 | contig 12688 bp, 10 predicted proteins | sample PhyCR1_FD_201040 | JGI IMG/M metagenome (GOLD analysis project Ga0308159, IMG submission 201040) | Phyllosphere microbial communities from UC Gill Tract Community Farm, Albany, California, United States - DLSLC.R1 | ecosystem: Host-associated > Plants > Phyllosphere > Unclassified | place: USA...
GACGTTGACGGACTCGAAAGGTCATGGGCGAATGCCGTCAAGTTGGCGCGCTCTTAGGCCAGCCCTCCCCGGCCTGCAAGGTCTGCGGTGCCATAAATCCGCCCATTTGCATTGCATTGCAACACACAGGCGCTCTCGCTCCCGCAATTTCCCTGAGAAACCGGATATCCTGCCGGTTTGCGCAACTTACCGTGGCGATTTACGCAACATGGCGGGAATAACTAATGCGAAACGTTCGCGACATGCCTTGGCAATTTTGCGACTGCTCCCATCTTGTCGAAAGAGCGGCGCCGCGAGTCTCCGAAAAAATGCGAGCCGGCATTCCCCCACGGCAGGAGCGTCACGAATAGCCGCAATCATTGCAATTGACGCATCGCAACATTATCCGGGCGTCAACTGTCCTGTTTCTCAGTCCGAAAGGCATCTTTCATGGCCCAGATTTCCGCGACCGACCCGATCGTCATCCTCAGCTATGCACGCACGCCGATGGGTGGCCTGCAGGGCGTCTTCGCCGAGGTTTCGGCGACGGACCTGGGCGCCACCGCCGTCAAGGCGGCGGTAGAGCGCGCCGGAGTCGCCGGTGAGGACATCGAGCGCATCTACATGGGCTGCGTGCTGCCTGCCGGACTCGGCCAGGCCCCTGCCCGCCAGGCCGCGATCAAGGCGGGCCTACCCAAGTCGGTGCAGGCGACCACCGTGAACAAGGTCTGCGGCTCGGGCATGCAGACGGTCATCATGGGCGCCGAGGCGCTGGCCTCGGGCTCGCTCGACATCGTCATCGCCGGCGGCATGGAATCGATGACCAACGCGCCCTACCTTTCGAAGAAGCACCGCTCCGGCGCGCGCGCCGGCCATGACACGATCTACGATCACATGTTCCTCGACGGTCTGGAAGATGCCTACGAAGGCGGCTCGATGGGTTCGTTCGCGCAGGTCACTGCAGACGAATACCAGCTGACCCGCGAAGGCCAGGACGAATACTCGATCGAGTCGCTGCGCCGTGCCCAGGCCGCGATCGCCAGCGGTGCGTTCAAGGACGAGGTCGTCCCCGTGACGGTCAAGTCCCGCAAGGGCGAAGTCGTGGTCGATACCGACGAGCAGCCGCCCAAGGGCAACCCGGACAAGATCCGCACCCTGCGCGCCGCCTTCGCCAAGGACGGCACCATCACGGCCGCAAGCTCCAGCTCGATCTCGGACGGCGCCGCCGCCGTGGTGCTGACCCGCAAGTCGGTGGCCGACGCCAAGGGCCTGACCCCGCTCGCCACCGTCGTCGGCGTGGCCGCGCATGCGCAGGAGCCCTCGAAGTTCACCACCGCCCCGGTCGGCGCGATCACCAAGCTGATGGACAAGGTCGGCTGGCAGCTTTCGGACGTCGACCTGTTCGAGGTCAACGAAGCCTTCGCCTGCGTCGCCATGTTCGCCATGCACGACCTTGGCATTCCCCACGACAAGGTGAACATCCACGGCGGCGCCACTGCGCTCGGCCACCCGATCGGCGCCTCGGGCACGCGCATCATCGTGACGCTCATCAACGCGCTGAAGGCCAAGGGCCTCAAGAAGGGCGTCGCCTCGCTCTGCATCGGCGGCGGCGAAGCGACTGCGGTGGCGATCGAACTGGCCTGAGCCGCCCCGCTCCCAACGAGCGAGGATAATTTCGCTCGCGATTGATCGAGGGTCGTTTCCCTCCTGTTTCCTAGTTTTTACGCGTTGCCCCCGCGCAGGCGGGGGCGACGCTACCCTCGTGATCGAGGCATCTCACAAACAAGCGGGACCCCCGCATTCGCGGGGGCGACGGGAGATCGGGGCGACGGGAGATGGGGCGACGGGAGATGGGGCGACGGGAGATGGGATCGTACACCGATCCAGCCACATGCGATCACCCGGATGCGTCTGCGCCACTAGGCATTACGCAGCTCCCCCCGCCCTCACCGGCGGGGGTTTTCGTATGGTCGCGGTCAGGGCGCCCCGGTGCCCCACAGCGCGTCCTCGCGAACGAAGCCCTTGTGCCCGGATGCGTCGAAGGCGCACCAGCCATCCTTGCACTCACCCAAAGCGCCGACGACGCCCGGCTCGATGCGCCAGAGCATGGCGGCGCCGCTCCTGCCCTCGGCGCGCATGTCGATGAGCGCGCCGGCCTTGACGATGCCCGCGCGCTGGCGGGAAAGCAGGAGGTCACGCATCCAGCCCTTGCCGCCGTCGGGGTCTTCGACAAGGCGCCACGGGCCTTCGCGGCGCAGCACTTTCACCGGCAGGTGCGGGCGGCGATAGACCCAGTCGATCCGGTACGAATCGCCCGGGCCGACGCGCAGGTTCGCGATATCGGCATCGACCGAGGCCCAATAAGGTACCTTGTCGTCGTCGGCGCGGGCCGGGGTCGCGGCGGCAAGGCCGAAAACGGCCAGCGGCAAAAGGAATTTGCGAGTATTCATCGCACTATCCTTACCGCGCGGCGAGACGCGGCTTCAAGGCTTCTTGACCCCGACCCTGTGGACGGCATAGCCCGGATCGTCATGGAACCCGCGCGCCCGCTCCCGCCCCGCCCCCGCGTCATAGTGACGCGCAAGCTGCTACCGGCCGTCGAGGCGCGCATGGCCGAGCTTTTCGACGCCGTCCTGCGCCCTGACGACACGCCGATGACCCGGGCCGAACTCGAAGCGGCGATGCGCGACTGCGACGTGCTGGTGCCCACCGTCACCGACACCATCGACGCGGCAATGATTGCGCAGGCCTGTCGAGAGCCGGGCAGCCGCCTCGGCATGATCGCCAGTTTCGGGGCGGGCACCGAGCACATCGACATCGCCGCCGCCCGCGCCCACCGGCTCATGGTGACGAACACCCCCGGCGTCTTCACCGACGATACCGCCGACCTGACCCTGGCCCTTATCATCCTCGTCTCGCGCCGCTTCAGCGAAAACGCGAAGATCCTGCGCGAGGGACAGTGGGCGGGCTGGGGCCCCTCGGTGATGCTGGGGCATGCGCTGGGCGGCAAGACGCTGGGCATCGTGGGCATGGGGCGGATCGGCCAGGCCGTGGCCCACCGCGCTCGCGCTTTCGGGATGGATATCCGCTACCACAACCGCCACCCCCTGCCCGCCGCGCTGGAGAACATGTTCTCGGCCCGCTACGAACCCGATCTCGACAAGCTCATCGCCGAGGCCGACATCCTCACCCTGCACTGTCCCGCCGGACCGGAAACCGTGCACCTGATGGACGAGCGCCGCATCGGCCTGATGAAGCGCGAGGCCTGCCTGGTGAACACCGGGCGCGGCCAGCTGATCGACGAGGAGGCGCTGATCGCCGCGCTGGGCCAGGGCCGCATCGCCGGCGCCGGGCTCGACGTCTTCGCCCGCGAGCCGCAGGTCGATCGCCGCCTGTTCGACCTGCCCGGCCTCGTCGCCATGCCGCACCTGGGAAGCGCCACTTACGAAGGGCGCGGCGCTGCCGGTGAGCGAATCATCGCCAACATCCGCTTCTGGGTCGACGGACACCGCCCCCACGACATGGTGCTGCCCGATTTACCCTGAGCGACGGAGCCTTGGGCCGCGCGGACAGCTTTCCGATAATGAAGGCGCTTGGAAAGGCGCACAATTCATCCCGTCGCTCCCGCGGAGGCGGGGATGAGGTGCGCAAAAACCGGCGAGGGGCGGTGGATCCATCGCAAATGGCCCTCGGCCCATGCGCCACCCAATTTATCGACCTGCCCCGGCATCCACGCTTTTTTCAAACGCTTGTATCCCGGCGATTTCGTGCTCTAAGGCTGGGCGCGGCGGTCTCGCGCCGCCGTATCGGCGCGGTCCGAAGGGGAAACATTCGATGACCACGCAGCGCCCGCTGCTCTCCCGCGCCGTGACGTCGGCGGCAGCCATCGCGGCGCTGCTGCCGGGCATGGCCATGGCCCAGGACGGCCGCCTCGATGTGGCCGACAGCGGCGACACTGCATGGATGCTGGCGTCCTGTGCGCTGGTGCTGGTCATGACGCTGCCGGGGCTGGCGCTGTTCTACGGCGGACAGGTGCGCAGCAGGAATTTTCTCTCCGTGACGATCCAGTGCGGCGCGGTCGCCGCGGTCGCTTCGATCCTGTGGGTCGTCGTCGGCTATACGCTGGCTTTCGGCGATGTCGGCAACGGCTGGCTGGGCAAGGGCAACGCCTGGATGATGATGAATCTGGGCAATGTGCGCGAAGGCACGGCGGTGCCCGAAAGCGCCTTCGCGCTGTTCCAGATGGCCTTCGCCGCGATCGCGCCCGCGCTGATGGCAGGTGCCTGGGCGGGCCGGGCCCGCTTCGGCTGGGTGGTCGTCTTCGCAGCGCTGTGGAGCCTCGTCGTCTACGCGCCGGTCGCTCACTGGATATGGGGCGGGGGCTGGCTGGCGCAGGGCGTGGGGACGCTCGACTGGGCCGGCGGCATCGTCATCCACACCACCTCGGGTGTCTCGGCGCTGGTCGTCGCGGTGATGCTGGGCTGGCGCAAGGGCTTCCCGCAGGCATCGATGCCTGCCCATGGCCCTGCCCTCACCATCGCCGGCGCAGGACTACTGTGGGCCGGCTGGCTCGGCCTGAACGGCGGCTCCGCCATCGCCGCCAATGACGATGCCGCAGCCGCGATCATCGCCGCCCACGTCGCCGCCGCAACCGCCGCCATGGTCTGGCTGCTGATGGAGCGCATCATGGCCGGCAAGCCCACCGCGATCGGCTTCGCCAAAGGCGTCGTCGCCGGCCTTGCCACCGTGACGCCGGCCGCGGGCTATATCTCGCCGGGAGCGGCGATCCTGTTCGGCGCGATCGGCGCGCCGGCGTGCTTCCTTGCGGTCCGGCTGGTGAAGCGGACGCTCAGGATCGACGATTCCCTGGACGTCTTCGCCCTGCACGGCGCCGGCGGCATGCTCGGCGCGCTGATGCTGGGGCTGTTCATGTCGCAGGGCATGGGCGGGGTCGGCTATGCGGAAGGCATGAACCCGATCGCCCAGACCGTGGCCCAAGCGATCGGCATGGGCGTCGTCGCCGTCTGGTCGGTGGTGGCCACCGTCATCCTGGCGCTGATGGCCTCGCTGGCCTTCCCGATGCGCGTCTCGGAGGATGCCGAGCGCGAAGGGCTCGACATCACCAGCCACGGCGAACGCGCCTGGGATTTCGATTGAACCGATGAAGCGCTACTTGCGATATTTTCGGCAAACCATCACCGCCACGTTCGACTTTCGCGGCCGGGCCCGGCGCGAGGAGGTGATCGGCTACATCGTCACCTCGGCGGCCTTGGCCATGCTCACGACGTGGCTGGTGAACTGGCTTGCACCGGAAGCGGCGGCGCGGTGGACCCTGTTCGCGGTCCAGGTCGGCGTCCTGGTGCCCGCCGCATCGCTGGCCGTGCGCCGCATCCACGACCTGGGCCGGGACGCCCGGTGGGCCATCGTGTTTCTGGTCGTCGCCATTCGCAACATCGCCCTGGACCTCTTGGACCTGCTTGGCGGATGGGAGGCGCGCCGCGTGGTCGAAAGCGCGCTCTCCCATGTCGACTGGGTGCTGTTCCTGCCCTTCGTCGCCCTCTATCTTCTCGCGCTGGTGGCGCCCGGGACGAAAGGCGGCAACCGCTTCGGCCCCGATCCGCGCGGCATGGCGAACCTGCCTCCGCCGAAAACCGAAACGGCCGGCGCGGAGAGTTCCGCGCCGGCCGTCTGAAGCCTAATCCTGACAGGAGCGATCAGTCGCCGGTCAGGATACGGTCGACCAGTTCCTTGACCGTCGGCGTGAAGCCGTTGGAATAGAACGGGTCCTGCTTGAACTTGTAGGCCGCGTGGCCCGCGAACATCAGGTTCTCGTCGATCGGGCCATCGTGGGCGATGTCCTGCAGGGTCTTCTGGATGCAGAAGCTGCGCGGATCCGCGAGGCGACCGGTGGTGTAGTCGTCATGGTCCTTCCACGACGAGAAACCGCAGTGCGACAGGCAGCCCATGCAGTCGGCCTGATCCTTGCGGATGATGTCACGCTCCTGGGGGCTGACGAACACGATCGTATCGTCGGGCGTGCGCAGGCCATCGGTGAAGCCCTGCGCCGACCAGTTGCGCGCACGCTCCAGGTCCTTGGGAGCGACCCAGAAGTTCTTGCCCTTGACGCCCACGTCGAGCCGCACGGTATGCACGCCGGCTTCGACCTTGGAGTACGGGATCTGCCGGTCCGAGCGCGCCTCGAGGTTGCGCAGGAAGGGATTGCGCACCGCCGAGGAGTAGAAGCCGGTCGGCGAGAAACGGTGGAGCAGGACGTCGCCCGGCTCGATCTCGCGCAGGGCATCCTTCCACTGCTGCGGGATCGGGCTTTCGTGGGTCAGCAACGGGCGGGTGCCGTACTGGAACGCGATCGAGCCCAGTTCCGGGTTGTCGATCCAGTTTTCCCAGTCGCGCAGGAACCATACGCCGCCGGCCATGACGATCGGCACGCTGTCCGGCACGCCCTCGGCGCGCATGGTATCGCGCAGCGCCTTGACGCGGGGATAGGGATCCTCGGGCTTGAGCGGGTCCTCGGCGTTCGACAGGCCGTTATGGCCGCCGGCGAGCCAGGGGTCCTCGTAGACCACCGCGCCCAGAAGGTCGGCGACCTTGTGATAGGCGCGCTTCCACAGGGCGCGGAAAGCGCGCGCGGAGCTGACGATCGGCAGGTAGTTGACGTTGAAGCGCGCCGCGATCTCGGAGAGCTTGTAGGGCATGCCCGCGCCGCAGGTGACGCCGGCCACCATGCCGCGGGTCTTGTCCAGCACGCCTTCCAGGATCTGCTGCGCGCCGCCCATTTCCCACAGCACGTTGATGTTGATCGCACCCTTGCCGCCGGAAATCTCGTAGGCACGGCGCACCTGTTCGACCGCGCCGTCGATGGCGTAGTCGATCAGTTCCTGGTGCCGCTCCTTGCGGGTAAGCGCCCGGTAGATCTGGGGAATGATCTTGCCTTCGGCATCGTAGCTGTCGGCGTTGACCGCGCTCACAGTGCCGATACCGCCCGCCGCCGCCCAGGCGCCGGAGCTCATATGGTTGGTGGCGGCAACACCCTTGCCACCTTCGACCAACGGCCAGACCTCGCGGCCACCGTACAGAATCGGCTTGAGACCCTTGAAACTCATTTTCTCTTTCGTCTTTCCCGAGCGTGGCGCTCAGCCCTGCGATCCGTCAGTTTTCGGCGGTGCCTCGCCCGCTATGCGGCAAGGCTTTATCTCGGCCGGCTTGGGCCGCGTCCCCGCGGCCTCGAACTGCGCGTAATATCCTTGCAGCTCCGGCTTACGAACAAATTCCGTCAAACGAAAGCCCACCGAGGCGAATTCACAAAACAGCAGGGACGGCATGATGCCGTGTGCGTCGGTGGGACGGTCCACATCGACCACGATCACCCGCCCACCCGGACGCAGAGCCGGGCGCAGGCGCCACAGGAATGCGTAGGGTTCGGAAACCTCGTGGTACATGTGGACCAGCATTATGCGGTCGAAACTGCCCGGCGGCAGGCGCGGATCGTCGGCCTCGCCCAGCTTGATCGAAACGTTCTCGATTCCCTCGCGCATGACGCGCGCACCGAGCCGCTCGTTGGCGGCCGGGTTGATGTCTTCGGCCAGGACGCGTCCGCGCTTGCCCACGCGCTGGGACAGGCGAACGGTGTAATACCCCTCCCCCGCGCCGAGATCGGCGACGCTCATGCCCGGCGCGATACGCGCCAGGTCCATGACGACCCTCGCCTCGTTTGCCGCATCCCGCTGGGCTTCCGAGGAAAACGTGCTCGCGCCGACCTTGCTGACGGGGCGATCGGCGGTGGGAAAATCGCGCGACGTCTCGGCCCGGCCGTCGAAGACGGCAGGCTGCTGGCAGGCGACAAGCGCCATGGCCAGAGCAGCGGGTACGATGAGGCGGGCGCGAAACATGCGGCCCCTTAGCGACTCGAGGCCACGTTGGCAAAACCCTTGAGGCAGCATGAACCGGCGCCCGTCTCGCGGCGGGACGCCGGCATGATTCAGAGCGGCCGGATCAGTCGACGTCCTCGACATCGACCTTCTCGCCGGTGACGCGCTGCGAGAGCGCGGCCGCCATGAACGGATCGAGATCGCCGTCGAGCACGTCGTCCGGAGCGGTCGATACGTAGCCCGTGCGCAGGTCCTTGACCTGCTGGTACGGCTGCAGGACGTAGGAGCGGATCTGGTGGCCCCAGCCGATCTCGCTCTTGCTGGCGTGTTCCGCGCTGGCGGCTTCCTCGCGGCGGCGCATCTCGGCCTCGAACATGCGCGCCTTGAGCATGCCCATGGCGATTTCGCGGTTCTTGTGCTGCGAGCGGTCGATCTGGCTGGCGACGATGATGCCGGTGGGCTGGTGGGTGATGCGCACGGCCGAATCGGTGGTGTTGACGTGCTGCCCGCCCGCACCGGAGGCGCGGTAGGTGTCGATCTTCAGGTCCGACGGGTTGATGTCGATCTCGAAGGTGTCGTCGATCACCGGGTAGACCCACACCGACGAGAAGCTGGTGTGGCGCCGCGCCGCGCTGTCATAGGGGCTGATGCGGACCAGGCGGTGGACGCCGCTCTCGGTCTTGGCATAGCCATAGGCGTTCTCGCCCTTGATCAGCAGGGTGCAGCTCTTGATGCCGGCCGCCTCGCCCGCATGGTAGTCGACCATCTCGACCTTGTAGCCCCGGCGCTCCGCCCAGCGGGTGTACATCCGCTGGAGGATTTCGGCCCAGTCCTGGCTTTCCGTGCCGCCAGCGCCCGCATGGACTTCGAGGTAGGTGTCGTTGCCGTCGGCCTCGCCGCCCAGCAGCGCCTGGATCTTGTCGGCGTCGGCACGGTCGGCCAGCGCCGCCAGCGTGGCGAGCCCTTCGCGGATGACGTCCTCGTCGTTTTCCATCTCGCCCAGCTCGACGAACTCGGCGGCGTCCGCCATTTCGGCGCTGATCTGGTTGACGGTCCCGATCGACGCCTCCAGTCGGCGGCGCTCCTTCATGACCGCCTCGGCCTCCTTGGGCTTGTCCCAGAGAGTCGGGTCCTCGACGCGTGCGTTCAACTCGTCGAACCGGCGCAGGGCGCGGTCCCAGTCGAGAAACTTGCGGACCAGTGCGAGGGCCTTCTCGATACGCACAATGTGGGCCTGCCCCTCGGCACGCATGAGGAATTCTCCAAACGAAACTGTCGCGCCGCGCATAACGCGAGCCCGGCGTATGTAAAGCGTGCGGCAAGTGCGCGCGCGTAAAGGCGGCGCTATTACCCGGTGATGGGGGGGATGTTCAAGCGGCTTGGATGGCTGGGGTGAAAACAGGGTTCACGCGGAGGCGCGGAGCCGCGGAGAAAGAATGGGGTTGGCACGCAGAGATGCAGGGACGCAGAGGTGTCGTGCTCGCGGCGAAGCCGCCTTTCATACCAACGTTGCGGTTGTCGCAGCGTTGAACGGCGAAGGTGCCTGCGGCGCAGAACAACACCTCTGCGTCCCTGCGTCTCTGCGTGACCCCATCCTTCTCTTCTCCGCCCCTTCGCGCCTCCGCGTGCCCCGGTTACTTCCTGAGCTTGCGCACCGCCTCGAGCGTCAGCTTGACGTGATCGCGGTAGTCGAGTTCGGAATGGACCATAGTGATCCGCCCATCCTTGGCGATGACGTAGCTGGTGCGGTCGGTCATGCCGGCGGGTGCGCCTTCGCGCTTCAGGGCGACGTCGTAGTCCTTGATGATCTTCGGGGTGGCCACGGCAACCGCGAACTTGTCACGGCAGGCCTCGGTCGAGAACTTCTGCAGGGTCGGCAGGTCGTCGGCCGACATGCCGACCACCGAAGCGCCGGCCTTGGCGAAATCGTCCGAAGCCTCGGCGAAGGCGTGGGCTTCCAGCGTGCAGCCCTGCGTGAATGCCTTGGGGTAGAAGTACAGCACCACCGGCCCGCGCTTCAGCGCCCGCCTGAGGTCGAACGACATGACCTTGCCGCCCTTCGCACCCTGGGTGGCGAATTCCGGAGCCTTCGCGCCGACGGGAAGGCTGGCCTGGGCGATGCCGGGCACCAGCAGGAGAGTCGCAGCGGCGAGCGGGGCTATGAAAGTCTTGAGCATTGCCGCAATCTGGCCGGAGAGCGGGGCACTGTCCAGCGCAATGCGAAGCCATGACGGATCTATCCGAAACCGCGTCCACGATAGATGCCGGCAGTGACTCACTCAGCCCCGTGCCCGCTTCTGTGTCAGAGCGGGTCACGGGGACGAGTGCGACCCTAAAAGGGCTGCCGCAACTGGCGTGGAGAACGTGGAGGGAGGGACTTCTCCACGCCGCGGCCGCGTTGTTGACGCGACCGTTTGCGGAATGTTGCCACTATATATGACATGAAAACGATTGCACATTGTACTTTCGGCCTACAGGGATTTGCTTGGGGCGATCGCAACCCTCTATTAGCCGGATTCCGGGCGCTTGACTGCGAGCCAACGCAAGCCGCAAGGAACCCGCCTCTGCTTCCACCCGGGACCCCGCCGACATGACCATCCTCGCAACTCCCGCCGCCGACCGTCCGCGCCGCAGCGCCCTTTACCTGCCCGCGTCCAATGCCAAGGCCATCGCCAAGGCACGCACGCTGCCCTGCGACATTGTCATCCTCGACCTTGAGGATGCGGTCGCTCCCGAGGCCAAGGACGAAGCCCGCGCCGCCGCCGTCGCCGCGATCGAGGAAGGCGGCTTCGGCCACCGCGAGGTCGCGATCCGGGCGAACGGCATCGATACCGAATGGGGCGCCGCCGACCTTGCCGCGATCGCCGGATCGAAAGTCGACGCGGTGCTCGTCCCCAAGGTGAACGGGCCGCAGGACATCGCCCGGTACGAACTGGCGCTGTCGAAGGCGCCCGCCTCGATGCAGCTGTGGGCGATGATAGAGACCTGCGCGAGCGTGTTCGCGCTGGAACCGATCGCGGCGATGGCCCATTCGAGCCGGCTGTCGCTCTGGATCATGGGCACCAACGACCTCGCCAAGGAGATGCGCGCGCAGCTTGTCCCCGGCCGCACGCCGTTCCTGCCGTTCCTGTCGATGGCGGTAGCCGCCGCCCGCGCCCACGGCGTCTCGGTGCTCGACGGCGTGTGCAACGAATTCCGCGACCTCGACGCTTTCGAGGAAGAGGCGCGCCAGGGCCTGCTGTTCGGTTTCGACGGCAAGAGCCTGATCCACCCCGCGCAGATCGAGCCATGCAATGCCGTGTTCTCTCCGGGAGAGGCCGACATCGCCTGGGCGCAGGGCGTGATAGACGCGTTTGCCCTGCCCGAGAACCAGGGCAAGGGCGCGATCCGGGTCGACGGCAAGATGACCGAACTGCTCCATCTGGAACAGGCGCAGCGCCTGATCGCGGTAGCCAGCAGGATCGTGGCGGCCGCCTGACTCCTCGTCCAAATACGAAAAAGGGGGCGGACCTTGCGGTCTGCCCCCTTCTTGTTTTCCGGCCCTATGGGCAGATTACATATGCAGCGCGCGGCCATAGGCGGCGAGCGTTGCCTCGTGCATGGTTTCCGAGATCGTCGGGTGCGGGAACACCGTGTTCATCAGCTCGGCCTCGGTGGTCTCGAGCGTCTTGCCCACGACGTAGCCCTGGATCATCTCGGTCACTTCCGCGCCGATCATGTGGGCGCCCAGCAGTTCGCCGGTCTTGGCGTCGAACACCGTCTTGACGAAGCCTTCCGCCTCGCCGAGCGCGATGGCCTTGCCGTTGCCGATGAACGGGAACGTGCCGGCCTTGACCTCGTAGCCCGCTTCCTTCGCCTTCTCCTCGGTCATGCCGACCGAAGCGATCTGCGGGTGGCAGTAGGTGCAACCCGGGATGTTGTTACGGTCGAGCGGGTGCGGATGCACTTCCTTGTTGCCCAGTTCCTTGGCGATGGACTCGGCGGTGGTGACGCCTTCGTGGCTCGCCTTGTGGGCCAGCCAGGGGCCCTTCACGCAGTCGCCGATGGCCCAGACGCCCGGCACGCTGGTGCGGCCATAGTCGTCCACCTTGACGAAGAACTTCTCGTCCGGCTCGATCTTGAGTTCTTCCAGGCCGATGTTCTCGACGTTCGGCACGATGCCGATGGCGACGATGACGTGGCTGAACTCCTGCGTTTCTTCCTTGCCGCCCTTGGGGGTGATCTTGACGCTCACGCCCTTGTCGGACGGGATCACGTCACCGGCCTTGGCGCCGGTCAGGATCTTGATACCCTGCTTGGTCAGCGACTTTTCGAGGAACGCGGAGACGTCCTTGTCCTCGACCGGCACGATGCGGTCGAGCATCTCGACGACCGTGACGTCGACACCCATGTCGTTGTAGAAGCTCGCGAACTCGATGCCGATCGCGCCGGAGCCCAGGACCAGCAGCTTGGTCGGCATTTCCTTGGGCGTCATCGCGTGGCGATAGGTCCACACGCGGTTGCCGTCGGCCTTGGCCTTGGGCAGGTCGCGCGCGCGGGCGCCGGTGGCGATGATGATGTGCTTGCCCGAGATCGTCTCGGTGCCCTTCTCGCCGGTCACTTCCAGCTTGCCGGGAGCCACCAGCTTGCCGGTGCCCATGTGAACGGTGATCTTGTTCTTCTTCATCAGGTGCGTGACGCCCTGATTGAGCTGCTTGGCCACGCCGCGCGAGCGCTTGACGATCGCGTCGAGGTCGGCGGTGATGTTCTCGGCCGCCAGGCCGTAGTCCTTGGCATGCTTCATGTGGTGCAGGATCTCGGCCGAGCGCAGCAGCGCCTTGGTC
>Ga0308159_1004505_pt1 | contig 12683 bp, 10 predicted proteins | sample PhyCR1_FD_201040 | JGI IMG/M metagenome (GOLD analysis project Ga0308159, IMG submission 201040) | Phyllosphere microbial communities from UC Gill Tract Community Farm, Albany, California, United States - DLSLC.R1 | ecosystem: Host-associated > Plants > Phyllosphere > Unclassified | place: USA...
GCCTGGGATCAGGCAGAAAACCGTCTCCACGCACAGAAGGCCCTGCTCGAGTTCCTCGTCGAACCGGCATATCACCACGCATGAGCCATGAATTACTGCTGAACCTGCGCAACCTCGCTTGCGGCTATCAAGACCAACGCGTGGTGCAGAACCTCAATCTGCACCTCAACGCCGGCGACATCGGCTGCCTGCTCGGCTCTTCCGGCTGCGGCAAGACCACCACCCTGCGCGCCATCGCCGGTTTCGAGCCGGTGCACGAAGGCGAGATCACCCTCGGTGGTGAAACCCTCTCCAGTGCCGGTTTCACCCTGGCCCCGGAGAAGCGCCGAATCGGCATGGTGTTTCAGGACTACGCGCTGTTTCCGCACCTGAGCGTGGCCGACAACATCGCCTTCGGCATCCGCAAGCACCCGAACAAATCGCGGGTGGTTGAGGAGCTGCTGGAACTGGTCAACCTGAAAAACCTTGGCAAGCGCTACCCCCACGAGTTGTCCGGTGGTCAGCAACAGCGCGTCGCCCTCGCCCGTGCCCTGGCGCCGGAGCCGCAATTGCTGCTGCTCGACGAGCCGTTCTCCAACCTCGATGGCGAGTTGCGCCGCAAGCTCAGCCATGAGGTGCGCGACATCCTCAAGGCCCGTGGCACCAGCGCAATTCTGGTTACCCACGATCAGGAAGAAGCCTTCGCCGTCAGCGATCACGTGGGTGTGTTCAAGGAAGGCCGGCTGGAACAGTGGGACACGCCCTACAACCTCTACCACGAACCGGCAACGCCGTATGTCGCCAGTTTCATCGGTCAGGGCTATTTCATTCGCGGTCAGTTGGCCAGCCCGGAGTCGGTACAGACCGAACTGGGTGAACTGCGCGGTAATCGCGCTTACACCTGGCCGATTGGCGGCGCAGTAGATGTGCTGCTGCGTCCGGATGACATTGTTTATGCGCCGGACAGCGCATTGCAGGCGCAAATTGTCGGCAAGACGTTCCTGGGTGCAGCGACCTTGTATCGCCTGCAACTGCCGACCGGCGCGCAGCTGGAATCGATCTTCCCCAGCCATGCTGATCATCTGGTTGGTGCGCAGGTCGGGATTCGCGTAGCGGCGGATCATCTGGTGCTGTTCCAGGCATCCGGCAGCACCGCTGCGCAGATTCCGGCGATGGAAAACGGCGTCCGTCGGTTCAGCACCAGCCTCTGATCGAACGAAACTCTCTGTAGGAGCTGCCGAAGGCTGCGATCTTTTGACTTTCAACATCAAGATCAAAAGATCGCAGCCTTCGGCAGCTCCTACAGGGGAAATTGCGATCAGCTCAGATGAAGGGTGCCGCTGGCCACCAGCGTCGCATTGCCACCAATCTTCACCCGCTCACCTTCCAGCCGACAGAACAACTCGCCGCCCCGCGCCGAGCGCTGGCAGGCGGTCAGGTTCGCCTTGCCCAAACGCTTGGCCCAGTACGGAATCAGGCTGCAGTGAGTCGAACCGGTCACCGGATCTTCGTCGATGCCGATCGCCGGGGCAAAATAGCGCGAGACGAAGTCATGCTGGTTGCCGCGCGCGGTAACAATCGCGCCCAGCCACGGCAGTTTCGCCAGTGCGGCCATGTCCGGCTTGCAGTCGAGCACAGCCTGCTCTGACTCCAGCACTACAAACAGCTCGTTGGAGCCGAGCACATCGACCGCCTCAACGCCGAGCGCCCGCTCGACATCCAGCGTCACACCGATTTCCGACGGCACGATGGTCGGGAAATCCAGCCACAGCCGGTCGCCTTCCCGGCTGACACTCAGCGGGCCGGACTTGCAAGTGAAATCGATGCGCTCGGCGCTTTCCTTATAAATGTCGAATAGCACAAATGCGCTGGCCAAGGTCGCATGCCCGCACAGCGGCACTTCGGTGGTCGGCGTGAACCAGCGGATATGCCAGGCCTGGCCTTCGCGGACCAGAAACGCGGTCTCTGCCAAGTTGTGTTCGGCGGCGATCTTCTGCATCAAGTCGTCGGCCAGCCAGCTGTCGAGCCGATAGACCATCGCCGGGTTGCCACTGAACGGGCGATCACTGAAAGCGTCGACCTGATGAAACGCAAGCTGCATGATGTTCTCCCTGAATTGGTCGACCGAGCATGCAATGGCAGCCCGGATCAGTGCCAGTGACAGAACCTGATTTTTTTCCTCATACAGCCGATTCTGTTACTAAGCACGGCCGATGTCGGCGAACTTCGCCTGGGTATGCTCGGCCAATACTGCTGGCGCCAATTCCACTTCCAGCCCTCGCCGTCCGGCACTCACATAGATAGTCGCAAAACCCTGAGCGGAATTATCGATGAAGGTGCGCAGCCGTTTCTTCTGCCCGAGCGGGCTGATACCGCCCAACAGATAACCGGTTGAGCGTTGCGCGGCAGCCGGGTCGGCCATTTCGGCTTTCTTCACTGCGGCGGCATGCGCCAGGCCTTTGAGGTCGAGCGATCCGACGACCGGCACCACAGCTACCAGCAGTTCGCCTTTTTCGCTGGCGGCCAGCAGGGTTTTGAACACCTGCGCCGGTGCGAGCCCGAGCTTCTCAGCTGCCTCCAGCCCATAGGATGCGGCCTTGGGATCATGTTCGTAACTGTGCACGCGATGTTCGGCACGAACTTTTTTCAACAAGTCCAACGCTGGGGTCATGGCAGCTCCGGGTTCGGCAATCACAGATAAAACCAGCGGCCGATTCTAGGTCATCGCAGGGCAAAAGGCTCTATTACAAGCCGCGATTCCCGTGGGCTCCCGCGCCATTCATGCGTACTGCCTCGCTGATCATTCATGAGGCGAATAGTTATATTGTGACCGACAGTTCACTTTCGACCTTTGACAGGTTTGTTTCTTGTCTATATTTTTTCGAATCTGAATAATGTAAGAATCATGCTTCGCGCAGTACCCAGCAGTAACCCGGGAACCGAATGGGAATTGCGACCCGGTGAAGATCGCGCCCTGCTCCGTTGGCAAGGCGCTACACAAGAAAAAGAACCGAGGTTTTCAATGACAGCTGCTCTACCGCAACCTTCGCTTTCCGGCCAATGCATGGCCGAGTTTCTCGGCACCGCTCTTCTTATCTTCTTTGGCACCGGATGTGTCGCCGCGCTCAAAGTCGCGGGTGCCAGCTTCGGCCTGTGGGAAATCAGCATCATCTGGGGCGTCGGGGTGAGCATGGCGATCTACCTCACCGCCGGGGTTTCCGGCGCGCATTTGAATCCGGCCGTGAGCATTGCTCTGGCAATCTTCGCCGACTTCGAAAAGCGCAAACTGCCGTTCTACATCCTTTCGCAAATGGCTGGCGCCTTCTGCGGCGCGCTGCTGGTCTACACGCTCTACAGCAATCTCTTCTTCGATTACGAACAAACCCACCAGATGGTGCGTGGTTCGGCCGCTAGCCTGGAACTGGCGTCGGTGTTCTCGACTTATCCGAATCCGGCACTGTCGACGGCCCAGGCTTTCCTTGTCGAGATGATTATCACCGCGATCCTGATGGGCGTGATTATGGCTCTGACCGATGACAACAACGGCCTGCCACGCGGCCCGATGGCGCCGCTGCTGATCGGTTTGCTGATCGCCGTGATCGGCAGTGCGATGGGCCCGCTGACCGGTTTTGCGATGAACCCTGCGCGTGACTTCGGTCCGAAACTGATGACTTTCTTTACCGGTTGGGGTGAAATTTCCTTCACCGGTGGTCGTGATATCCCCTACTTCCTGATTCCGATTTTTGCACCGATTGTCGGTGCCTGCCTCGGCGCTGCCGGGTATCGCGGGCTGATTGCCCGTCACCTGACTGGCGCCACACCTGCTACAAAGGATGCAGAACCGGCCATTGACGGCAAACCAAGAACTTCTTGAAACAGTCGGCGCCGGCTCCTGCCCATCCGAGTCCGCGCCATGGCCCACTCTCCCCTTATTTCGTCCAAGGCAATCGACATGACCGACATTGAGAACAAGAACTACATCATTGCCCTTGATCAGGGTACGACCAGCTCCCGCGCGATCATTTTCGACCGCGACGCGAACGTGGTCTGCACCGCGCAGCGCGAATTTGTTCAGCATTACCCGCAAGCCGGCTGGGTCGAGCATGACCCGATGGAAATTTTTGCCACCCAGAGCGCAGTGATGGTTGAAGCGCTGGCGCAGGCCGGGCTGCATCATGACCAGGTCGCCGCCATCGGTATCACCAACCAGCGTGAAACCACCGTGGTCTGGGACAAGACCACCGGCCGTCCCGTGTATAACGCGATCGTCTGGCAGTGCCGCCGCAGCACCGAGATCTGCCAGCAGCTCAAGCGCGATGGTCACGAAGACTACATCCGCGACACCACCGGTCTGGTCACCGACCCGTATTTCTCCGGCACCAAACTCAAGTGGATCCTCGACAACGTCGAAGGCAGCCGCGAGCGTGCGCGCAACGGTGAACTGCTGTTCGGTACCGTCGATAGCTGGCTGATCTGGAAATTCACCGGCGGCAAGGTCCACGTCACCGACTACACCAACGCCTCGCGCACCATGCTCTTCAACATCCATTCATTGGAATGGGATTCGAAGATGCTGGAGATCCTCGACATCCCGCGCGAGATGCTCCCGCAAGTCAAAGCCTCGTCGGAGATTTACGGTCGCACCAAGAGCGGCATCGCCATCGGCGGCATCGCCGGCGACCAGCAGGCAGCACTGTTCGGCCAGATGTGCGTGGAGCCGGGCCAAGCGAAAAACACCTACGGCACCGGCTGCTTCCTGCTGATGAACACCGGCGACAAAGCGGTGAAATCCCAGCATGGCATGCTCACCACTATCGCCTGCGGTCCACGCGGCGAAGTGGCTTATGCACTGGAAGGCGCGGTGTTCAATGGCGGTTCGACGGTGCAGTGGCTGCGCGATGAATTGAAAATCGTCAACGACGCCCACGACACCGAATACTTTGCCAACAAGGTCAAGGACAGCAACGGTGTGTATCTGGTGCCGGCGTTTACCGGCCTGGGCGCGCCGTACTGGGATCCGTATGCCCGTGGCGCACTGTTCGGCCTGACCCGTGGCGTACGTGTGGATCACATCATCCGCGCCGCACTGGAATCGATTGCCTACCAGACCCGCGACGTGCTCGACGCCATGCAACAGGACTCCGGCGAACGCCTCAAGGCTCTGCGCGTGGACGGCGGTGCGGTGGCGAACAACTTCCTCATGCAGTTCCAGGCCGACATCCTCGGCACTCAGGTCGAGCGCCCGCAAATGCGTGAAACCACTGCCCTCGGCGCGGCTTATCTGGCCGGCCTGGCCTGCGGTTTCTGGGGCAGCCTGGAAGAACTGCGTGGCAAAGCGGTAATCGAGCGCGAATTCGAACCAAGCCTGGAAGAAGCCGCGAAAGAGAAACTGTACAAGGGCTGGAAAAAAGCTGTCAGCCGCACCCGTGACTGGGCGCGTGAGGACGCTGAGTAAGCCAGGCTGAAGACTGACTAAAGCTGGAAACTGGTCGGGAGGAGATTCCTGCGGCATCATGGGCAAATTTTGCTTGGCAGCCCAAAGGAAGCCCCATGAATCTGCCTCCCCGTCAGCAGCAAATCCTCGAGCTGGTCCGCGAACGCGGCTATGTGAGCATCGAGGAAATGGCCACGCTGTTCGTTGTCACTCCGCAAACCATTCGCCGCGACATCAATCAGCTCGCGGAAGCCAATCTGCTGCGGCGCTATCACGGTGGCGCCGCTTACGATTCCAGCGTTGAAAACACCGCCTATGCGATGCGCGCCGATCAGATGCGCGACGAAAAGCAACGCATCGGCGAAGCCATCGCCGCGCAGATCCCCGATCACGCCTCGCTGTTCATCAACATCGGTACCACCACCGAATCGATTGCCCGCGCCCTGCTCAATCACAGCCACCTGAAAATCATCACCAACAACCTGCACGTGGCTTCGATGCTCAGCGCCAAGGATGATTTCGATGTGCTGCTCACCGGCGGTAACGTACGGCGGGACGGCGGCGTGGTCGGTCAGGCGAGCGTGGATTTCATCAATCAGTTCAAGGTCGATTTCGCCCTGGTCGGGATCAGCGGCATTGACGAGGACGGCAGCCTGCTCGACTTCGACTATCAGGAAGTGCGCGTGAGCCAGGCCATTATTGCCAACGCGCGCCAAGTCATTCTGGCGGCAGACTCGAGCAAGTTCGGGCGTAACGCGATGATCCGGCTGGGGCCGATCAGCCTGATTGATTGCCTGGTCACCGATCAGCAGCCGGTGCCGGCGCTGGTGCAGTTGTTGAACCAGCACAAGATTCGTCTGGAAGTCGTTTAACCCGCAAGATCAAAAGATCGCAGCCTTCGGCAGCTCCTACAATGGGTTCGTTTAACCTGTGGGAGCTGCTGAAGGCTGCGATCTTTTGCTTTTAATGTTCGAAAATTTTCTTTTATCTGACCGTCGATGAGTTTTTTCAATCGAGCGCGACTGGCTGTGCGCGTATTTATGGGCTACCATTTTCGCAAATGAACATTTATGTTCGAATTCCAAGACAGAAAACCAAAAGAACCGAGGCCAGCCGATGTCCACCTCTACCTTGCGTACGCCCCCACTCTCCGAGATCTATGACGTTGCCGTGATTGGCGGCGGGATCAATGGCGTGGGGATCGCAGCGGATGCCGCCGGTCGCGGTCTTTCGGTGTTCCTTTGCGAAAAAGATGACTTGGCCAGCCACACCTCGTCGGCCAGCAGCAAGCTGATCCATGGCGGCTTGCGCTATCTGGAACATTACGAATTCCGTCTGGTGCGTGAAGCACTGGCCGAGCGCGAAGTGCTGCTGGCCAAGGCGCCGCATATCGTCAAACCGATGCGTTTCGTGCTGCCGCACCGCCCGCACCTGCGTCCGGCGTGGATGATTCGTGCCGGCCTGTTCCTTTACGACAATCTCGGCAAACGTGAAAAGCTCCCAGGTTCCAGGAGCCTGAAGTTCGGTGCCGACAGCGCGCTGAAAAGCGAAATCAAAAAAGGTTTCGAATACTCCGACTGCTGGGTCGATGACGCCCGCCTCGTCGTCCTGAACGCCATGGCCGCCCGCGAAAAAGGTGCCCACGTGCACACCCAGACCCGCTGCGTCAGCGCCCGCCGCAGCAAAGGTTTGTGGCACCTGCATCTGGAGCGCGCCGACGGCAGCCTGTTTTCGATTACCGCCAAAGCACTGGTGAACGCCGCCGGCCCGTGGGTCGCCAAATTCATTCGTGACGACCTGAAGATGGAATCGCCTTATGGCATCCGCCTGATTCAGGGCAGCCACGTCATCGTGCCGAAGCTGTACGAAGGCGAGCACGCGCACATTCTGCAGAATGAAGATCAGCGCATCGTTTTCACTATTCCATACCTGAACCATTTCACCCTGATCGGCACCACCGACCGCGAGTACACCGGCGACCCGGCAAAAGTGGCGATCACCGAAGGCGAAACCGATTACCTGCTCAAAGTGGTCAATGCCCACTTCAAGAAGCAGCTCAGCCGCGAGGACATCCTGCACAGCTATTCGGGCGTGCGTCCGCTGTGCAACGACGAATCCGACAACCCGTCGGCAGTGACCCGCGATTACACCCTGGCGCTGTCGGGCAATGCCGAAGAGGCGCCGCTGCTGTCGGTGTTCGGCGGCAAACTGACCACTTACCGCAAGCTCGCCGAGTCGGCGATGACGCAGTTGATGCCGTTCTTCACCCAGATGCGCCCAAGCTGGACCGCCAAAGCGACTCTGCCCGGCGGCGAAGACATGACCACGCCCGAAGCGCTGAGCGCACGGATTCGCGACAAGTATGATTTCGTCCCGACTGAAATCGCCCGGCGCTGGGCCGTCACTTACGGCAGCCGCACATGGCGCATGCTTGAAGGCGTGGAGACGCTGGCAGACATGGGTGAGCACATCGGCGGCGGGCTCTACACCCGCGAAGTCGACTACCTGTGCAGCGAAGAGTGGGCCACTACGGCGCATGACATTTTGTGGCGCCGCACCAAACTCGGCTTGTTCACGACTGCCGACGAGCAGCAAAAGCTGGCGACGTATCTGGGCAAGGTGGAGCAAAACCGCAAGATCGAGGCGGCTTGATATTCGCCCCATCGCTCAAACGAAAGCCCCTGAATCGCGAGATTCAGGGGCTTTTTGCTATGCCCGCAAGGTCCGGCTCCACGCCCTCACTGCCCTGAATGCGCCAAAAGAAAATCGATAAACACCCGCGACTTGTGCGGCAGGTGCGGCGTATCCGCAAATACCAGGCTGATCGGCTGTGAGGGCAGCGAGTATTCCGGCAACACACGTACCAGATGCCCACAGGCCATATCGTCTTCAACCATCCACGCCGGCAGCACCGACACGCCCAGGGACGACAAGGTCATCGAACGAATCGCCGTTGAGGAATTCGACTGAAAATGAGGCGTGCCACTGATCTCGACCGTCTCCCCCACGCCACCGCGCAAAACCCACTGCGTCGGCGCCGGCAAATTGCTGTTGGCAATCCACGGCACGATGTTGAGATCCTGCGGTGTCTTTACCGGGTAGCGAACCAGAAACTTTTCAGTCGCCACCAGCACAATTTCATAGTCCGCCAGTTTCCGGCTTTTGAAAGATGAGTCCGCCAGGTTGCCCAGGCGAACCACCAGATCGAGCCGGTCGGCCAGCAGATCATTGAGCGAAGAGTTGAAGTCGTAGCACAGGCGGATATCGGGATAGCGCTCGGCGAACAGCGGAATCAGCGGCAGGATGAATCGCTCGCCGTATTCACTGGTGGAACTGATCCGCAGCGTTCCCGAGACGCGGTTTGTGCCGTGCAATACCCTGTCAAACGCTGTGTCGATATCGGCAACGATGGTCTTGAATTCGTTGTAAAAGCTTTGCCCGGCCTCGGTCAGCGACACAGCACGACTGTTGCGCAGCAACAGGCTGGTCGACAACGCTGCCTCCAGGGCCTTGATATGCAGGCTGACCATGGCGCGGCTGAGATTCAGATGGCTGGCAGCCTTGGTAAATGAACCCAATTCGGCAATCGCCAGAAATGTCTGCACCCGGTTCAAGTGCGTGTGCAGAGCGCCCTGGGTCACGGTTCAATCCCTTCAAACATTGTGTTCAGCTCCATTGCATCGACGGCCGGAGTCTATCGCCCCTAAGCTCGACGACAAAGGGGAAACACCATGAGTTACCGCTATAAAGTCGCGTCGATTTTCCTGCTCGGCTTCTTTATCGATTGCATCAACATCTTCATGTCGGCGGTGGCACTGCCCAGTCTGTCAGCCAGCTTGCAGGTCAGCAGCGCTTCGGTGGCGTGGGTCGCCAACGCGTACATTCTCGGACTGACGTTGATCATTGCGCTGAGCACCTGGCTGGCTGCGCGTTTTGGCAGTCGTGAAATCCTCACCGCTTCAATGCTGGTATTCAGTGGCGCGGTGTGGCTGTGCGGCCACGCCGACAGCTTCCATGAACTGGTGATCTGGCGCTTCGTCCAGGGCATCGGTGGCGGCTTGTTGATTCCGGTCGGACAGGCGCTGACGTTCAATCTTTTTCAGGCCGAACAAAGAGCGAAAATATCCACGCTGATCATGGCCGTTGCCCTGATTGCCCCGGCGATTTCACCCACCGTGGGCGGCCTCATTGTCGACATCAGCTCCTGGCGCTGGGTTTTCTACAGCACCATCCCGTTTTCGCTGCTTGCCGCTGGCCTGTCCTGGTGGTGGATCAGGGAAAGCACACCCGCCGAACGCCAGCGCCCGGACATCAAAGGGCTGTTGCTGGTCAGCGTGACGCTCGCCAGTCTGCTGATGGGGATGTCGCTGTACGGCAGCGATTACCCGCCGCTCGCAGCGCTGGGTTTTGTCATCGCGGGGCTGATATTCATCTCGCTGTATCTGCTGCATTACCGCCGCTGCAACAACCCGGTCATCGACTTGAGCCTGCTCAGCAGCAGAAAACTCAGCACCTCGATCTTCATCTACTACGCGATTCCGGGGGTGTTCACCGGGGTCAATCTGATGAACATTTTCTTTTTGCAGAACACCCTGCACTTCAGCGCCCGGCTGACCGGAATGTTCATGATCCTCTACGCCATCGGTGCGTTCGTCGCGATGACCGTTTGCGGCCGATTCTACAACCGGATCGGCGCCGGACACCTGTTCACCCTCGGCATGCTGTTGCACAGCACCGGCATCGCCGCCCTGGTGCTGGTCAATGCGCCAACGGATTTTTGGCTCATCATGATCGCCTACAGCCTGATGGGCATCGGCGGCGGCATCGGTGCCAATACCGCGCAGACCACCTCACTGATGGACTTCGCCGGCGGCGATACGCACAAGGCCAGTGTCATCTGGAACATCAACCGGCAGATGTCTTTCAGCCTCGGCGCCGCGCTGTTTCTGATGATCTTCAACGTGCTGCTCCAACCGCTTGGCACCACGCCCGCTTATCACGCCACCTTCGCGATTGCAGCACTGGTCGGGCTGCTGCCATTGCTGCAGATCAAACAACTGAACCGCGCCAAGGAATGCCCATGACAAACGATCTGATCGAACAAGCCGAACACAGCATTCACCACGTCCACGAGCTGATCCTTCGGGTATTCACTGATGCCGACGGCATCGGAGCTGCGAGCCTCGAGCCGCTGATGAAAGTATTTGCCGAAGATTTCAGCCTGATGGGTATATCGGCGATCCCGCTGAACCGCGCCGAAGTAGAACAACTGTTCAGGGGGGCCGTGGGCGCCAGGGCGGGACTCGATATCGCGATCAGCGATGTGCACACGGTATGGCAACAGGCCGGCCTGCTGGCTGTGAGTTACGTCGAAACCCACCGTTTGAACGGCGCTGAACACTCGCGGCTCGCCGTGGCGATCCTCAGAGGGCAGCCAGATGGAGTGGAGTGGGTGTATTTGCATGAAACGCCACTAAGCCGGGAAATCCGAGAGCGCGCCTGACTACGTATTCGGTTTTCCGAACGCGACTCTGCAGTCGATTCGGTTAACCGGATCAGTTGCCCGTCAAATGGCCGCCACAAAACTTTAATACCTTTATAAAACAAGACGTTAACCAATGATGCCTGCTCTGGCACGACTCATGCTCTACACTCTCTCGACGAATGCCTGCCGTGCCAACACTTCAGGAGCCGTCAGGCATTCGAAGCACAAAAAGGGCCGACAAACTGGCTCCATAAAAAAAACAATGTCGAGGAAAATTTGATGCGCATCGTTCCCCATATCCTGGGCGCAGCCATTGCTGCCGCTCTGATCAGCACGCCAGTTTTCGCCGCCGAACTCACCGGCACCCTGAAGAAAATCAACGATTCGGGCACCATCACGCTCGCTCACCGCGACAGCTCAATTCCGTTTTCCTACATTGCAGATGCTTCTGGCAAACCAGTGGGCTATTCCCACGACATTCAGGTGGCGATCGTTGAAGCCCTGAAAAAAGACCTGAACAAGCCAGACCTGCAGGTCAAGTACAACCTGGTGACCTCGCAAACCCGTATTCCGCTGATCCAGAACGGCACCGCGGATATCGAGTGTGGTTCCACCACCAACAACACCGAACGCGCCCAGCAGGTCGACTTCACCGTCAACATCTTCGAAATCGGCACCCGTCTGCTGGTCAAGAAAGACAAGGAAGGCAAGCCGTCCTATAACGACTTCGCTGACCTCAAGGGCAAAAACGTCGTGACCACCGCTGGCACCACGTCCGAGCGCATCATCAAAGCAATGAACGCCGACAAGCAGATGGGCATGAACATCATCTCCGCCAAAGACCACGGTGAATCCTTCAACATGCTCGAAAGCGGCCGCGCCGTTGCCTTCATGATGGACGACGCCCTGCTGGCCGGTGAGGAAGCCAAGGCCAAGAAGCCGACTGACTGGGTCATCACCGGTACGCCGCAGTCCTTCGAAGCCTATGCCTGCATGGTTCGCAAAGGCGATGCGCCGTTCAAGAAAGCTGTCGATGACGCCATTGTCGGCCTGTACAAGTCGGGCGAGATCAACAAGATCTACAGCAAGTGGTTCGAAAGTCCGATTCCGCCAAAAGGCCTGAACCTGAACTTCCCGATGAGCGACAAGGTGAAGGATCTGATCGCCAACCCGAGCGACAAGCCGGCGCCTGACGTAAAAATCTGATTCCTGACTAACCTTATCGTCTGAGGGAGCGACCTCCCTCAGACGTCTGTTACTGCCTGCTGGCTTTGCTGTGGAACACTCGACCTGGCGGTTTTCGAGCCGATCGCGTGTGTCCGGCGTTCCGCGTCGGACGGGAAAGGAACTTCCCCAAGCGGGTGCTTGTACATCGATCGATTTCGAGGGGAGACCCTAATGAATTACAACTGGGACTGGGGCGTGTTCTTCAAGTCCACTGGCGTTGGCAGCGAGACCTATCTCGACTGGTACATCGCCGGCCTGGGCTGGACCATCGGCATCGCTGTCGTGGCATGGATCATCGCGTTGCTGCTGGGCTCCATTCTGGGGGTCATGCGCACTGTGCCAAACCGCATCGTAGCCGGCATCGCGACCTGCTACGTGGAACTGTTTCGCAACGTGCCGCTGCTGGTTCAGCTGTTCATCTGGTACTTCCTGGTACCTGACCTGCTGCCGCAGAACCTGCAGGACTGGTACAAGCAAGACCTCAACCCGACCACCTCGGCGTACCTGAGTGTCGTCGTGTGCCTGGGTCTGTTCACCGCTGCCCGTGTTTGCGAGCAG
>Ga0308159_1004506_pt1 | contig 12682 bp, 13 predicted proteins | sample PhyCR1_FD_201040 | JGI IMG/M metagenome (GOLD analysis project Ga0308159, IMG submission 201040) | Phyllosphere microbial communities from UC Gill Tract Community Farm, Albany, California, United States - DLSLC.R1 | ecosystem: Host-associated > Plants > Phyllosphere > Unclassified | place: USA...
TTATGGATCATCCTGGTGCGGCGCTTTCTAATCCGACACCTGAGCACTATCTGCCGCTGCTCTATGTACTTGGCGCACGTCAGCCGGATGACGCCATCAGCATTCCGGTTGATGGCATGGAGATGGGGGCGATCAGCATGTTGTCGGTTCAGGTAGGTTAGGGCGAAGCTGACAGCCATAGAAGAGCTTATTGTGCAGGGAACACGGTCAGAAGAGGAAAGCGTCCCGCGCCAGGGACGGCGCGGGCCGAGCGTGTCATGGATGACGGCTTTTGCGTCTTTCCGATCTGACCGTGTTCTTTGCGCAGGCTCGGTCTAACCGCTAAACCAAACGGAGATTATCGCGGTGCATTAACCGATAAAAGCGTGCGGATAGAAACGGGAAAGATCCTGCGTGATCAGGTCGCGATCTTCCCGCAGGCCGATACCGGCCGGTTGATCGTCAATCAGCCAGCTGCCGATCAGCGTATAGCTGTCGCCAAACTTAGGCAGCGGATGGAACTGCTGGACGATCATTCCCTCTTCGCCATAGGGTCCATCGACGCGGGCGATCTCCTGACCATTTTCCACGATGCGGATGTTGGCACCTTCACGTGAAAACAGCGGTTTCACCACATATTTGTCCATGTGCGGCACATCATCTTCCGCGAACCAGGCGGGCAGCAGGTTAGGGTGATTCGGGAACATCTCCCACAGCAGCGGCAGCAAGGCTTTATTCGAGATAATGCTTTTCCAGGCCGGTTCCAGCCAGCGCACGCCAGCATCGCCCAGCTTGGTGGAGAACATCTCACGCAGCATGAACTCCCACGGATAGAGCTTGAACAGGTTGCTAATCACCTGATCCTGGGCGTCGGTAAATTCCCCTTTTTCGCCCAGTCCAATTTCATCCATGTAGAGAAACTCACTCGGCAGTCCCGCTTCGGTGGCGCAATCCTGAAGATATTGCACGGTGCCGCGATCTTCGTCGGTATCACGGCAGCAGGCGAAGTGCAGCCAGTTGAAGCCGTGCTGCTGATTTAACGCGGCAAAGCGTTCAATCAGCTTTTCCTGCAGGCTATTAAACTGATCGCTGCCTGCGGGGAGCTGACCGGCGTTAAGCTGGTCCTCCAGCCACAACCACTGGAAAAACGCCGCTTCATACAGCGAGGTCGGCGTATCGGCATTGTTCTCCAGCAGCTTTACATCGCCTTTGCCATCCCAGGCGAGATCCAGACGAGAGTAAAGCGAAGGCTGACGCTGATGCCATGAATCGCGCACGAAGTCCCAGGTGTGTTTGGGGATGCGGAATTTAGTCAGCAGCGCTTCGCTGTTAACCACTTTTTCCACCACCTGCAGGCACATTTGATGTAATTCAGCGGTCACATCTTCCAGATGCTCGATTTGCGCCAGCGTGAACTGGTAATAAGCATCTTCACACCAGTAGGGTTCACCATGCATGGTGTGAAAACGAAAACCGAACTCGGTGGCTTTTTCGCGCCAGCCTGGGCGCTCTGAAATGGCAATGCGTTCCATCGGGGCGTTAGCCTCCCATTGAGCGGCTGGAAGTGCCGCTGGCGCTGCTACGCTGCATGCTGTTCTGCTTCGCGACGGTTTCACCAAAGCCACCACGGGTAATGGTGGAGGTGGTAGCCGGTTTTGGTGCCAGCGCCGTTTTCGGCACGGTCATGCTTTTGCCGGATGTCGCTGCACCATAATTACGGCCTGATGCATCAACAAACTGACCATTGGCCGGGCTGCGGGCATTTTTCGGAGAGAAGAGCGGTTGCTGTGCAAAGCCCGAACCACCGCCCATCATGCGGCCCATCATGTAACCTGCCATCAGTGGCATCCAGAAGCTGCCGCCACTCTGCTGCGATTCGGCATTAGTGGTGCCCACGCCCGCCTGAGCCGGTGTCTGCTGACACTGGTTTTCACCAAATTCAGCGACACAATCTTCACGCGTGGCATATTTTGGCGCGGTGCGTTCCGCCTCTTTTTTAGCCTCATTGAATGCGGTAGTACATTGCGCACTCTGGCCCGGATTGGCTTTTGAACAGTCATCAGCGTTCTGGTACATCGAAACTGTTTCGTCGTTCTGTTCACAGCCAGCCAGCATAAATACCGCCGAAACGGCGATAGCAACGGGCGTTAAATGGCGTGCCTGCCAGCTTTTGCGAAAAGCGGCATAGCGAATAGATTTTGTGCGTTTCATTATGATTATCCTGTGCCCAAAGGTAGCGCATAGAATAGGGGATGGGGGGGTAAAATTGAAGCTGGAGGCCTGATACAACAGGGATCTTTACTTAGTTATACGTTCAACAGAGAGACGGGCCGCAAAGCAGCCCGTCCGCTCATTAATTACCGAAAGGATTACCGCTGCTGTGGCGAGCCGCAGGACGTGCTGCCTCAGAAGAGCCGGTTGCTGCCGGACCGCTATCCACGCGCGCGGTCTGCTGTGCATTTTCCGGTGCTACCGTTTCCGGTGAGGTCGGGATCTCTTTACCCAGCTGGCTGTTCAGTTTCTGCAGGCTCTGCTCATTGAGCGTACCCAGCGCATAGCTGATATTCAGCTGGTTAATCAGATAGCTATAGCGCGCATCGGAGAGCTGCTGCTTAGCGTTGTAGAGCACGGTGGTTGCATCCAGCACATCAACGATAGTACGCGTACCAACCTGATAGCCCGCTTCTGACGCATCCAGAGAGCTTTGCGCAGAGACCACGGCTTGTTTATAAGCGTTGATGCTACTGATAGAAGCATTCACGTTGTTAAACGATGAGCGGACTGTCTGAACCGCAGAGCGGTGCGCGCTTTCCAGCGATTCACTGGCGCTGACGAAGCTGTACTGTGCCTGTTTCACCTGAGAGGTGACGCTGCCGCCGCTGTAGAGTGGCAGTGAGAAGCTCAGACCCACCTGATTAGAACCGGTAATCGAGTCAGTAGATCCCTGGCTCTGGTTCGCACGGCTGCCACCATATTTGCTGTTCGACATGCCGGTAGAGGCCGTCAGACCCAGCGTCGGCATGTGACCAGCTTCAGCGGAGCGGATCTGCTCACGTGCTAAATCCTGGTTCAGACGCGCAGAGAGCAGCGACAGGTTACGGCTTTCTGCCTGCTTAAGCAGCGCGCTGACCGGTTCGGGCTTATCGGTTCTGAAGCGATCAATGCTCAGTGACGCCAGCGACATGTAGTCCATGCCGGTAATCTGACGCAGCGTTTCCACGTTGTTATCGAGGTTATTACGCGCGGTCACTTCGTTAGCCAGCACGCTGTCATATTGCGCACGGGCGTTCTGTACGTCAGTAATGGCAACCAGGCCAACGTTAAAGCGCTGGGTGGTTTGATCCAGTTCGCGATAGATCGACTGTTTCTGCGCTTCGGTGTAAGAAAGGGTATCAATCGCTTTCAGCACGTTGAAGTAGGCGGTCGCGGTGTTCAGAATCAGGTCCTGCTGCGCCACCTGATAGGTCACATCCTGAATACCGGCCGCTTTTTCCTGCAGGGTCAGCGCGCGCCATTTCGACATGTCGAAAATAGTCTGGGTTAATTGCAGCGAGCCGCTGGTCGTGTTGGAATGAAGACCGCTACTGTCGCGATAGCCGTTGTTATAGGTGTAGTCTGCACCCAGGCCGAGCTGGGGTAATAATGGGCTACGCGCTTCGTTGATTTTCTCAAAGGCAGAATCGCGATCGGCAGCGGCGCTGCGCAGATCCGGGTTGCTCAGACGTGCTTGTTGATAAACCTGAAGCAGGTCTTCGGCCTGGCTGGCGAAGCTGAAACCGCCCAGGCTCAGCCCAATAAAAAATGGGAGCAGTTTTTTCATTTGCATTCCTTTTGTTGCAGCAAATTGCAGTGGGTGCGCTGCCGGGTAAGCCAAAAAATTATCGCCGATTCTAGCAGAGGGCAACTGTGAGATAAGTTGGCTGAACGTGCCTTCTCCCCCTAATTTACGTAAATAATTCAGAAAGAACCACTTACATGGAGCACGGTTACAGGCTTTTTTCGCTCCACCTCAATCTGCATAAGGAACCCGATGATGCCGGAAGAAAAAAAATCCCCTGTGACTTTCACAAAAAACGATGTAGAAATTATTGCACGCGAAACCGTCTATGATGGTTTTTTTTCCGTCGTACGTTATCGCTTCCGCCACCGCCAGTTTAACGGCGAAATGAGTGGAGAAGTACAGCGCGAAGTTTTTGAGCGCGGACATGCCGCCGTGCTGCTACCTTATGATCCCTTACGCGATGAAGTGGTGCTGATTGAACAGATCCGCATCCCGGCTTATGACAGCAGTGTTTCGCCCTGGTTGCTGGAGATGGTCGCCGGCATTATTGAGCCGGGTGAATCTGTCGAGCAGGTCGTGCGCCGTGAAGCCGTTGAAGAAGCAGGATTAGAGGTCGGCCGGATTAAGCCCCTGCTTAACTATCTGGCCAGCCCTGGCGGCACCAGCGAACGTCTGTCGGTGCTGATTGGGGAAGTGGATGCCAGCCAGGCAGAGGGATGCCATGGTCTGGAGGAAGAGAATGAGGATATTCTTGTCCATGTGGTGAGCCGCGAACAGGCTTACCGCTGGGTGGAAGAGGGGATAATTGACAATGCGGCGTCTGTCATCGCCCTGCAATGGCTGGCGTTGCACCATGAGAAACTACGCGAAGAGTGGATACAAAAATGAAACAGCGCTATACCCCTGACTTTCCCGAAATGATGCGGCTCTGCGAAACCAATTTCGCCCAGTTACGCCGCCTGCTGCCGCGTAACGATGAGGCGGGAGAATCGGTGATCTATCAGGTGAGTGGCGCCCGTTATCAGCTGACGATTCAGGAGTCGACACGCTACACCACGCTGGTGGAGATCCGCCAGGTCGCGCCTGCCGTGAGTTACTGGAGTCTGCCCTCGATGTCGGTAAGGCTCTATCACGATGCGATGGTCGCCGAAGTGTGTTCAACTCAACAGATCTATCGTTTCAAAGCGCGCTATGATTATCCTAATAAAAAATTGCACCAGCGCGATGAAAAACATCAGATAAACCAGTTTCTCGCAGACTGGCTGCGCTACTGCCTGGCACATGGTGCGATGGCAGTTCCGGTCTGCTGATGCGTATAATGCAGTAAATGGCGTGGAGACGAAGGAAACGCTTTGGATAGCCTGCTAACTCTTCCTGCAGCGAACGGTTCCGAAATCAGGATTTTGCAAATCACGGATACCCACCTGTTCGCGGGAAAACATGAATCGCTGCTTGGGGTGAACACCTGGTCGAGCTATAAAGCGGTGCTGGATGCGATTATTGCGCAACATCGTGACTACGACCTGATTATCGCCACCGGCGATCTCGCCCAGGATCACTCTATCGAAGCCTATCAGCATTTTGCTGAGGGCATCTCACGTTTGCCTCGGCCCTGCGTCTGGCTGCCCGGTAATCACGATTTTCAGCCTGCGATGTTCGACACGCTGGCAGCCGCTCATATCAATGCCCACAAGCAGGTGCTGGTGGGTGAGCAGTGGCAGATTGTGTTGCTGGACAGCCAGGTCTCAGGTGTGCCGCACGGCATGCTGAGCGATTATCAGCTGGAGTGGCTCGATAACGCGCTGGCCCGCTATCCGCAACGTCATACGCTGGTCCTGCTGCACCACCATCCGCTGGCTTCTGGCTGCACCTGGCTCGATCAGCACAGCCTGCGCAACTCACATCAGCTCGATGCGGTGTTACAGCATTACCCGTTAGCCCGGACGCTGGTCTGTGGTCATATTCACCAGGAGCTGGACCTTGAGTGGCACGGTCGTCGTGTGCTGGCCACCCCTTCAACCTGCGTTCAGTTCAAACCGCACTGCACCAGCTTTACGATTGACACCGTGGCACCAGGCTGGCGCTGGTTCACGCTGTATCCGGATGGCGGCCTTGAGACCGAGGTTAACCGGCTCGACACCGACGCTTTTCGTCCCGATTTAGACTCAGAAGGATACTGACGCGTGGCGGCATTACTCTATCTGCACGGTTTTAACAGCTCGCCGCAGTCGGCAAAGGCGACGCAGTTCCGGCAATGGTTAGAGGCGCAGCATCCGCAGATCGAAATGATCGTGCCCCAGCTGCCGACGTTTCCGGCCGATGCAGCTGCAATGCTGGAAGATCTGGTACTGAGCCGCAGCGGTGAAACGCTGGGGCTGGTGGGCTCTTCGCTGGGCGGTTATTACGCCACCTGGCTGTCGCAATGCTTTATGCTGCCTGCTGTGGTCGTCAATCCCGCGGTACGGCCTTTTGAGCTGCTGGCGGATTTCCTGGGCGAAAATCAGAATCCCTACACCGGCCAGCAATATGTGTTAGAGTCACGCCACATTTACGATCTGAAAGTAATGCAGATTGAACCGCTGGAAGCGCCCGATTTACTCTGGCTGCTGCAACAGACCGGCGATGAAGTTCTCGATTACCGTCAGGCGCTCGACTATTACAGCGCGTGCCGTCACACGGTAGAAGAGGGCGGAAATCATGCATTTACTGGATTCGAGCGCCATTTCCCGCAGATTCTGGACTTTCTCGGTCTGAATCATCCCTGAGTAATGCGGAAATCGCACCCCATTTCACCCTTCTAATCAGACATTTACGATGAGTCAATCTAACTATAACGCGGATGCCATTGAGGTCCTGACTGGCCTTGAGCCTGTTCGCCGTCGCCCGGGGATGTACACCGATACGACGCGGCCCAACCATTTGGGTCAGGAAGTGATTGATAACAGCGTCGATGAGGCGCTGGGCGGCCACGCGAAGCGGGTTGAAGTGATTCTGCACGCTGACCAGTCGCTGGAAGTTATTGATGATGGTCGTGGCATGCCGGTGGATATTCACCCGGAAGAGGGCGTGCCTGCCGTCGAGCTGATCCTGTGTCGTCTGCACGCGGGCGGCAAGTTCTCCAATAAAAACTATCAGTTCTCGGGCGGCCTGCATGGCGTTGGCATCTCGGTGGTTAACGCCCTGTCAAAACGCGTCGAAGTCACGGTGCGCCGTAATGGCGAAATCTATGACATGGCGTTTGAGAATGGCGACAAAGTCCAGGATCTCACGGTCACCGGCACGGTGGCTAAACGCAACACCGGCACGCGCGTCCATTTCTGGCCCGATGAAAGCTTCTTCGACAGCCCACGTTTTTCGGTGTCACGCTTATCACATCTGCTGAAAGCCAAAGCGGTGCTCTGTCCTGGCGTTGAGATTGTCTTTAAAGACAAGCTGAACAATACCGAACAGACCTGGTGCTACGAAGATGGCCTGACTGACTACCTGTGCGAAGCGGTGAATGGCTTACCGACGCTGCCGGAAAAACCGTTTGTCGGCAGCTTTGCTGGCGATGTGGAAGCGGTTGACTGGGCGCTGTTGTGGCTGCCGGAAGGCGGTGAACTGTTAACTGAAAGCTACGTTAACCTGATCCCGACCATGCAGGGCGGGACTCACGTCAACGGCCTGCGTCAGGGGCTGCTGGATGCGATGCGCGAGTTCTGCGAATACCGCAACATTCTGCCGCGTGGCGTGAAGCTCTCCGCTGAAGATATCTGGGATCGCTGCGCCTATGTGCTGTCGGTAAAAATGCAGGATCCGCAGTTCGCCGGGCAGACCAAAGAGCGCCTCTCTTCACGTCAGTGCGCAGCCTTTGTCTCTGGCGTGGTAAAAGATGCCTTCAGCCTGTGGCTGAACCAGAATATCCAGATCGCAGAGCAGCTGGCTGAGCTGGCGATCTCCAGCGCCCAGCGACGTATGCGGGCAGCCAAAAAAGTGGTGCGTAAAAAGCTCACCAGCGGTCCGGCGCTGCCGGGCAAACTGGCGGACTGCACCGCGCAGGATCTGAATAAAACAGAACTGTTCCTGGTCGAAGGGGACTCGGCAGGCGGCTCGGCCAAGCAGGCGCGCGATCGTGAATATCAGGCGATCATGCCGCTTAAGGGCAAGATCCTTAACACCTGGGAAGTCTCTTCCGATGAGGTGCTGGCGTCGCAGGAAGTGCATGATATTTCCGTGGCGATTGGCATCGATCCTGACAGCGAAGATCTTTCACAGCTGCGCTACGGCAAGATCTGCATTCTGGCGGATGCGGACTCCGATGGTCTGCACATCGCCACGCTGCTGTGTGCCCTGTTCGTGAAACATTTCCGTTCACTGGTCAGAAACGGACACGTCTACGTTGCCATGCCGCCGCTCTACCGTATCGATCTCGGTAAAGAGGTCTACTACGCGCTGGATGAAGATGAGAAAGAGGGCGTGCTGGAGCAGCTGAAACGCAAAAAAGGTAAACCTAACGTTCAGCGCTTTAAAGGGCTGGGCGAGATGAACCCTTTACAGCTGCGCGAAACGACGCTGGATCCGAATACCCGCCGTCTGGTACAACTGACCATCAGTGAAGAGGATATCGATCAGACGCTGCGCATGATGGATATGCTGCTGGCGAAGAAACGTTCCGAAGACCGGCGTAACTGGTTGCAGGAAAAAGGCGACAAGGCCGATATCGAAGTGTAAAAAAACAGGACGCGAAAGCGTCCTGTTCTCTTTGTGCTTCAGCCAGCACATTCCCAGAGAACCCGGCAGATTCAGAGCAGAGACAGTAACCCTTGTGAAAATTACCCTGGAAGAGCTACGCGCCTGGGTGGCGGTGGTGGACAGCGGTTCCATTACCGCGGCAGCATCCCAGCTGGCGCAGACCAGTTCGGGCATCAGCCGGGCGTTGTCCCGGCTGGAGAGCAAGCTGCAGACCACCCTGTTGCATCGCACCACCCGACGGCTGGCGCTGACCGAAGAGGGACAGGTTTTTCTGGAGCATGCGCGCCAGATCCTGGCCTCGGTTGAGCAGGCCGAAGAGCAGATAGCCCTGCGGCGCGAGATGCCGTCAGGACGGCTGCGGGTAAACGCCGCCACCCCTTTTATGCTGCATGTGATTGTGCCGCTGGTGGACGATTTCCGCGCCCGCTATCCCCTGATCCAGCTTGAACTGAATACCGACGATATCCTGATCGATCTGCTGGAGCAGCAAACGGACATTGCCATTCGCATCGGCGAACTGCGCGACTCTACGCTACGCGCCCGGATGCTTGGCAGCAGTGCGATCCGGCTGATGGCCAGTCCGGCCTATCTGGCGAAAGCGGGCACCCCGCAGAGCGTGGCCGATCTCGCGCAGCATCAAATCATCGGCTTCAGCCATCCTGAATCCCTCAACGTCTGGCCGGTCCTGCAGCCTGATGGCGATTTCATGCGCATTAAGCCCACAATCTCTGCCTCCAGCGGCGAAACCATCCGGCAGCTGGCGCTGGCAGGACAGGGGATCGCACGCCTCTCCGACTTTGTCAGCCGGGAAGATTGCGCGACAGGACGGCTGGTGCCGGTTCTCCCCGCTGAAACCCGCGAGCTGCGGTTGCCGGTGCATGCGGTCTATTACCGTAACACCACGCTCTCTTCGCGTATCGGCTGCTTCCTGTATTTTCTCCGCACCGAGATTGATCGGCGTCAGCTGCTGTGATCTCTCCTGGCATAATAAAAAACCCCTGTCATAGGGCAGGGGTTTGGAGATGCTGGCAAGTCTGGCCGGATTCGCTGTGAGATTGTGCTTGCACAGGGAACACGGTCAGATCGGAAAGACGCTCAAGCCAGTCCCTGGTCGCTCTACCCGCGCCATCCCTGGCGCGGGACGCTTTCCTCTTCTGACCGTGTTCCCTTCGCGTTGAGCTAATTCATTGCTGCCAGAGGCACTCAGGTTTGAGGTTGTCAGCAGCCTGACCCCTTTTACCGAAAAGGGGTTAAGCCTTCAGCACGAATCAGGCGCTGGGTTCCAGCACCAGAATCTTCACATCCACCACATCATCTTTAATGATGGCGCGATGCGCATCCATATGCGGCATCTGCTGATGCTGCTCCAGATGACGTAGCGTTTCCCACTGTTCCAGCATAAAAATGGAGTCCGGCGAGTTCTGTTTCCACGGCACCTGCGCCTGATGGTCCAGCAGCGCGTCATACTGATGGCAGCCATCTTCTTCTAAAACCAGCGGGATCAGTTTTTTCACCGCATCCAGCACGGCCTGACGGCGACCGGGTTTGACACAAATTTCAGCAACGACTGTTAACATTCGCGAATTCCTCTTTCGTGGGAAAATAGGGGGTATCCCCCAGGCATCTTACGCAAAAACGCGACTAAGATGGGTCCGATAAGCGGCAATATCGCGTGGCACGTCCGGCGCTTTAATCACATCGTTGCAGATAAAGGTCGGCAGCGCTTCCATACCCAGGAACTGGTTGGCTTTGTGGAAGTGCAGATAAAGACCGTCGACGCCGACGCCTTCAAAGAACTGCTCCGGGTCGGTAAAGGCCTGCAGCGGCGCATTCCATGTCAGCGACAGCATATATTTTTTGCCCTGCAGCAGACCGCCGGAACCATATTTCTTTGCCGCATCAGAACGGGTACGGCCATCACTGGCGTAGAGCGAGCCGTGGCCTTCGGTAAAGACTTCATCGATATAACGCTTCACGGTCCACGGCTCGCCCATCCACCAGCCTGGCATCTGATAAATCACCACATCGCTATCGACATATTTCTGCACTTCATCGGCGACCACGTAGTCGCTGTCAGCCAGGGTCACAGACACCTCATGCCCCATGTCACGCAACTGGCTGGCCGCAACGTCGGTCAGCGTGTGGTTCAGTTCGCCTTTAGAGTGGGCAAAGGTTTTGCCGCCATCGATAATTAAAATCTTGCTCATGAATCGTTTGCCTCATTTCCTGAATATGGCGCTTAGCTTACGCGCGCTGCGGTCGCAGAAAAATGGGAGGTTGATCACAACACTTTTGCTGTGGAAGCAACAATGCGCCGGTTTATGGCACCATCGGCAGGCAAACTCACTGTGAAAACAATTATAGAAAAACGCAAAATGAAAAAAATTGTCCTCTCTTTGCTGCTGGCCACCGGTGCTGTCCAGGCACAATCTCATCTCGACACCATCCTCAGTTCTAAAACGCTTAAGGTCTGCACCACCGGCGATTACAAGCCTTACAGCTACCTGCGACCCGATGGTCAGTATGAAGGGCTGGATATCAGCATGGCGAACGCGCTGGCTACCTCGCTCGGCGCGAAAGTGAAGTGGGTGCCAACCAGCTGGAAAAACCTGATGCCCGATTTTCTGGCAAAGCAGTGTGATATCGCCGTCGGCGGCGTCTCCGTCACGCTGAAACGCCAGCAGACCGCCTGATTCGCCCGGCCGCTGGATGTGGATGGCAAAATCCCGCTGGTGCGCTGCAGCGATAAAGATCGCTTCCAGACCATCGAACAGCTCAACCGGCCTGACGTGCGGCTGATTGAACCGGCAGGCGGCACCAACGAAGCCTTTGTGCACAGCCACCTGCCACAGGCCTCACTGACGCTGTTCCACGATAACGTCACCATCTTCCGGCAACTCGTGGACAACAAGGCGGATGTGATGATCACCGATGCCTCTGAAGCGCGTTTTCAGCAGCAGCATTACCCGACGCTCTGTGCGATCAATCCCGACAAACCGCTGCAGTATGGCGAGAAGGCTTACATGATTCCGCGTGACGATATCAGCTGGAAGCTCTATGTCGATCAGTGGCTGCATCTCAGCACCGCCACCGGCGAATATCGTGACATTGCCCGCCAGTGGATGGGCGCAAAGCCCTGATCCACTTCCGCAGACAGGTCAGACACTTGCCGGTCTGAATCCGGCGTGTCTCTGACACATAAAATTGCGCGGCGGGACGCCTGCTCTCCCGCGCTTCCCCTGTGACTAACACCAGCGAATAAGGTACTATCCTCGCCAAACCACCGCCGGGTGTCCCGCCGTTGTGGGCCAGGATGTGAGGATGAGAAATTAATGAGTGAACTGACTCAGGATGGTGCAGAGCGTCTTGCCCTGCATACATTCACCGAGAATGCGTACTTAAACTATTCGATGTACGTCATCATGGACCGCGCCCTGCCTTACATTGGCGACGGATTAAAGCCGGTTCAGCGACGTATCGTCTACGCCATGTCCGAACTGGGACTTAGCGCCAGCGCAAAATTCAAAAAATCGGCGCGTACCGTAGGTGACGTGCTGGGTAAATACCATCCGCACGGCGACAGCGCCTGCTATGAAGCGATGGTGCTGATGGCGCAGCCGTTCTCCTACCGTTATCCGCTGGTCGATGGCCAGGGTAACTGGGGTGCACCGGATGATCCCAAGTCATTCGCGGCGATGCGTTACACCGAATCCCGCCTGTCAAAATATGCCGAGCTGCTGCTGGGTGAGCTGGGTCAGGGGACGGTCGATTATCAGCCGAACTTTGATGGCACGCTGCAGGAGCCGAAGATGTTACCGGCGCGCCTGCCCAATATTCTGCTGAACGGCACCACCGGGATTGCCGTCGGTATGGCGACCGATATTCCGCCGCACAACCTGCGCGAAGTGGCTCAGGCCGCCATCGCGCTGATCGACTCGCCGAAAACCACGCTGGAACAGCTGCTGGATATTGTCCAGGGGCCTGATTATCCTACAGAGGCGGAGATCATCACGCCGCGTGACGAAATCCGCAAAATCTATCAGACCGGTCGCGGCTCGATTCGTCAGCGTGCAGTCTGGAAGAAGGAAGAGGGCGAGGCGGTGATTACCGCGCTGCCGCATCAGGTGTCGGGCGCGCGCGTGCTGGAGCAGATTGCGAACCAGATGCGCAATAAAAAACTGCCGATGGTGG
>Ga0308159_1004509_pt1 | contig 12677 bp, 13 predicted proteins | sample PhyCR1_FD_201040 | JGI IMG/M metagenome (GOLD analysis project Ga0308159, IMG submission 201040) | Phyllosphere microbial communities from UC Gill Tract Community Farm, Albany, California, United States - DLSLC.R1 | ecosystem: Host-associated > Plants > Phyllosphere > Unclassified | place: USA...
GAGCCGCGGAGGGATGTACGCGACGTCGGACGCCGGCCAGGCGCTGGATCATCAGGAAAGCTACCTGAAGGTGCTGTTCGGCTTCTTCGGCATCACCGACGTGCGCATCGTCCGCGCGGAGGGACTGACCATGGGCGACGCCGCCAAGACCGCCGCCGTGCTCGCGGCACGGGGCGACATCGCGACAGCGCTGAAGGACGCACCGCTGGCCGAACCGGCCTGATCCGTCGCCTGGACCTTCGCGGTTCAGGCGCTGTGCGTCTTCACCCAGGCGACGTACTTGTCGACCCAGGTCTGCAGGAACTTCTTGGTCGACTCGTTGCCGATGTGCCCCTTGTCGTCGAACAGGTCGTCCTTGTTCTGGATGAAGGCTTCTGGCTGACCCAGCGTCGGCACGTCGAGGTAGGCCAGCACATTGCGCAGATGCTGTTGTGCCAGAGCGGTTCCGATCGCGCCGACAGAGACGCCGATCACGCCGGCAGGTTTGCCACCCCACACGCTCTGGCCATAGGGGCGCGACCCGTGGTCGATCGCATTCTTGAGCACCCCCGGAATCGAGCGGTTGTATTCGGGCGTGATGAACAACAGCCCCTGCGCAGCAGACACCTCGCTCTTCAAGCGCAGCACCTCGGCCGCCTGGTGCGCGTCGTCATCCTGGTCGTAGAGTGGCAGGTCGCCGATGGCGACATGCTCGAAGGTGAATTCCGGCGGGGCCAGGTGGGCAAGCGCCAGGCCGAGCTTGCGGTTGAACGAATCTTGGCGAAGGCTGCCAACGAGCACGGCAATCTTGTATTGCGTCATTGCGAATCTCCGATGAACGAACTGGGGATGGATGAAAAGGGCCCGTTCATTATGAGAAGCGCGCGGCGTGGCGCATGTACGTCAATGCCGCGCGTGGCACCGCTGTCGTGCTGATTCAATTCCTGCCCGCATCGTCCTGGCACGGGTCGCCGCGCGGCGCTTTCTGCAGGCTGGCCTGCGTGACGCTGGCGCCGGCGGGCACGTCGTTCGTCACCCACACGTTGCCGCCGATCGACGCACCCTTGCCCAGCGTCACCCGGCCGAGGATGGTCGCACCCGCGTAGATGACCACGTCGTCCTCGACCAGCGGATGGCGCGGCAGGCCCTTCTGCAGGTTGCCGTCCGCATCCGTCGGAAAGCGCTTGGCGCCAAGCGTGACCGCCTGGTACACCCGCACGCGTTCGCCGATCACCGCGGTTTCGCCGATCACAACGCCCGTGCCGTGGTCGATGAAGAAGCTCGCGCCGATGTGCGCACCCGGGTGGATGTCGATGCCCGTCTGGGCATGCGCATGCTCGGCCACGATGCGTGCGAGCAGCGGCAGGTCGAGCCGGTAAAGCTGATGCGCCATGCGGTGATGGATCATCGCCAGCACGCCTGGGTAGCACAGCAGCACCTCGTCGACGCTCCGCGCCGCGGGGTCGCCGTGGAACGCGGCCAGCACGTCGGTGTCGAGAAGCGCGCGGATGCCGGGCAGCGCTGCCGCGAACGCACGTATGCGCTCATGCGCCTCGGCGCCGAGCTGGGCGGCCTCGATGGGCGTGCGGCGCCGCTCGTGGCGCAGCTCGAGCGTGGCCTGCACATGCAACTGGTGCAAGGCCGCATCGAGCGTATGAGCCACGTAGAAATCTTCGCTTTCCTGGCGCAGGTCGGTGGGGCCCAGCCGCATCGGAAACAGCGCGCCGGTCAGCGCCTGCACCACCTCCCCGATCACCTCACGCGATGGCAGCTCACGCTCACCGCCCGCCTGCGACCGCTGCTGCGACTCGCGCCATTCGCTGCGCACCTGATGCAGCGCGGTGACGATCTCGTCTACCTGGAATCCGGCCATCGTTTGCCTCCAACTCGTTTGCCTGTTCGAAAGCGCGAGCATCGCACCATTCGCAAGACAGTGCGACAGGAGGGATCAAAGACAGCAGACGCTGCGCTTACTGCAGGAAAGCAGGCTTGGCGTAGCCCGGAAAGCGGCTGTCGACCATGGTCTTGAACTCGTTCGAGCGGAAGGCCTCGGCGACGTCCTTGGCCCACTGCGCGTCCTTGTCGGCACGCTTGACGGCGACGACGTTCAAGTAGTGTTCGGCGGGCTTTTCCAACACCACGGCGCTGGTCAACTTGAGGCCTGATGCCATTGCGAAGTTGCCGGTGATGATGGCGTACTCGGCGTCGCCCAGCGTACGCGGCAACTGAGCGGCTTCGATCGGGATGAACTTCAACTTGCGTGGGTTCTCGGCGATGTCCTTTTCCGACGCACGGATCGGATCGATGCCGGTCTTGAGCGTGATCAGCTTGTTCTGTTCGAGCAGCAACAGTGCGCGCGCCAGGTTGCTCGGGTCGTTGGGCAGCGTGAAGCGGTCGCCGTCCTTCACTTCGGCCAGCGACTTGCGGCTGTTCGAGTACACGCCCATCGGCGCGATCGGGCCTTGCACCAGCTCGACCAGGTCGAGCTTCTGGTCAGCGGCGAACTTCTTGAGGTACACCAGATGCTGAAAGAAGTTGGCATCGAGCGAACCTTGCGCCAACGCGAGGTTGGGCTGCACGTAGTCGTTGAACTCGACGAGCTTGACCTTGTAGCCCTTCTTCTCCAGCTGAGGCTGGATGCCGAACTTGAGCTGGTCGAAGTTGGAGCCTGCGGTGCCACCGATCACCAGTTCCTTCTTGGTGGCGGGTTGAGCCTGCGCCTGCAGGGAAAGGCCACCGAGCGACAGCGCGGCGAGGGACAGGGCGAGAACGGAACGGCGGAGCAGAGAGGTCGTCATGAAAGCGTAGAGAGAAAAACGGAGAACAAGAAATCTGGAAAGTCGAAACGCGAAAGATGCAGCGGCATCAACGCTTGTCCAGCCGGCGCGCCAGCGTGTTGCCGACGAACTGGAGAATCTGTACCAACACGACCAGCACGGCGACGGTGAGCACCATCACGTCGGTCTGGAACCGGTAGTAGCCGTAGCGAATGGCCAGGTCGCCGATGCCGCCGCCGCCCACCACGCCGGCAATGGCCGAGTACGACAGGAAGCTCACCGACAGCACCGTCAGCGCCAGCACCAGCCCGGAACGGGCCTCCACGACCAGCACGCGCCAGACGATCTGGAGTTCGGAAGCGCCCATGGCGTGCGCCGCCTCGATGACGCCCCGCGGCACTTCGCGCAGGCACTGGTCGACCAGCCGCGCAAAGTACGGAATGGCGGCAATCGACAGCGGCACGGCTGCAGCCAGCGGACCGATGGAGGTGCCTGCGATGATCCGCGTGAACGGTACCAGCGCCACCAGGAGAATGATGAACGGAAAGGAGCGCACGGTGTTGACGATCCAGTTCAGCACCAGGAACGCCGGCTTGTTCTGCAGCGACTGCCCAGGGCCGAGCAGGAACAGCAGGATGCCCAGCGGCCCGCCGATCAGCACGGCGGCCGACAGGCCGATGGCCAGCATGAGGAAGGTCTGGCCGATGGCCGTCCAGAGCTCCGGCAGGATGGGGAGAATGTTCTCAAACATAGTTGACCTCGGCCTCGCGGGCCTCGCGTTGGTCGCGCTCGCGGCGACGCACCAGCGCGTCGAGTTCGCGGCCGAGGGCCGACACGCGCGGCGCGGCGCTGGCGGAATCGACGGCGAACTGCTCCACCACCCGACCGTGTTCCATGATGGCGACCTGGCGGCACAGCAGTTCGACCACCGACAGCTCGTGCGTCACGATCACGATGGTCACGCCGATCTTCTGGTTGATGTCGCGCAGCGTCTGCAGCAGGGCCCGCGTGGTCTCGGTGTCGAGCGCAGACGTCGGTTCGTCGCACAGCAGCACCTGGGGCCGCGGTGCCAGCGCACGGGCGATCGCGACACGTTGCTTCTGGCCACCCGACAACTGGGCCGGGTAGTTGTCGATCTTCTCGGCCAGCCCGACCAGGGCCAGGCATTCGCGCACACGCGCGTCGATCTCCGTGCGCGAGTGCTTGCCGTGGATCTTCAGTGGGAAGGCGACGTTGTCGAACACGCTGGCGTTCTGCAACAGGTTGAACTGCTGGAACACCATGCCGATGTTCTGGCGGGTGTCGCGCAGTTCGCTGCGTGAGAGTTGCGTGAGGTCGCGTCCCCCCACCAGCACGCGGCCGGCATCGGGACGCTCGAGCAGGTTGATCAGGCGCAGCAGCGTGGACTTGCCCGCGCCGCTGGTGCCGATCAGGCCGAAGACGTCGCCCTGGGCGATGTCCAGCGACACCGAACGCACGGCGTCGAACACCTCGCCGTTGGGCAGTGCAAAGGATTTCTGGACGGAATCGAGACGAATCACGGGGCTGTCGGGCCCGGCGCCGGGGGAAGGAAGGCTCATTGAGTTGGATCGGGCAATGCACGTGCCGCACGGGGCGGAAAAGGGGCGGGAAAACGCGCTTGCCAAGCTGCAAGGATGGCGAGTATGCGAAGAAACGATTCAAAAGGGAACGAACAAATAAGACGCTGCTTATATCCAAAAAAGAATAAGCAGCCGTCTGCAAGGGAAGTCATATCCATATGCGGATTGGTTCGTTTCCTTTGCGCGCCGTCGATGCGACATTCGCGCCTCCATATTTTCCCTGATAGATAGCCATGCGCACTTTCCCCTCACGCCGTTTCTTCGTCACCGCCGTCGCCGCCGCCCTCCTCTGCGGCGGCATGGCGCACGCCCAGGACAAGAACACCATCAAGGTCGGCGTCTCGGTCGGTAACGGCGAACAGATCTTCGAAGTGGTGAAGAAGGTCGCGGCGCGCGACGGGCTGAACGTGCAGGTCATCGTCTTCAACGACTACCAGCTGCCCAACACGGCGCTGGCTGCGGGCGACCTCGACGCCAATGCTTTCCAGCACCAGCCCTTCCTCGACAACCAGATCAAGGCGCGCGGCTTCGACATCGTGCCCGTGGGCCTGACCATCACGGCGCCACTGGGCTTCTATTCGCGCAAGATCAAGAACATCTCGACCCTGCCCGATGGCGCATCGGTCGGTATCCAGAACGATCCATCGAACGGCAACCGCGCGTTGCTGCTGCTGCAGGCGTCCGGCCTCATCACGCTCAAGCCCGACGCGGTGAAGAACAACACGGCCACACCGCTGGACGTCGTGAGCAACCCCAAGAAGCTCAAGCTGGTGCCGCTGGACGCCGCGCAACTGCCGCGCTCGCTGGACGACCTCGCGATTGCGGCCATCAACAACGACTACGCGGAAAAGGCGGGCCTGTCGTTCAGCAACGACGCGATCCTCAAGGAATCGCCACAGGGCCCGTACGCCAACCTGATCGCCGTGCGCCGCGCCGACAAGGACAAGCCCTGGGCACAGCGCCTGGTCAAGGCCTACCAGTCGCCGGAAGTGAAAACCTTCATCGAAACCAAGTTCAACGGATCGCTCATCCCGGCGTTCTGATCGCCGCCGGCGGGCTCTCGAAGAACCGGTTGCCAGGTCGCGGCAGCCCGAGGTTCTCGCGCAGGGTGCGACCTTCGTACTCGGTGCGGAAGATGCCGCGGCGCTGCAGTGCCGGCACGACCTTGTCCACGAAGTCGTCCAGCCCGCCCGGCAGCCACGGGAACATCACGTTGAATCCGTCGCAGCCCTCGCTCTCCAGCCATTCCTGCATGTCGTCGGCAATGGTCTCGGCCGTGCCGACGAAGGCCTGCCCACCGTAGCCGCCCAGGCGCTGGGCGAGCTGGCGCACGGTGAGCCCCTCGCGCTCGGCCAGGTCGATCGCGCGCTCGCGGCTGCTCTGGCTCGCATTGGTCCGCGGAATGGCGGGCAGCGGCGCGTCGGGGTCGAACTTCGAGGCGTCGTGGCCCAGCGCGATCGACAGCGACGCGATCGCGCTGTCATAGTGCACCAGGCTGTCGAGCCGGGCGCGGACGGCGCGCGCCTCTTCCGCCGTATCGCCCACCACGACGAAGGCGCCGGGCAGGATCTTCAGATGGTCCGGATTGCGGCCCAGCTTGCGCATGCGGCCCTTCACGTCGGCGTAGAAGCTGCGCGCATTGCTCAGCGTGCTGGCCCCTGCGAACACCACCTCCGCCGTTTCTGCCGCGAGCTGCCGCCCCGCCTCGGAAGCGCCTGCCTGCACGATCACCGGCCAGCCCTGCACTGGCCGCGCGATGTGCAGGGGGCCGCGCACCGACAGGTGCTTGCCCTTGTGGTCGAGCACGTGGAGCCGATCAGCGTCGAAGAACAGGCCGCTCTCGGCGTCGCGGATGAAGGCGTCGTCGGCCCAGCTGTCCCACAGGCCGGTGACCACGTCGTAGAACTCGCGTGCGCGGCCGTAGCGCTCGTCGTGTTCCATGTGATCGTCGCGGCCGAAATTGAGCGCGGCGTCGGGGTTGGAGGTCGTGACGATGTTCCAGCCTGCGCGCCCTTCGCTCAGGTGGTCGAGCGAGGCAAAGCGCCGCGCAACGTGGAAAGGCTCGTCGAACGTGGTCGATGCCGTGGCGACCAGTCCGATGTGCGTCGTGTGCTGCGACAGTGCGGACAGCAGCGTGAACGGCTCGAACGACGTAACGGTGTGGCTGCGCTTGAGCGCCTCGACCGGCATGTTGAGCAATGCCAGGTGGTCGGCCATGAAGAAGGCGTCGAATCGCCCGCGTTCGAGCGTCTTGATGAGCTGGGTCAGCCGGGGCAGGTTGAAGTTGGCATCGCGCCATGCGCCCGGATAGCGCCAGGCGCCGGTGTGGATGCTGACCGGGCGCATGAAGGCGCCGAGCCGGAGTTGCTTGCTGGAGGCCATGGTTCGGGGTCCTGGAGAATATCGGGGCATTCTCCGGCGATCCCCGTTTCTCGGCCGGGCACCGGGCGAACGCCCCTGCCGCGAAAAGACTCAGAGCTTGGCGATGGACACTTCGGTCGACTTCACCAGCGCGACCACGTCGGAGCCGGGCTTGAGCTGCAGCTCGTCGACCGAGCGCGTCGTGATGACCGAGGTCACGATGCCCCACGGCGTTTCCACGTCGACTTCGGACACGACGTCGCCACGGATGATCTCCTTGACCTTGCCCTTGAACTGATTGCGGACGTTGATGGCTTGGATGGACATGATGAATGATTCCTTGGTGTGGATGGATCGATGGATCGGGATTGCAGATGCCGTGCCGTCAGACGGCCCAGCGCAGCACGTGGGCCGGGCCGTCGGCCCAGCGTGTGTCGTTGGCAGGCTCGCCTCCGGTCGGATCGGGCTTCTGCAGCACGCGGTCGAGAATGCGTTTCTCGATCGCCGCGAAAGCCGGGTCGCCCTGCGAACGCGGCCGCGCCAGGTCGATGCGTTCGTCGAGCGCGATGCGACCGTCCTCGATGAGGATCACACGGTCGGCCAGCGCCACGGCTTCCTGCACGTCGTGCGTGACCAGCAAGGCCGTGAAGCGATGGCGCTGCCACAGGTTCTCGATGAGGCGGTGCATCTCGATGCGTGTGAGCGCGTCCAGCGCGCCCAGCGGTTCGTCCAGCAGCAGCAGCCGCGGGTGATGCACCAGCGCACGCGCCAGCGCCACGCGCTGCCGCTGGCCGCCCGACAGGCGCGCGGGCCATTCGTTCTCGCGCTCGGCCAGGCCGACCTGTGCCAGCACCTCGCGGCCGCGCGCACGCAGCGACGCCGGCAGGCCGAGCGTCACGTTGTCGAGCACCCGGCGCCAGGGCAGCAGGCGCGCTTCCTGGAACATGATGCGGGTGTCGTCGTGCAGTCCGTCGATCGCTTTGCCGTCGGTGTACAGACCGCCGTCGGAGGCGGCTTCCAGGCCGGCCACGAGCCGCAACAAGGTGCTCTTGCCGCAGCCGCTGCGGCCCACGATGGCGATGAATTCGCCCGGCTCGATGCGCAGCTGCGTGTTGCGCAGCACCTCGCGCTCGCCATAGCGCTTGTGCACGCCGCGGATTTCCAGCTTCACACCGCCGACGATCACCGGCGCTTCGATCACGGCACTCATGCGGATGCTCCTGGTTTGAACAGCGCCACATCGAGCGCGTTGATTTTTCGTGGCAACAACTTTTCGGCGAAGAAGGCATCGGCAATGCGCTGCTGCTCGGCCAGGCCCTGCGCCACCGCAGGGCGCACGGCGTAGCTGCGGCGGCCATTGGCCTGCTCGACCGTCGCGGCGTCGATGCCCCACACGGGCGCCAGCAAGGCAGCGGCGTCCTTGGGCTGCTGCTTGACCCACTGGCCCGCCTTGTGCAATTCGGCATAGACCACGTTGAGCACGTCGGGCCGCGCCTGGGCAAAGCGCGTGGCGGCCAGGTAATAGCGCTGGTACGACGCAATGCCGGTGCCGTCGGCCAGCACGCGCACGGCCGACTGGCGCTGCGCGGCGGACAGGAACGGGTCCCACACCACCCACGCATCGATCGCGCCCTTCTCGAACGCGGCGCGGCCGTCGGCCGGCGTGAGGTACGCAGGCTCGATGTCCTTCAGGGTGAGCCCGGCTTTTTCCAGCGCGGCGATCAGCAGGTAGTGCGCGCCGGCCGCCTTGGCGAAACCGACCTTCTTGCCCTTCAAGTCGGCCACCGTCTTCAGCGACGAACCGGCCTTGACCAGAATGGCTTGCGCGGTCGGCGACGGCGCTTCCTGCGCGACGAAGGTCAATTGCGCACCGGCAGCCTGGGCGAACACCGGCACGGTGTCGGCCACGTCGGCGCTGATGTCGAGGTTGTCCAGGTTCAGCGCCTCGAGCAGTGGCAGGCCGCTGCTGAATTCGTGCCAGCTGACCTTGACGCCCAGCGGCGCCAGCTGGCGTTCGAGCACGCCCCGCGTCTTGAGCACCACGATCAGCGTGGACGATTTCTGGTAGCCGATGCGCACGGTCGAGGGCGCCGCGCCCTGCGCCAGCGCCGTGCCGCCAGCCCAAGTGGCCAGCGAAGCCAGCGCGCCCAGTGCGTGCCGGCGGTTGATGAAAAGCTTGGAAGTCATGGTCGATGTTCCTCGCCGCCTCACGCGGCCTTCTTCTGGTATCCCGGATGCCAACGCAGCCACCATTGCTCCAGGGCACGGGCGAACAGGTCGGCCAGCTTGCCGAGCAATGCATAGAGAAGGATGCCCACCAGCACGATGTCGGTTTGCAGGAACTCGCGGGCATTCATGGTCAGGTAGCCAATGCCCGATTGCGCCGAGATCGTTTCGGCCACGATCAGGATCACCCACATCAGGCCCAGCGAGAAACGCAGCCCCACCAGGATCGACGACAGCGCGCCTGGCAGGATCACTTCCCTGTAGAGTTGCCAGCGCGTGAGGCCGTAGGTGCGCCCCATCTCGATGAGTTGCGGGTCGACGTTGCGAATGCCGTGGAAGGTGTTCAGGTAGATCGGAAAGAACACCGACACGCTGATCAGGAACAGCTTGGCCGTCTCGTCGATGCCGAACCACAGGATGACCAGTGGAATCAGCGCCAGCGCCGGGATGTTGCGCACCATCTGGATGGTGGAGTCGAGCAGCGTCTCGAAGAACTTGACCGAGCCGGTCAGCAGGCCGAGCGCCAACCCCAACCCGCCGCCCACGGCGAGCCCGGCCAGCGCGCGGCCGGCACTGACCTTGACGTGGGTCCAGAGCTCGCCCGACGCCGTGAGCGTCCAGGCCGCCTTGACCACGTCCAGCGGCGCGGGCAGCACGCGTGTCGACAGCCAGCCGAGCGATGAAGCGATCTGCCAGGCCGCGATCAGCGTGACGGGCACCAGCCAGGGGATCAGGCGCTGGGCCACAGAGGTCGCAAACCGCGAAATGCCGCGGAGCCGGCTTTGCCGGGCCGCAGGCGTTGCCCCCTGCAAGGGGGTTGGCGCAGCGACACGAAGTGCGCGAAGACTGGGGGTGTTCATCATGATTGCGAAACGAGACGCGAGGGTGCATCGAGATTGGCGACGACTTCGCCGAAGGGGCCGGTCAGCGTCTGCCCCGGCAGGCCGGGCTTCTGCTTGCGTGGCAACAGCGGGAACACGAGTTCGGCGAAGCGATACGACTCTTCAAGGTGCGGATAGCCCGAGAAGATGAAGTTGTCGATGCCGAGCGCCGCGTATTCCTCGATGCGCGCAGCCACGGTCTTCGCGTCGCCCACCAGTGCGGTACCAGCGCCGCCGCGCACCAGGCCGACACCAGCCCACAGGTTGGGGCTGATCTCCAGGTCTTCGCGCTTGCGCTTGGCACCGCCTGCGTGCAGCGCCGCCATGCGCCGCTGGCCGACCGAGTCCATCTTGGCGAAGGCGGCCTGCGCGCGGACCACGGTCTGGTCGTCGACACGGCAGATCAGGTCTTCCGCAGCCTGCCAGGCTGCGTCTTCCGTTTCGCGCACGATGACGTGCAGGCGGATGCCGAACTTCACGTCGCGGCCCTTGCGCGCCGCGCGCCCCTTCACGTCGGCGATCTTCTTGGCGACTTCGGCCGGCGGCTCGCCCCACGTCAGATAGGTGTCGACCTGCTCGGCCGCCAACTCATGCGCCGCTTCGGAAGAACCACCGAACCACACCGGCGGATGGGGTTGCTGCGTCGGCGGGAACAGCAGCTTGGCGCCCTTCACGCTCAGGTGCTTGCCCTCGTAGTCGAAGCTCTGCCCGTCATGGCTGCGCGAGATGACCTCGCGCCAGATGCGGATGAACTCGTCGGACTGCTCGTAGCGAGAGGCATGGTCGAGAAACACGCCGTCGCCTTCGAGCTCGGCCTGGTCGCCGCCCGTGACCAGATTGACCAGCACACGGCCACCCGACAGGCGGTCGAAGGTCGCGGCCATGCGCGCGGCCAGGCTCGGCTGGTGCAGGCCCGGGCGCACCGCGACCAGGAACTTGAGCTTTTGTGTGGCGCCGATCAGGCTCGACGCGATGACCCACGGGTCTTCGCACGAGCGGCCGGTCGGGATCAGCACGCCTTCGTAGCCGAGCCGGTCGGCCGCGCCGGCGATCTGCTGCAGGTAGGCCAGGTCGACGGTGCGCGCGCCTTCGGTGGTACCGAGGTAGCGGCTGTCGCCGTGTGTGGGGAGAAACCAGAAGACTTGCATGGTGGGTCCTTGTCAGGCGATGCCGGCCGCGGCGGCGTCGAGCACATTGATCTTTTTCGGGATCAGCTTGAGCGCGAAGAAGGTGTCGGCGATCTGCTGCTGCTCGGCCAGGATGGCTCTGGTGATCGGCGTGGTGCCGTAACGAGTGCGGCCGACATAGAGTTCAAGTGCCGACCTCGGCAGGCCGAGCAGCGCGGCCAGTTCGGTGGCAAAGGCCAGCGGATTGGCCTCGGCCCACTGGTCGATGCGGTTGATTTCCTCCACGACGATCTTCAGCACGTCGGCGTTCTTCGCGACGTAGTCGAGCGAGGAGAAGTAATAGGCGCGGTTGCCCACCACGCCGGTCGCATCGGCCAGCACACGCGCATCGAGCGTAGTCTGCGCGGCGGCGAGGAACGGGTCCCAGATCACCCAGGCGTCGACCGAGCCCTTCTCGAAGGCAGCGCGGGCATCGGCCGGCGGCAGGAAGACAAGGTTCAGGTCGCTGTAGGCCAGGCCATGTTTCTCGGCCAGCTTGACGATGAAGTAGTGGACGTTGCTGCCCTTGTTGAGCGCGATCTTCTTGCCCTTGAGATCGGCCACGGTGCGGATCGCCGAGCCCTTGGGGACGATCACGGCTTCGACGGCCGGGCGTGGCACCGTCGCCGCGACGTACGCCAGCGGCGCGCCGGCGGCCTGCGCGAAGATCGGCGGCGCTTCGCCCACGTCGCCGAAGTCGATCGAGCCGACGTTGAGCGCCTCGAGCTGCACCGGGCCGGCCGTGAACTCGGTCCACTTGAGCGAGACATTGAGCGGCTGCAGGCGCTTTTCCAGCGTACCGCGGCCCTTGAGCAGGCTGAGGATGCCTTTCTGGTTGCCAATGCGCAGCGTACGCGCCGGGGCTTGCGCCCAGGCGCCCATGGAAGTGGCGAGGACGCTGGCGGCAGCGGCCTGGATCAAGTGGCGTCGGGCAATGGAGGTTGATGTCATGGTGTCGACTCGGTGTGCACGGCGTGCGTGGTGGGGTGCAGATGCGTTGAATTCGGATGCGCCTCCCCCGGCCGCGCAGCGGCGGCAGGACAGAGACTGGAATAACGGGTAACGGGAGGGCTGGACGGCAGCCGTGAAGCCGTGACGGGCACGCGGCCCGTCAGAAACTACATCGCACCGACGAGAAGGCCACGGGATCAAAGCCGTGCCGCGGCGCCAGCTTGAGGCCGTCGGTCGCCAGTGCTTCCGCCGCGTCGTCCAGCCGCAAGGCCAGGTCGGCATGCACCTGGTAGGCGCCCTCGGGCGTCAGTGCCACTTGCGCGTCGGTGGCGTACACGCCCGGCAGGATCTGCCGCGCCGCCAGCGACTGCAACACCGGCCGCAGTGCGTAATCGAGCGCGAGCATGTGGTGCGGGCTGCCGCCTGTCGCCAGCGGCAACACGGTCTTGCCGCGCAGCCCGTCCTGCGCCAGCAGGTCGAGGAAAACCTTGAGCAGACCGGCATAGGCCGCCTTGTAGACCGGCGTCGCCACCACCACCACCTGCGCCGCCGCCACCTGGGCGATGGCGCGTTCGATGGCCGGATGCGACCACTGCGCATGCAGCAGCGGCTGCGCGGGCAGGTCGCGGATCCACAGCCGGTCGATCTCGGCGCCGCGGCGTGCCAGGCGATCGCCCACGCTTTCGAGGAGCGCCGTGGAGCGCGAGGGAGCGGATGGGCTTCCGGCAATCAGCA
>Ga0308159_1004510_pt1 | contig 12677 bp, 12 predicted proteins | sample PhyCR1_FD_201040 | JGI IMG/M metagenome (GOLD analysis project Ga0308159, IMG submission 201040) | Phyllosphere microbial communities from UC Gill Tract Community Farm, Albany, California, United States - DLSLC.R1 | ecosystem: Host-associated > Plants > Phyllosphere > Unclassified | place: USA...
CTGAAGGTCACAGGTTCAAATCCTGTCCCCGCATCCCCATCATCACCACCACCACCACCATCACCACCCAAACCCGCCTCGGAGCACCCGCACCGCAGGCGTGTATTCGCGTTTCTAACGACCGCCATCAACCGACAGCACTTGGCCGTTCACGAAACTGGCCATGTCGGACGCCAAGAACACGACAGCTTTGGCGATCTCCTCCACTGTTCCCAGGCGCTGCAAAGCAATCCCCTGCACCAGTTGACGCTGCTTTTCCGGGCCATAGGCCTCCCACTGGCGCTCAGTCGCAGCGTTACTGCGGATAAAGCCTGGGGCGACGCTGTTCACCCGGATACCGTGTGGCCCCAACTCATGCGCCAGTTGCCGGGTTAGTCCCAGCAGGGCGTGCTTGGCGGAGCAATAGGCCTGGATACCGGTTAGGGATGCCTGCAAGGCAGCGCCGGACGTCGTCGTGACAATTGCCCCACGGCCAGCGCGCTTCATGGCCGGTGCGGCGGCCCGGCAGAGCCGGAAGGCGGCACCAAGATTGATCTCCATGATGCGATCGAAGTCAGCATCCTCAACCTCTTCCAGCGGCTTCGGGCTTTGCCCAGCGACGCCGCCGGCATTGCACACCAGGATATCGACCGCACCGCCGGACGCGGTCTCTACCGCCTGGATCCACGCGGCGCCCGCCTGCCGGTCCATAAGATCGACAACCTGCGTCGCTACACCCTTCTGCGCCAGCTCACGTAACGCATCTTCCTGGATGTCGCAGCCATGGACCTGGGCGCCAGCCGTCTGGAACAGGCCGCAGATTGCCCGGCCAATGCCGATGGAAGCGCCGCTGACGGCAACAGTCTTGCCCGTGAAGTCCAGTTTCATCGTGCTGCATCGTCCTCTTGGTTCCGTCCCGTGATCAGGACACAGCCGGGCGATTCGGTCGAGTGGCACCAGCCACACTGGCCTCGCAGCCCGAAACCCTGCAAAACGCCCCATTCGGGCGGGACCGGGGGTCGATGAGGCAACTCAAATGGCGGATTGAGGCGGCGCTAGTGCAAGTCCTGCTCGGCTTCTCGCGCCTGTTGGGTCCGTTGCGCGCCTCCAATTTGGGTGGTGGGGTGACACGCTTCCTGGGACCTTTGATCCCGGTCTCGCGCATCGCCCGCCGCAACCTGGAACTGGCGTTCCCGCAACAGACCGAGGCCTGGCGCGAGCAGGTACTGAAGGACTGTTGGGACAATCTCGGCCGCACCATGCTGGAACTGCCGCATATCGCCCAGTTGCCGCACAGCACCGAAGGCCCCGGCTGGGAGGTGGTCGGCGCCGAGCATCTACCCAGCAGCGGCCGCGCAGTCTTGGTGTCCGCCCATATGGCGAATTGGGAAGTGCTGCCGCTCGCCGCCGCACGGGCCGGGCTGAACATGGGCGGCTTCTATCGTGCCCCGGATAACCCGCTGGTCGACCGGTTGCTGCGGGAGATGCGCGCGACCGAAGCGGCACTGCCGCTCTTCCCCAAAGGTTCCGCAGGCGCGCGCATGGCGTTGAAGCACATGGCGCAAGGTGGCGCGCTGGGCGTACTAGCGGACCAGAAGCTGAATGAGGGGCTGGAGCTCACCTTCTTCGGCCACGCTGCCATGACAACCTCGGCGCCTGCGGAACTCGCCTTGCGGTTTGACTGCCCGCTCATTCCCGCCCAAGTCATCCGCCTGGGGCCGTGCCGCTTCCGCATCGTGGTCGAGCCACCGCTGCCCTGGCCCAAGACCGGCAATCGGCACGAGGACGCCCGCCTACTGACGGTCGCCGTCAATACCCGCATCGAGGCCTGGTTGCGGGAGCGGCCGGGCCAGTGGCTCTGGCTGCATCGCCGCCTGCAGAAGCGCTATTACCAACGGGGTTAAGCGACCGCCGGCTTGACCGGCTGCCATGACGTGCGACGCTGTGTGCAAGCACCAAGGAAACGTCCCGCATGGCACCCAACGAGCCGCCCTCCTGCCCAGGGCCGGACCCGCATCCTTCCGCACCACGCCGCTTCATCGTGCCGAAGGGCGCGGTGGACACCCATGCCCATGTCATCGGTGCTCCGCCGCAATGGCCCTGGATCGCGAACCGTGCTTACACGCCGGAGGAAGCCACTGCCGAAGCCTATCTGGCGATGCTCGATGCGGTCGGCATGACCTATGGCGTGCTGGTGCAGGTCAGCGTGCATGGCACCGACAACAGCCTGATGGAAAGCGTATTGCGGGCGCACCCGCAGCGCCTGCGCGGCGTCGCTGTCACCACGCCCGGCCTGCCGGATGCTGAATACCGCCGCCTGAAGGAAGCCGGCGTCACCGGCCTGCGCATGAATCTGCTGCAGGGCGGCGGGCTAGGGCTGGATGGCCTACAGGACACCGCCGCGCTGTGCAGGGAGCAGGGTTGGCACCTGCAATTGCTGCTGGATGCACGACAACTGCCGGACCTCGCCCCCAGCTTGGCCAAGTTGCCGGTGCCGCTGGTGTTGGACCATATGGCGAATTTCCCCGCGGCCGAGGGGCCGCAGCACCCGGGCTTCCAGGCCCTGGTCGGCTTGGTAGGGGAGGGTGCCTGGGTGAAGCTCTCCGGTGCCTTTCGGCTCAGCCAACTGGCACCGGACTTCGCAGACGTGGTGCCGCTGGCCCAAGCCCTGCTGAAAGCAGCGCCAGACCGCTGTCTGTGGGGTTCGGACTGGCCGCACGTCACCCACTGGGGAACCATGCCTAAGGTGGGCGACCTGCTGGACCTGCTGGCGGACTGGGCGCCGGACGAAGCCACCCGCCACCGGGTGTTGGTGGAGAACCCGGCGCGCCTCTACGGCTTCTAAGCACCGGACCCGAAACCTGTTGCCTGGAGCACGCCCCGATCTCGGGACGCGCTCCAGGCGACGTCACGCCTACTGCTTCTCGACATTCCAGAACGTCATCACCGACCCCGGCAGCAGCCCGGTGATGTTGGCACGCCGCGCATAAGGCTGGTTGAACTGGCCCAGCAGCCGGTAGGGCTGCATCTCGGTCAGCCGCCGGTGCAGGGCTTCCAGCGCCGTCTTGCGGGCATCGTCGCCTACCGCCTCGACATAGGCGTTGCGCAGCCGCTCCGCTTCCTCGTCGCAGGGCCAGCCGGCCCAGGCGCGGTCGCAAGACATGTTGGTGCCGATATTGGTGATCGGCGACTGCATAGTGGCGCCGGAAGCGAAGGTGACGAACAGGTTCCAGCCACCCTGGTCCGGCGGGTCCTTTTTCGGCTGGCGCGTGGTCACCGCGCCCCAGTCCTGGAACTGCAGGTCGATATTCATGCCGCCTTCCCGCAGCGCGGCGGCGGCCACCTCGGCCATGCGGCCGATGGCGGGGATGTCGTTGGTGGTCATCAGTACCACCCGCTCGCCCCGATAGCCAGACTCGGCCAGCAGCCGCCTGGCTGTCTCCACATTCGGCTGGGCATAGGCTTCCGAGCCCACCGCCGTACCGTTCGGGCTGCCGCAGACGAAGTAGGAACCGCAGGCGGTCCACCATTGCTCATCGCCCACGCCGGCGGTCAGCGCATCCGGCTGGTTCACCAGATACGCCATGGCCAACCGGGCACGCGGGTCATTGAAGGGCGGGAACAGGTGGTTGGGGCGCAGCATGGCCTGGTTAGTGGTGTACTTCTCCACCTGGATGCCGCGGGCCCGTTGCAGCACCGGGATCAGGTCCTGCGCCGGCTGTTCCCAGATGTCGATCTCACCGGTCTGCAAGGCGGCGGCGGCGGTCGCCGGGTCCGGCATGATGTGCCACTCGACGCGGTCCAGCTTCACCACGCGGCCACCGGCCATGCCGTTGGCGGGCTCGTTGCGCGGCACGTAGTCGGCATTGCGGTCGTAGACCACCAGCGCCCCGGGCCTCCAGGCCTCCCGGTTGAAGCGGAACGGGCCGCTGCCGATCGTGTTGGTAACGGGTGTGGTCGGCTCCGTCCGGGCATCGCTCTCCCGCATGATGGCGGGGATCTGCCCCACGGCCGAGCCCAGCGAGAACGGCACGGCGCCGTGTGGCCGCTTCAGCTTCAGCACGAAGACCCGGTCATCCACGACATCGAGCGAGGCGGTGTATTCCCGTAGCTTGCCCCCCACCGTGTCCCGCACCATCCAGCGGTTCAGGGAGGCGACGACGTCGCGCGACGTCACCGGCTGCCCGTCATGGAAGCGCAGCCCTTCCCGCAGCCGGAAGGTCCAGGTGAGGTTGTCGGAAGAGGCCTCGAACTGGTCCACCATCTGGGGCTGGGGGTTGAGCTGCGCGTCCCAGGAGAACAGCGTCTCGTAGATCATCGTCCCGTGCATACGGGTGACGAGGATCGAGGCCACCACCGGGTCCAGCGTCCGCAGATCGGCATGCGGGGCCACGCGCAGCACGCGGTTGGCGGCGGGCTGCTGGGCCTGGGCCTGCGGCAGCACGGTGCCGCCCAGGGCGGTGGCCGCCAGCAGCATCAGCCGCATGTACCCGGTTGGTGTCATCACGTTGGATTCCTGTCCTGCTTCTCGTCGTCCCGTTCGAATTGCAGCACCCGGGCGCGATGGCTGGCAACCCGCAACGTTCCAGCTTCGGTCAGGAACAGGCAGGGGCGGTGCCGCCAGGGGCCATGCGGCAGGTCCGCCAGGGCCCGGCCTCCCGGTAGGGCGGTCAGCCGCGTCTCCGCCCCCAGGCCGCCGGCCCAAGGAAAGGTGGCGGTGCCGTCCGCGCGAATCGTCAGCACGGCGCCAAATAGCGGTTCCCGCCAGCGCCCCACCAGCCTGGGGTCGAGCGTCTGCGCCGCGGGCACCGGGTGCAGGATGCGGGCAGCGCCGCCGATACGGGCGTGCAGGCTACCATCGGCAGCCGGCTGCAGGCTGGCATCGAGATAGGCGGGCAGGGTGCGCGCGCCGCCACCAGGTGCCGCGACCAGCTTCTCGAACCCACCCATGAAGGAAAGCGCATCGGCCGTCAGCTCGGCCCAGAACGGCCCTTCACTGGTGGCAAACAGGCCGGTCGGCATTCCCTGCGCCGGCACGGGCACGGGCTGGCCCACCAGTTCGGCCAGCACCCGCAGCGCCGGCCACAACGCGTCCTCCTCCCGGTTGGTCAGGACGACGACGCCGACGCCGAGTTCCGGCGCCATCAGCATGTGGTTGCGGTAGCCGGGCAGGGAGCCGCCATGGCCCACCACCGGCACCGTGCCCAACATGCTGTGCACCAGCCCCAGGCTGTAGGCACTGGGCGAGCCGTCTTTGAAGCTGCGTGGTGCCGCCAGTTGTTCCAGCACCCCTTCCAGTGGCCCGCGCCCGGCCAACAGCGCCGCGGCCCAGCGCGCCAGGGTCAGCGCACTGCCCGCCAGCCCGCCAGAGGCGGAGAAATGCATGCCGTAGCGGCCACGCCGCCACGCCGCGCCATCGTGCCAGTAGCCGGTGGCAAGGCCGGGCACCGGCTCGGCTTCATCGGCGGGGAAGTGGATGCGTAGATCCAGCGGCCGCAGCAGGCGGCGGGCCAGGGCCTCGGCATAGGGAACGCCGCGCTGCGCCTGCACCACCGACTGCGCCAGGCGCCAGCCGGTGTTGGAATAGGCCATCTCGGTCCCCGGCTCGGCATTGAGCCCTGGCAGCCGGTGCAGCACTGCCTGGACGTCCGTGGCCGAGAGGCTGGCGGTATAGGGCGCGCCCTGGTGCCAGAGGATCTCCATCATGTCCGGCAGCGCGCCGGTCATATCCAATGCGCGGAGCAGCGGCACGGCACCGATGGCCGCCGGCAGGTCCGGCAGCAGAGTACCGAGCGGCGCTTCCAGCGGAATCCCTTCCAGCAGCAGCGTCGCCGCCATGAAGTGCTTGCTGATGGAGGCGTAGCGGTTGGTCGTATCCGGCGTGAAGGGCAGCTCGTGCTCGATGCTGGCGAAGCCACCGGCAAGGCTGGCCTGTGGGCCGCTGGCATCGAACAGCACGATGGCGCCGCCCGGCCCCCTGGCTTCTGCCCAGGCCCCAGTCAGGGCGGCGGCAAGGGCGGTGGCACGGGTCCAGTCTGGCATCGGCGCGAGTCCTGCGGCAGGGAGATGCCGATTTCACCCCCTCCGGCGCCGGGGCGAAAGCCCCGGCAGCGCGGAAACCGCCTCAGCCTTTGCGGGGCAGCGCGCGCAACGAGCGATGGACGGTGGTCAGCAGGTCGGTGAGCTGTGTCGCGTCCACCTGGTGGCCGGCCACGTAGCCGGTGGTGATGGTTCTCATCGCGGCCATGACATCCGCCTGAGCCTCTGGCGTCGCGGGGGCAGGCGGTTCCACGAGAGCTTCGGCCCTGGCTGCCTTGCCACGCTGGGTACGCCTGCCCGCCTGCGGCTCCGGCAGGGAAAGGATCGCCTGCCTGGGCGGCTTGGCAGGCGCCGCATCCTCGACAACGACTTCATCGGCATCGGCATCGGCATCGGCATCGGCATCATGCTCAGCCACGGCCTCGGCTTTCGGAGGCTGCTCAGGCTCCGGGGCCACTTCGATCTTGGGTTCCGGCGCGGCTTCGATCTCGGGTTCCGGCGCAGGCGCCGGCTCGATCGGTAGGACGGGCGGCGGGGAAGCCGGGGTCGCGGGTATCGGCGCGTTGGCGATCAGCGCCAGCAAGGTGCCGGCTGTCTCATAGAAGCCGTCATGCCGCATGATGAGGAAAGCCTGGCCCTTCACCTGAAAGACGCGACGCTGCATCGAATACTGCCGCACCTGTCCCTCGCTCGCGGGGACGAAGCGGCATCCCTGGGCCTCGGCGGTGGCCACTTGGGCTTCGGTCAATTGCAAATTCGGAACTTTCAGTGATGGCAGAAGCCAGGGGTGTTCTAACGCCTCGCCGTGCCTGTCGGTAGCGCCATCCTCAGGAAAGCGCCGAGTCCCAGGCAAAAGGCTCGCTGACGCACTGCGCCAGATGTTCGATCAAAGCCCGAAGTTTCAAGGGAAGGAACGGCGTCTCCGGATAGACCACGTGGATGGTGTCCGGCACCGGCACCCAGCCAGGAATCCGGATCTGCACCAACTCCCCGGCCGCGACAGCGGGGCCGACCATGAAACTGGGCAGAACCGTCAGCCCCAGCCCGGCCCGGGCGCCATCCAGCAGCGCCTCGCCATTATTGGCGATCATGCGCCCACGCAGTGCGACGGAGCGGTGCGGCCCGCCTGGGTCGCCCTCGGGCGCGAAGCGCCAGACATGGCCGGAGGGCGCATTGGCGTAGCCCAGGCACTCATGGGCGGTCAGCGCTTCCAGCGTCTCCGGCATCCCGGCGCGCTCGGCATAGTCGCGGGAACAGCAGAGCGCCCGCCGGCTGGTGCCAAGCCGCCGCGCCCGCAGCGAAGAATCCGCCAACCGGCCGATCCGCAAGGCAAGGTCGTAGCTGCTGCCTTGAAGGTTGACGTGGCGGTCGTCGAAATCCAGGTGGATCTCGATGCTCTCGTACCGCTTCATGAAGTCGGCGATGGCGGGGCCGAGGTAGCGGGTGCCGAAGCTCATCGGCGCCGCCATGCGGATCAGCCCGCGCAGCGCGCCGGACTGGGCCGAAACATCCTCCGCCAGGCTGTCCAGCTGCGCCAATACGGCACGGGCGCGGGCGTAGAGCAAGGTGCCGGTCTCGGTCGGCGTCACGTGGCGCGGCGCCCGGTGCAGCAGCTTGGCGCCCAGCTGCGCTTCAAGCCCCGCCATCCGCTTGCTGACGACGGACTTCGCCAGCCCCAGCCGCAGGGCCGCTGCCGTCAGGGTACCGCTATCCACCACCTGGACGAAGGTGGCCAGGTCATCCGCGCTCGGTCGCATCGTTCTCGATTAGCGAACGCAGGGTTGCCCGGCAAGGCATTGCGGATATCCGGCAAGAACGCAATTTGTGGCTCACCGAAACCGGCACAGGAGCACGCGATGACCAAGGTTCTGATCCTCTACTATTCCAGCTACGGCCACATCGAGACGATGGCAGGCGCGGTGGCCGAGGGTGCGCGCGCCGTGCCCGGCACCGAGGTGACCATCAAGCGGGTGCCGGAGCTGGTGCCGGAGGAGGTCGCCAAGGGCGCCCACTTCAAGCTGGATCAGGCCGCCCCCGTCGCCACTATCAACGAACTGGCCGACTACGACGCCATCATCATCGGCACGCCGACGCGCTTCGGCCGCATGGCGTCCCAGATGGCCAACTTCCTCGACCAGGCCGGCGGGCTGTGGTTCCAGGACAAGCTGGTCGGCAAGGTTGGCTCGGTCTTCGCCTCCACCGCCAGCCAGCATGGCGGGCAGGAGACGACGCTGACCTCGACCATCGTCAACCTGCTGCATTTCGGCATGACCGTCGTCGGCCTGCCCTACACCGAGAAGCGCATGCTGGACGTCAACACGGTGGCAGGCGGCACGCCCTACGGCGCGACGACGATCGCCGCCGGCGACGGTTCCCGCCAGCCGAGCGAGGCGGAGCTGGAGATGGCGAAGAGCCAGGGCCGCCACGTGGCGGAAGTGACCGACGCGCTGGTGCGCGGCCGCGCCTGACGCGCGCCACGTGACGCGCAGGACTGAACACAGGGCTGGAGCATCTTGGCCGCAGGTCCTTGCGGCGGACAGGCTCTAGCAACACCGGCACGGGGTAAATTCCCTGGCGGCCGGCAGGAGGATTACCGATGCAGCTCCATGGCATTCACCACCTGACGGCCGTCTCGGCCGATGCCCGTGGCAACCACGACTTCTACACCCGCATCATGGGAATGCGGATGGTGAAGAAGACCGTCAACCAGGACGATGTCAGCGCCTATCACCTGTTCTACGCGGACGGCCAGGCCAGCCCTGGCACCGACCTGACCTTCTTCGACTGGCCGACCCCGAAGGAGCAGCGTGGCACCAACAGCATCGTCCGCACCGCCCTGCGGGTGAACGGCCGTGCGGCGCTGGACTACTGGGCGGAGCGGCTGGACGAGCACAAGGTGACGCATGGCCCGGTGCAGGAGGTCGATGGCCGCCTGGAACTCGCCTTCGAGGATTTCGAGGGCCAGCGCCTGGCGCTGCTGGACGATGGCGGCACCGGCCCGGCGCATCCGTGGGACCGCAGCCCGGTACCGGCGGAATTCCAGATCCGCGGCCTTGGCCCGATCACTATGAGCGTCGCCAACCCGGCGCATTCGGATGCCTTCGTCACCCGCGTCATGGCCATGCGGCTGGACCGGGAGGTGACCGGAGCGGACGGCATCGTCACCCGCGTCTATGCGATGGGGGAGGGCGGCCCGGCAGCGGAGTTGCACATGCGGGTGGAACCCAACCTGCCGCGCCACCAGCCCGGTGCCGGCAGCGTCCACCACGTGGCCTTCCGCGTGAATGACGACGAGTACGAGTACTGGGTGACGCGGTTGGAGACACTGGGCCTGCGGTCCAGCGGCCCGGTGGACCGCTTCTACTTCCGCAGCCTGTATGTGCGGGAGCCCTCGGGCATCCTGTACGAGATCGCCACCGATGGCCCCGGCTTCGCCACCGACGAGCCGATGGAAACGCTGGGCGAGAAGCTCTCCCTGCCGCCCTTCCTGGAGCCGAAGCGGGCGCAGATCGAGAAGGGCCTGAAGCCGCTGTGACGAAGGGCCACCGGGCGGGAATATCCGCCCGGTGGCTGCCGGTTGTCAGGCTGGGTCGTACTTGGCGCAGAAGGCCTCGGCGCCCAGATTTCGGAAATCGGCCAGGGCCTCGCCCAGTCGCTCATGCGGCCAGTCCCACCAGGCAATCCGCTCCAGCGAAGCGATGATCTCGGGCGTGAAGCGGTAGCGCAGCACCCGCCCCGGCACGCCGACGACGATGGCGAAGGGTGGCACATCCTTGGTGACCACGGCGCCCGCGCCGATCGCGGCACCGTTGCCGATACGGAGGCCTGGCAGCACCACCGCGCCGTGGCCGATCCAGACATCGTGGCCCAGCGTCACGTGATGGTCCCGCCGCCACTGGAAGAAGGCGGCGTCATCCTCCCCCAGCCCGTAGGCGGACGCACGGTAGGTGAAGTGATTCAGCGCCACCCGCTCCAGCGGATGGTTGCCTGGGTTGATCCGCACCTGCGCCGCGATGGAGCAGAAGCGGCCCAGGGTGCTGTAGATGATGTCGCTGTCGTTCCCGACATAGCTGTAGTCGCCGAAGGTGGTCTCGGCGACCTTGCTGCGTGGCCCGACCTCGCAATAGCGGCCGAAGCGGCTATCGCGGACCTGGGCGTCGGGGTGTATGGCCGGTGTCTCGCCCAGCGTCTTGCTGGCGGTGTCCGGCTCGCGGTGAAGCTGTGTGTCCTGCATGGCGCGAGGCTGGCGCCGGCGGCCGGGGCGGTGCAATCGCCCCGGCGGAAACATCATGGAACTGCCACAACGCGAGGCAGAGTCGTCTCTACTTCTTGGGCTGGATGTTCACCGGTCCGCCCGGCTTGCCGGTAATGCCCAGGCCTTTGTTGTCCCCCGGTTGGCCCTTGTAGTCGGTCTCCGGGTCCAAGCCCTTGTTGTTGGGGTCGGTCTGGTCCTTCGCGACGTCGTGCGGCCCGACGCTGGTGGGCCGGCCGGTCGCCGGCCCGGTGCCCCAGTTCTTCAGGCCTTCCAGATTGGCTTTGTCGGTCATCGGAGCATCTCCTTCTGTTGCTCCATCAACCGGTGCCGGCGCCGGAAGGTTGCGCCGCCTGCCCAACGTGGACAGGTGCGGCGGGCAGGTGTGCGCACAAGCTTCTACCAGGGCAGTCGCATGAAGTTGGCGGCGCCGGAGGCGCGGGAGATCAGCGCCTGCATTGCCGGGTTGCTGTGGCCGTCCTCATCCGTCAGCGCATCCATCGGGCAGAAGTATTCGTGCGCCTGCGGCATCTGGGTGCGGGCGAAGCCATCGTACTGGCGCTGCTTGAGCCCGTAGAGCACGCGCACGTCGCGCACCGGCAGCACCAGTGGCGTCGTCGGTTCCTCCTTCATCAGGCGGATGGTCTTCCAGCGCGGCGGCGACGTGGCCCGGTTGTCCTGGGACGCCAGCAGCCACGGCACCGGGCAGACCACCAGCAGGGAGTTGGTGGAAGGCGCGAAGCGGGAGCGCTTGTCCAGCAGGTTCTGCAGAGTGGAGCACGCCTCGATGCACAGGATGTCGCAGAAGGCATCCGCCGGGTCGGGGCTGAAATGCAACCACAGCCCGTCCGGCAGGGTGCGCAGGCGGTTGGAGCCGGGCAGGCGCAGGAAGGGGTGGGTGCTGGTATCGGCTTCCCCCGGGCGCGCGCGCATCCACACGCCCCGCTGCTTCGGGGTCTCGATGGCACCTGGTGGCCGCTGTGGCCAGGTGCGGAGACGGCGACGCACGAGGTCGTCCAGCGAACGGTAGGTGAGTTCTGGCCTGTCGACTTGAATCATCGGAGAGCGTTCCGGACCTTTGAGGCAATCTGGCCCCATCAACCCTAATCGCGCAGTTGTGATCAAGAGGTAGCGTTCACTTTTTAGCGAGTTTTCTGTGGATCAAATGCCCGATTTGAAGTCCCGGAAAGTCGACGCTGAGTATAATCTGGCCGGAATCTAAGTCGTATCAGCGATCTGCAAGATATTCTTGCGGGTTGACATAAGGTATGGCCAGAAAACAAAAATAAACCCGCCCGGCAGCGCCGGACGGGGTCTTGTCTCCACGATGGCGGCCCGTCGCGGGCCGCCTCTCGCCGGTTCAGCGGGTCGGGTAGTCGCGCTGCGCCGGGCCGGTGTAGATCTGGCGCGGGCGGCCGATGCGCTGCGCCGGGTCCTCGATCATTTCCTTCCACTGGCTGACCCAGCCAATGGTGCGGGCCACGGCGAACAGCACCGTGAACATATGCGTCGGGATGCCCATCGCCTTCAGGATGATACCCGAATAGAAATCGACGTTCGGGTACAGCTTGCGGCTGACGAAGTACTCGTCCTCCAGCGCGATCTTCTCCAGCGCCACGGCCAGGTCGAGCAGCGGCTCGTCCTTGATGCCGAGTTCCTTCAGAACTTCATGGCAGGTCGCCTGCATGATCTTCGCGCGCGGGTCGAAGTTCTTGTAGACGCGGTGCCCGAAGCCCATCAGCTTCACGCCGCTGTTCTTGTCCTTCACCTTGGCGATGAAGTCGGGGATGTTCTCGACGCTGCCGATCTCGCCCAGCATCTTCAGCACCGCCTCGTTGGCGCCGCCATGCGCGGGGCCCCACAGCGCCGCGATGCCGGCGGCGATACAGGCGAAGGGGTTGGCGCCCGTCGAGCCCGCCAGCCGCACCGTGGAGGTGGAGGCGTTCTGCTCATGATCCGCGTGCAGGACCAGGATGCGGTCCATAGCGCGGGAGAGGATGGGGTTCGGCTTCCACTCTTCCGCCGGAACGGCGGTCATCATGTACAGGAAGTTCTCCGCGTAGGAGAGGTCGTTCCGCGGGTACATGAAGGGCTGGCCGATGGAATACTTGTAGGCCCAGGCCGCGATGGTCGGCACCTTGGCGAGCAGGCGGAACGCGCTGATCTCGCGCTGTGCCGGGTCGTTGATGTCCAGGCTGTCGTGGTAGAAGGCCGAGAGCGCGCCGACGACACCGCAGAGGATGGCCATCGGGTGCGCGTCGCGGCGGAAACCCTGGAAGAAGGAGCGCAGCTGCTCATGCACCATCGTGTGCATGGTCACGTCGTGCTCGAACTTCTTGCGCTGCTCGGGGGTCGGCAGCTCGCCGTTCAGCAGCAGGTAGGAGACTTCGATGAAGTCGCTCTTCTC
>Ga0308159_1004513_pt1 | contig 12669 bp, 13 predicted proteins | sample PhyCR1_FD_201040 | JGI IMG/M metagenome (GOLD analysis project Ga0308159, IMG submission 201040) | Phyllosphere microbial communities from UC Gill Tract Community Farm, Albany, California, United States - DLSLC.R1 | ecosystem: Host-associated > Plants > Phyllosphere > Unclassified | place: USA...
GGCGGGCCTTCCAGGCGAGGCGGCCAAGCTAGCATAGCGTTTCAATGGCAGCCAACAGCGCTACGAGCGGTAATCGGGTGGCCTGTGGCAGGGTGTCGCATCGGCGCAGCAGACTGTCGCCCCATCAACAACCGAACGGGTGTTTGATCAAGCACGCCCGTGGGTGTCGCGTAAAAAAAGGCGCGATGTTGCCAGCTTTGGCGGGGTGTTGGAAGCGCTATCCGGCCGAACGTTAACGATTCGCCCTTTTTCTGTGCGTCGCAGACTTTTTCTGTGTGTTTCTGGTGCGCGGATTCATCCTGAAAGTGAGTCGCAGGGTAACGCTCTGGCGAATAGCCATTAAACTCAAGGACTTGCATCGAGCACTGACATCGCCTGAAAGTCCCCGGCGTCAAAGGGCATGAAACATTTTGGCGCAAATATTGCGTGCAGAATAAGGAACAGCCCGTTGGATTCTTTTTACGAGAAAGAATTTTCAGACCGGCCGGATGCACCCGCTTTCCTTGCAAAGGTAGTCTCTATGAGCAGTACCCCAAGCTCCAATGGCCTCGAACAGGGGCTCAAACCGCGTCATGTGACCATGTTGTCGATCGCCGGTGTGATCGGCGCCGGTCTGTTCGTTGGCTCCGGCCACGCCATCGCTGCCGCTGGCCCGGCCGTGCTGCTGGCTTACGCTGCTGCCGGTACGTTGGTGGTGCTGGTGATGCGTATGCTCGGCGAAATGGCTGTCGCCTCGCCGGACACCGGTTCTTTTTCAACCTACGCCGACCGCGCGATCGGTCATTGGGCCGGATTTACCATCGGCTGGTTGTACTGGTGGTTCTGGGTACTGGTGATTCCACTGGAAGCCAACGCCGCTGCGACCATCCTGCACGCGTGGTTCCCGGGCGTGGATATTTGGGCATTCGCGCTGGTCATCACCATGCTGCTGACCGTGACCAACCTGTTCAGCGTGAAGAACTACGGTGAGTTCGAGTTCTGGTTCGCTTTGATCAAGGTGTTGGCGATCATCGGTTTTATCGGTCTCGGCCTCGCCGCCATTTTCGGCTTCCTGCCGGCCAGTCAGGTCAGCGGCGTTTCGCACCTGTTCGACAGCGGTGGGTTCCTGCCCAATGGCATGGGCGCCGTGCTGGGCGCGATCCTGACCACCATGTTCTCGTTTATGGGGACTGAAATCGTCACCATCGCGGCGGCGGAATCGAAAGACCCGGGCAAGCAGATTTCCAAGGCCACCAACTCGGTGATCTGGCGGATCGGCTTGTTCTATCTGGTGTCCATTTTCATCGTCGTGGCGCTGGTGCCGTGGAACGATCCTACGCTGGCCAACCTCGGCTCCTACCAGACTGTGCTTGAGCGCATGGGCATCCCGAACGCCAAGATGATTGTCGATATCGTCGTGCTGGTTGCGGTGACCAGTTGCCTGAACTCGGCGCTCTACACCTCGTCGCGCATGCTCTTCTCGCTCGGCAAGCGCGGCGACGCCCCGGCCATGTCGACCCGCACCAACAAGAGCGGCACGCCTTACTGGGCGGTGATGCTGTCGACCGGCGCAGCGTTCCTCTGCACCTTCGCCAACTACGTCGCACCGGCTGCGGTGTTCGAATTCCTGCTGGCCAGCTCCGGCGCCATCGCGCTGCTGGTGTACCTGGTGATCGCCTTCTCGCAATTGCGCATGCGCAAACAGCGCGTGGCGCGCGGCGAGCAGATCGTCTTCAGCATGTGGCTGTTCCCGGGCCTGACCTGGGCGGTGATCATCTTCATCATCGCGGCCCTGACCATCATGCTGTTCCAGGAAGCCCACCGCGTCGAAATCCTCGCCACAGGCCTGCTGAGCCTGCTGGTGGTGGCTGCCGGGCTGCTGGTGTCACGCCGGCGCAAGCTGGAGAAGCGTGGTGCCGTGGTGTTGAACTGAGTCGCAACGCGTGATGTGAAAACGGCCGCTGTCAGGGATGACTAGCGGCCGTTTTTTCCTATCATTCGGGTTGAGCCCAGTCCTCAATCCGCAAACCGGGAACACGCTCAAACTCGCGCACATTGTTCGTCACTACGATAAGACCAAGCGACCTCGCGTGGCCTGCAATCATTTGGTCGTATGGCCCAATCGGTGTTCCAGCTTTCGCAAGTTCGGATCGAATCATACCGGTCTGAGCTGCTGCGTCATTGTCGAAAGGCAACACATCCAATCGCGCAACGAATCCTTCGACAACTGCCAGATTCTTTTCTGGAGCCGCCGACTTTTCAGCTCCATAAATAAGCTCCATTAGCGTGATAGCGCTAATGCACAACTGCCCGGAATGACGATTGAAGGCCTCTCGGACAATCTGCGGTTTGCACTTGATAGTGAAAATGCAGATGTTGGTATCCAGCATGTATTTGATCATCAGAACGACTCACGCTCCTGATCGGAGGGCTGCTCACGGGTAGCCATAAAATCAGTCGTGACGCCTTCACCATCAAACCAACTATCCCAGCTTTCGCCAGCAGGCGTAATAACGCGCGTTCTGCCGATCGCGATGACTTCCACTCGTTTAACGTCTCCGGGCATCGCAACTGCCTTTGGCAATCGAACGGCTTGGCTTCTATTGCTCATGAATATTGTCGTCTGTTCCATATTTGACCTCCTGGGCCGCTCCATTAACGATGTCGAGAATAGGCTTTGCTTGGGATATGTCAATGGGATATACCGTGGCATCCGATCAAGGGTGGCCAAGCCGCCCAAACAAAACGGCCGCTGTCAGGGATGACGAGCGGCCGTTTTGTTTCTGCGCAGGATTTATTCGCTCTTTTCTTCCGGCGAGTCCACCGACTTGCCATAAACATCCAGCGCCACCCCGAAATCGGTGATGAACTGCGGTTCGCTCAGCCAGGCCTGGGCTTCTTCGATGGTCATGCCGTCGGCCCACATGCGGTAGTCGATCAGCATGTCGGCGGCCAGGTGGGTGGCGGCCATGCCTTCGTTGTCGGCGTTTTCCATGTCCAGCAGTTCAGGGTGGTCGACGATGATGAAGGCCAGTTCGCGCAGCAGTGTCAGCAACATCTCGTTGCGGCTGACGGCTTCGGCGTCGCGCATTTTGCTGAACATCGCCAGGGTGTATTCCGGGATCGGCTCGGCGAGGTGGCCGAGGTCTTCGTCCTGATCCAGCGGTTTACGACCGACCATGCGGATTTGCTTGGCTTTAGCCTTGGCGCGTTTGGCGCGTTTCTGTTGCTTGTTCAGGGATGCCATGGGAATTCAGTTCTTCTGTTGGGTTTGTGCGGCGATCGCGTCGGACGCGGCCACATAGTCGGCCTGGAAAGCCGGGGATTCGATCCACGCCAGCGCGCCGGCCTCGTCGGTTTCCTGCGACCACTGGCGATATTCGATCAGCGCGGCGAGGATGAAATCCATTGCGCCTTCTTCGCCTTCCTGCTCATAGACCAGTTCCAGCAGCGGGTCTTCGAGGAACGCGCTGCACATCGCTTGCTGGCTGATCTTTTCGGCGTCGATCATCTTCTTGAACAGCTCGGTGAGGTCCACCGATTCGAAGTCGATGCGGTCGTCGTTCGGGTCCAGTTCGACCGGCGCCTCGGCGCGTTTGGTGCGGTTCTGCTTGGCCTTGGTCTTGGCCCGGGCGGCGCGTTTTTGCTGCTTGTTGGCGGAGGCCATGATGTGTTCCGTCGTGCGTTGGTAAGGGCTCAACTGCGCGGGACTTGCCGGCCGGGTGTGTCGGGGGCCAGTGCGCCGGTCTGCAGCCAGGTCAGAGCGATGGGCCATAGTGTGGCTTGGTATGCGCTGCGAAAAAAGGCGAAATGTCCGACTTGTCGTTCGCCAATGTCCCGCGGCTCGATACGCAGGTGAATTTTTGTCGCGTTGCTGAAGTAGTCGAGCAGGCGTTCGATGGCCGGGATCGTGCCGTAAGGGTCGTCGCTGATGCTGATGGCCAGGGTTTGTGCATGAACGTTGGCGAAGGGCAGGGCGCCAGTTTTCTGCAACAGGACGCGACCGCTCGGGCGCTGTTCGAAATGTGCGGCAGGCGTGCTCCAGTCGCGTACAACGCCCTTTGGCGTGTCCTCCAGCCAGCCGAGCCGCTTACCCGGGAAAAAGCCGCAGAGCAGCGTCAGCAAAGGCATGACTAAATGCCATTTGCCCAACATGCGCCAGCGCTGTTCAGGAGCGTAATCGCGCCAGTACGCAAACTGCGCGCCGACGGTGACCAGCCGTCGGATGACGCTCCCGGATTCGGCCAGTCCAGCCGCGCAACCGCCGAAACTGTGGCCGACCACATCGATCGGCTGCCCGGGAAACTCCCGCTGCGCGCGTTTGAGCATCGCTTCGAAATCCAGCGCGCCCCAATCCGTCCATGACGCGTTGAAGCCTTTGATCGAAGCGGTGCGCGATTCGCCGATGCCGCGATAGTCGTAGGTCATCACGTCGAAGCCATGGCTGAACAGATAAGCCGCGAATCGTGAGTAGTGGCGACAGCGCACAGACGTGGCGGCATTGATGATGACCACCGGGCGTTGCGGGTCGGGCGAGGTGTGGCGCCAGGTGAAACCGCCGAGTGCATAGCCGTCGTCGGCGGTTTCCTTGAAGGCGATACCTTCGCTTGCAGTCAGAACCGGTTGGCTCCATTCGGCGTCTTCCAGTTCGGTTGTGTGCTGACTGCTCATGGCGCGCGACCTCGGCGTAGAGTTGCCAACGATAGCCTCAGTGGTGTCGGTGAACAATCCAGCCCGTTTATTCAGCGGATTGGGTAAGCATGCGCTCTTCAATCAACGCCTGTTCGCGGTTCAGCTCGGCGCGTAACTCTTCTTCGCTAGGCAGTATCGTCTTGTAACTGCTGGCGAACAGTTGCTCATTGCCTTTGAGCATCGAATAACGCGCAACCGAGTCGTTGCTCTCGGCGCTCAGAATGATGCCGACAGTCGGCTTGTCGCCCTCGCTGCGCTTGAGCTCGTCGTACATGCGTACGTACGTGTCCATCTGCCCGACGTCGCGGGCGCTGAGCTTGCCGCGTTTGAGGTCGATGATCACGAAGCACTTGAGCAGGTAGTTGTAGAACACCAGATCGATGTAGAGATCAACGCCGTCAGTGCTGATGCGTTGTTGCCGAGCGACAAAGGAGAAGCCTTTGCCCCGTTCAAGCAGAAAGCTTTGCAGGTGATCGATGAGCGCTTGTTCGAGTCCGCTTTCCCTGACTTTGCCAGCCGAGGGCAGGCCCAGGAATTCGAGTATGACCGGATCGCGAATGAATTCCCGTGGATTGCATTTCATCGCGTTGATGTTGGTGGTCGCTTCCTCGACCACTTCGGTTTTGTCCTGGCTCATGAGCAGACGCTCGTAGTAGAGCGTCAGGATCTGCCGATCAAGGGCGCGGCTTGACCAGTTGAGGTCGGCACATTCGTTCATGTACCACAGGCGCGCTTTCTCGCTTTCAACGCGTAGCAGGCGGCGGTAATGGGTCCAGCTCAATTCGTGACGCAGTGCGTCACGAATTGGAAACGCCTGATAAAAGAGGCGCATGTAGCGCAGATTGGAGGCGTCAAAACCCTTCCCGAACTGCTCCGTCAGATCCTTCGCCAGCAGCGCCAGCAACTGCTGACCATAGCCCGCCCGCTGAGCACCTTTCTGTACAAACTCGACGATATGCCGGCCGATCTGCCAACACGTCTGCACTTGAATCGTATCAACCGCGCGCAGCACTTTTTGCCGCGCCTGGCGAATCAGCTCGCCCAGTTCGCCCAGCAGTAAATCGATTTTCGGGTCTTGCGTGTCAGCAGGTTTTAGCTGGCTCATCGGGTCTTCCGCGTCAGGGTGAACAGACGCAAAAGCATGACGATTGTCGCCGCTTGAGTATGTCGGGGGAGACGGTGAAGTCCGCAGGAAGAAGAGATTGCCATTGCAGAACGTTGCCGAGGACCAGGGTTTTGCCGGGGAGGCGTCTGTAGTCCGTTTCGTACGAGTGGCGACAACCGTTAGCGCGAACGCGATTTGCGTTGGGTTCTGGCTGCGGGTTTGTCGAGGCGCGTCAGTCTGTGCCACGCCAGGCCTGCGGCCAGCAGCAACAAGCCGAACAGACCTTGAAGTACGACGTGAAACCAGTACGCGCCCGGCTGCCCGGCGAGGGTGTAAACCTTGGCCGGGCCGCCGCGCGTGGCAGTGGTGATCGTCTCGTGGATAACGCCGTCGATGGCCGAGTAGCCCAGCAACGCGCCGGTACCGATCAGGAACAGGCTAATCATGATTGCCAGCCCTCTGGACACCGGACTTTCCCGGTGCGGCGGCGGATGGGGCAGGGGCACGCGGGTTCGTTTCTGGTTCATCGCGGGGATTGCCCTCTTCCGTAAGGGGTAGTGGTGGTAGCGCGGATCAAGGGACGGGACGCCCCTTCACTAAATCGCAGGCATAAAAAAACCCTGAATCTTGCGATTCAGGGTTTTCGGTATTTGGTGCCCAGAGACGGAATCGAACCGCCGACACGGGGATTTTCAATCCCCTGCTCTACCGACTGAGCTATCTGGGCAACGGGGCGCATTAAAAGGGTTTTTCGGATTTACGTCAACGACTTTTTGAAAATTTCTTAAATTAATTCCGTCGCTTACGAAAACCCCGGGTTATTCGGATGGCGGCACGTAGCCTTCGGCCTTGGCGTATTCCTCGCCGGAGAAGTACTTGTCCATTTCGCCCTGAAGAAATTTGCGGTCTTCGGCGTTCATCATGTTCAGACGCTTTTCGTTGATCAGCAGGGTCTGGTGTTTCTGCCAGTCGGCCCAGGCCTTGGCCGAGACATGGTCGAAAATATCCTGGCCCTTGGCGCCGGGGAACGGTGCGCGTTCAAGACCTTCGAGTTCTTCTTTGTACTTGCGGCACATTACGGTGCGGGTCATGGCGATACTCCTGCATTCAAGACGGCGGCCGCGCGTTCGAGCAAGGTCTTGACCGGGGCGGCGAGGCCCAGGCGCGGCGGGGTGGCGAGGTTATACCAGAGCCAGTCGGCCTCGGCCACGTGATGGGCGGCCTCCTGCACCTGAACCAGCCAGGGTTCGATGGACAACTGGAAATGGCTGAAGGTGTGGACAAGGCTTGGCAGCGCCTGCTGCTGACCCATGGTCAGCGAGTGTTGATCGGCCAGATGTTGCAGATCCTCCAGATCATCCAGCTCCGGCAGGCTCCACAAACCGCCCCACAGCCCGGTCGAAGGGCGGCGGTAAAGCAGAATCGCGCCTTCACCGTTGGCGAGCATCGGCATCAGCGTGCGCTTTTGCGGGATGGCTTTGCGCGGCTTGGGAATCGGGTAGCGGGTTTCCAGGCCGAGCATGTGCGCTTCGCAGCCACGCTCCAGCGGGCACAGCAGGCAGCTCGGTTTGCTGCGCGTGCACAGCGTGGCGCCGAGATCCATCATCGCCTGGGTGTAGGCGTTGACCCGATCATGCGGGGTAAAACGCTCAGCGTTGGCCCACAGCTGTTTGGCGACCTTTGGCTCGCCGGGGTAACCCTCCTGCGCGGTAAAGCGTGCCAGCACACGTTTGACGTTGCCGTCGAGGATCGGCGCGCGCAGGCCCATGCTGATGCTGGCGATGGCGCCTGCCGTGGACAGGCCGATGCCCGGCAGTTCGGTGAGTTTTTCAACGTCGCGCGGAAACTCGCCGCCGTACTGGCTGACGACGATCTTTGCGGTCTTCTGCAAATTGCGCGCACGGGTGTAGTAACCCAGCCCGGTCCACAGATGCAGCACTTCGTCTTCCGGTGCGGCGGCCAGCGCTTCAACGGTCGGCAGCGCGGCCATGAAGCGATCAAAGTAATTGAGCACCGTGCTGACCTGGGTCTGCTGCAACATGATCTCCGACACCCACACCCGATACGGGTTGATGTTCTGTTGCCAAGGCAGATCGTGGCGGCCGTGGCGGTCGAACCAGTCGAGCACCGCGGTGGAAAACTGCTCCGCTGTCATCGCTTGAACAGCCCCTTCAATGCGTTCTTCAGTTCCGGGCTGACCTTGTCGCCCAGCTTTTCGTCGATCTTTTCGCTGAGCTTGTCGCCGGCCATCTTGCTCGCGACCTGGCCGAGGCGATCATTGTCGATGCGGCAGGCCTTGGCGCCGAGTTCCAGCGGGCCGCGGCAGCGCAGTGGCCATTCGACGCCGACGAATTTTTCGCCGACCTGGCAGGCCGGGTCAGGCATGGCGCTGGTGTCGCCTTCGACGATGATGCCGACGCGGTAATCCATGCCGAGTACGCGCAGGTCGATGTCGCCGTCACCGTTGACGGTCATGCCGGGGATGCGCACTTTCAGGTCCGGGTTGCTGGCGACGCCGTTGCGTACGGTCAGGTTGCCCTTGAGTTCTTCGAACGGCGTGTCCTTGCCGCGCGGCTCACCGCTGAGAGTCTTGCGATTGAGCGTGGCGATGCCTTTGCACAGTTGCTGCTCAAGGTTGGCATTGAGCAGGACGCCATTGTTGATGACGAAACTGGCGTTGCCGTTCAGCGTGTCGATCAGCGCCTGCTGGCTGTTACCGCTGCCGGTGAAGCTGCTGGTGAGTGTCACCAGACCTTTGACCGGCGGATTCTTGCCTTGGCTTTCGATGATCTTTTCTGCAGGGACGCGATTGAGTCGGGTCTGCAGATTCAACACCGGCGCGCTCGGGCGCACGTCGAGCGTGCCGTTGGCAACGAATCCGCCGTTGTACAGGTCGCCGCTGAGGTTGGTCAGGGTCAGCAGGCCACCCTGGCCGCTGGCCTTGAGCGCGGCGTTGTCGATCGGCAGCTTGTCGAGGACCAGTTGGCCGAAGCTAAGGTCAGCGTCCACGTCAAGTTTGGCCAGGCGTTCGACCGGCAGCAGGCGCTCGGTGCTCCAAGCGGTTTTGCTCGGTTTGTCCGGCAGCGGCGTAGTACCTGCGACAGCGCCGGCCTCGGTGCTGGCGACTTCGGCCTGACGCGTCTGCGTGGCGCTGTTGGCCTGCGCCGATTTCGGCGGCAGATAACGGTCGGCGTTGAAGGTGTCGGCCTTGAGGATCATCCGCAGCGATTGTTTGGCGAAGTCTTCGACGGCGATGCGACCACTGATGCTGCTGTCGTCGAGCTTCAGGTTGATGTTGTCGAACGCGACGCTGCTGGGCGTGGCCGCGATGCGGCTGACCAGTTCGACCTTGCTCAGACTGCCTTCGGCCATGGCCGGCAGCGTCTGCCCGACGCTGTCGACGAATTTCGCCAGATCGAACTGGGCAATCGAAATGCCACCGCTGATCTGCGGCGTTTTGTCGAGGTCGTTGGCTTTCAGTTCACCCAAGGCGCGCAGCTGGTTGGCGGAAATCTTGATGCCGGTCCATTCGGCGACGTTCGCGGCTTTATCCAGCAACAACTGCCCTTGCGCCGAGAAGGTCATGGTCTTGCCTTGCAGCGGATCGCCGGCCAGTTCGCCGGACAGCTTCAGGTCTTCGAACTTGTAGCGCTGCACGGCGCGTTCGAAGCGCAGCTCGCCGCTGAGTTCGGTGCGCACGCGCAGCACCGGCTGATTGGTGCCGAGAAACGCGGTGGCTTTTACCGGAATATTGGTCGAGTCGTGGACCGGGCCGGTGCTCAACTGGATGCTTTCGGCGCTGAACTGCTTGCCGGTCAGCTCGTCAGTGTACTCAACGCGGGCGTTGTTGACGGTCAGGCTGTCGATGTCGAGGCGAATCGGCTGGGCCGGTTTTTCCACGGCAACGGTCGGTTCGCTGGCGGGCGCGTCGGTCTTGGCCGGCGGGGTTGTGCCCGGCGCAACCGGCACCTTGCCGATGTCTTCCCAGTTGCCGTGACCGTTCTTGTCGCGGTTCAGGCGCAGATTCAGGCCCTCGACGCGGACATCGCTCATTTGCACTTCGCGGCGCAGCAGCGGCAGCACGCGCACCGACAGGCCGAGCATCTGCAGGTCGGCGAACGGTTCGGCAGGTTTGGCCAGGGTGGCGACGCTGGCTTCGTGCAATTCCAGGCCGAGCCACGGGAACAGGCTCCAGCCGATATCGCCATTGAGCGTCAGCTCGATGTGGGCCTTGTCGCGAGCTATCTGGCGGATCTCGTCTTTGTAGTCGTTGGGATCGAAGAGGTGGGTCAGGGCAAAGCCTGCCGCCACGATGATCAGCAACAACCCGAGAAGCACCAGACCCAGGATTTTGCCGAACGCTTTCATGGGCGAGTCCTTGTAATGAGTCGAATTCGTAAATTTAGCCGGGGAGTATAGCGCTGCAATGGCCCGGTTCGCTGTGCCGTCCTGTTGCCAGTACGTCCAGGGTTATGTGCAATTTGGCCGCGAGCGCTTGCGCCTCGACCTGTCCGGCAGGCGCGAGCAGGCGCAGTTCAGCCCCCGCTTGCGACGCCATTTCCTGCGCTTGGTTCACCAGCCGTTCGGCGACTCCGCGACGGCGGGTAACTTTTCGCACGCATAAATGGGACAAGTACCAGACCTCGTGGTGCCTTTGCAGACGCCCGGCACCGAGCAAGCGATCATTGAAGCGCGCGGCGATCAGAGCGCTGTCGGCGAGGCTGCTTTCGATCAGTTCGCTTTCCCCGGAAAACGGCGCAAACAGCCATGGCAGCGCGTCGCGATAGATCTTCTGCAAGTCCTGCTGATCCTGATAACTGGCGTCTTGTAGCACCTGAACGGTGATCGGCATGGTCGTTTCCTGAGTGGTACGAGAACAGATGACTTGAAAAAAGGTGATATCAGTTTGGTTTTTCTGTCACCTGAGAATGGTAACCTTCGCCAGTTCGTCCGCCCGTCTGCGACTTAAAGTCGCGCCTTCAAGGAGCTTCACCTGAAAAAACGGTCATGCCTGCGTGCATAAGGCCGAGGGTGAGCAGTGGCTGGCGAACCATACTAACAATTGGGGGATACACAATGAGCACGAGCATCACGGCGGACGGCCTGCGCGCCGACCAGCCTGCGTTCCTGTCCAAGGAACGCATCATCGCCAAGCCCGGTTTCAACCGCTGGCTGGTTCCACCGGCCGCTTTGGCCATTCACCTGTGCATCGGCATGGCCTATGGCTTCTCGGTGTTCTGGTTGCCGTTGTCCAAGGCGCTGGGCGTTACCGCTCCGGTGGCTTGTGCACCGGACATGAGCTTCATCGCACAGGTATTTTCTTCGAACTGCGACTGGCCGATCTCCATGCTCGGCTGGATCTACACGCTGTTCTTCATCTTCCTCGGCTGCTCGGCAGCGATCTGGGGTGGCTGGCTGGAACATGCCGGGCCACGCAAGGCTGGCGTTGTTTCGGCACTGTGCTGGTGTGGCGGTCTGTTGATCTCGGCGCTGGGCATCTATACCCACCAGATCTGGCTGATGTGGATCGGCTCCGGGGTGATCGGCGGTATCGGTCTGGGCCTGGGCTATATCTCGCCAGTGTCGACCCTGATCAAATGGTTCCCGGACAAGCGCGGCATGGCGACCGGCATGGCGATCATGGGCTTCGGGGGCGGCGCGATGGTCGGCGCACCGTTGGCCACTGCGCTGATGAGCCACTTCGCTTCGGCTGAAGGCGTGGGCGTTTGGCAGAGCTTTGTGGCCATGGCCGCGATCTACTTCGTATTCATGATCGGTGGCGCACTGTCCTACCGCGTGCCGCCAACCGGCTGGAAGCCTGAAGGCTGGACCGCGCCGGCGAAGAAAGCCTCGAACGCGATGATCACCAACCGTCACGTCCACGTGAACGTAGCGTGGAAAACTCCGCAATTCCGTCTGGTCTGGCTGGTGCTGTGCCTGAACGTATCTGCGGGTATCGGCATCCTCGGCATGGCTTCGCCACTGTTGCAGGAAGTGTTCGGCGGCAAGCTGTTGGGCGTTGATGTGCCGTTCGGTCAACTTGACGCGGGTCAACTGGCTTCGATCGCTGCGATTGCCGCCGGTTTTACCGGTCTGTTGAGCCTGTTCAACATTGGTGGCCGGTTCTTCTGGGCTTCGTTCTCGGACTACCTGGGCCGCAAGAACACCTACTTCGTGTTCTTCGCCTTGGGTTTTGCCCTGTACGCGCTGATTCCGAACATGGGTCATCTGGGCAACGTTGCGCTGTTCGTGGGCGCGTTCTGCATCATCCTGTCGATGTACGGCGGTGGTTTTGCCACGGTGCCGGCGTATCTGGCCGACTTGTTCGGTACGCAAATGGTCGGCGCGATCCACGGTCGTCTGTTGACCGCCTGGGCTGCCGCGGGCGTGTTGGGCCCGGTGCTGGTGAACTACCTGCGTGAATATCAGTTGAGCATCGGCGTTGAACGCGCTGCCGCTTACGACATCACTCTGTACATCCTCGCCGGCCTGCTGGTGCTGGGCTTCCTGTGCAACCTGATGGTGCGCCCGGTGGCCGACAAGTACTTCATGACCGACGCTGAACTGGCCGCCGAACAGGCGCTGGGCCATGACAAGGGTGCTGATGGCAGCACTGTCCTTGAGTGGAAAGCCGCACCGGGCAGCAAGCCGCTGGCAATCGCTGCGTGGCTGGTGGTCGGTATTCCGTTGGCGTGGGGTGTGTGGGTAACCCTGCAGAAGACGGCGGTACTGTTTCACTAAGTAGTTGCTAGAACGCAGTACCCCTGTGGGAGCGAGCCTGCTCGCGAAGACGGAGTGCCAGTCGACATGAATGTTGGCTGACCAACCGCTTTCGCGAGCAGGCTCGCTCCCACATTTGTTTGCGGCGTGTGCGAAATAGCTTGTATGGACAT